>JGI24159J19872_10009757_pt1 | contig 12586 bp, 5 predicted proteins | sample Ectturendosymbi4_FD_19872 | JGI IMG/M metagenome (IMG submission 19872)
CGTACTTCAAGGCGAGTCGGAGGGTAGCGGCATTTCCTCGGACTGAAGCTGGGGCAATGCCTGCAAGGACTGGCAAGTATTGCGTCGGTGTTGGCTTTAGGTATCCAGTAATTGTTCGTAAAGCAGAATTTATAGCCACATCAACCTCCTTCGTGTTCCTGCTTCTTGACCATGCTGGGGAGCAGTATTCAGCAGTGGGGTACACAAGAGCGAGGCTGCTGGTCTTGAGCGTGCTCATGGGGGCACCCCACCCCGTGCCGGTCAGCTGGTTTAACAGCGCGCAGCGTGACAAAACTTTCTGCCGCACAGATGTAAGATGTGGCTTGAAGGTGAGCGACCGGTCAAGCTTCACCCCAAGATACGTTGGGTTTGGATCAAATTCGATGGTTTTGCCATCCACTGAAATGTTTAGTCGTCGTCCCACGTGTGTTAAGATGGTACAAGGCATACACAGTTTTTTCTTTGCTAAATTGAAGCCTATTTTGATGGTAGTAGGTATGGAGTGTTGACAAGTCCTTGTTCATGGCGCTCTTGTACCATCTTAACACACCACATACACCTATGTGTTTAGATGTCCTATTTCGTTAATTAAAGCTATGCCAGGTCTGAAATAAACACTAATATTGTTGGTACCATAGGCCAAATTAGGCAAACATTTTTACCACCATCATCCAGGCTTACTGAAACGTTTTAGGAGCACAGACGCGTTTTTCAACAACTCAGCAGTTTTTCTCAACTCACGTGACCCGAAATAAAACGATGTTTTTGCAATTTTCAGGCACAATAAGATTCTTAAGGCCAAGATGGGCAAATACTTTACACCTACTTGCGTAAATTCGCCTTGACACAAAAATTCATTTATACCTGATGCGTGGCATTTCTTGTCAAACGTCAGAAAAATCAGCTACTGAAAGAACCAGCTTTAGACGTGAACTGAAAGTATTTCTTTAAATAAGTTGAAAAATGATTTGCCCAATTTATTTTCACATTGGGCAGGGTACATGAGCAGGGTTGCAGTTAGTGTAAGAGCCAGAAAATATTTTCAGGGCGGAAAATATTGATGTTGAGGTCAATTACAAGGACATGATTCTGCGTTTGTACATCAAATACGCATTAGTGATTCCTCCATGACTGTGGTACATAGATCTAAAATCAATGTTATTCTCTTTGTTGGCACTTTGCCAACTAATAAACATTCATCATGCAGTTCATAAATATATACATGATGTGAACGGAATTTTTCTTTCAAAAACAAAAAATCCAACAAAAATTTAAGTGACATTTCTTTAATCAAGTCCCTTCAAGGACCGCGAAAGCAAGTGTAATTCACTGAGACATCTTCAGTCATAATCTGCCAACCGATAGAGCTAGAGAGCTAATCGAAACTCTAAAGATTGAAAGTCTTCCCACTTTCGATTTTTTAAAATTTGGGCAGTTCTGGTGCTTAAATTGTATCGGGCAGGGTGACGCCACAGGGTAATCATGATGACGTCATCAGTGCCTGAGAAAAGTTTCAAGTGCCAACTTCCCGTTTTATCAAAAAATATACCAGGCGAAAATCCACATCTTTAGAGCTCTTGATTGGCCATCTAGCGTTAGCATTTAGCAAGTTACGGCCAAAAATGCCGATTTTTGGTCGATGAAAATGTTCTTAAAAACAGAGAACGAGTTTTTACTAATAGCAACAGAAGGCCCAAACGTAAGAGAAAGTTTGGCAGCAAGAAGAATAGAGGGCATTGCTTTAGGGACTTCACAAGTTCTCAGTCGAATTGAAAGGGTGTGATTACTTCGCACTCGCAAACGCAGATGACTCAAAGCTGTTGCAGTTTTCGCTGTCCAGGCTTGAATCTCCGCCTGAAAAGAATTTGTACTGGTAACCACAGTGCCAAGATTTCAAAACTGGTCCACCGCAGATAAGTTTCTTCAGTGAATATTGATCATTGGTGGATAGAAACATTATGATAGAGCAGGGCTTCTTAACTGAGGGTCCATGGTGACCTATTGAAGGGGTCCACATGATTTTCTTATGAAGTAATACTTTCGTTGCTGACCAGCGATAAAGTCCATGATGTCTAAAGAACCCATATGAACAATGACTATTCTGTTTATCTACTGGGGTCCACAGAGTTATCTGAAAAGGCATGGTGGTCCACGGACGAAAATGAGTTGAGAAGCCCTGTGATAGAGCAACATTCTCTTTCTGAGGTTGATATTGACGTGCCGAACTTGGAACAAGCGGTTGCAAATGAGGTAAAGAGAGCCTGCATCTCTCCAGAAGAATGAAATACCAGAGCAGCGTGATCTGCATAAAGACGTTCGCACACGATCACTCGATGGACCTTTGTCTTGGCACGAAGGCGGTTAAGATTGAAGAGGTTCCCACTGGAGCGTGAGTGCAAGAATAGGAAAGGCGAAGCGTGGTAATGCTGGAAAAGCATGTTAAACACAGTAGGAGCAAGTACAAAAACTATGCTTGACCCTCGAGGTCCCGCGTGTTCCACTTTTTTCGGAAAGTTTGCAACGCTATGACTCGCCAGCCGATTGAGCTAGAGAGCTGTTCAAACCCTCTGCGGATTCAGCAAGTCTTCTAATTAAGATCGTAAAAAACTTTTCGTTTTGGATTTGGGGTTCTCTGTGGGGGACGTCACAAGTGGAGGTGTTTTTGCGTTTCTTTGGCCACCTTTACCCGGCCTTGGGCGCCAATCCAATGAGCCATTGTTTTGGCTCAAGTTTTTTTGGAAACTAGGCCAAAATCCGGGTCTTTACAGCCTTTGATTGACTTTCTACCATATCTGGAGCCAAAATTATGGGCCAAAAAACAAAATTTCGCTGCACCCACAAACGCTAGCCTGGGGTGGATTACACCCACATTCTATATGGCCATAACCCGCCAGCAGATTGAGTTAGAGAGCTGTTCAACCCGTCTATGGAAATGGAAAGTCTTGTAGTTTAGAATTTTAAAAAATGTTCAGTGTGGGTTTTCGGCCTTTTTGGCGATGTTTACATAACCACAGGATGTTTTGACATGTTTTGACAAGCCTGTCAAAACATGTGATGATATCAACATCCCGTGGGAGTTCAACAATCGAGCCGATTTCGTGACTCAAAGCTTTACTGCATTTAAATGGATTCTAGGCTATAGTACAAGTCTTTAGAGGGTTTGATTGACATTCTAGGGTAATGTTAATTAGGTAAATCCTCTAGGAAGTTCCTGAAATATTTGGAATTTTTTGGCATAACTTTTGAACCAGAAACGCTAGAAACACAATCAAGGGCTCTAAAGACTCGTATTATAGCCTGGAATCCAATAAAACTTTGAGCCACAATATCGGCTCGTCGGATCGGATGATGAAGTCATCAAAATAACCACAAAACATACCCCAATCATGATCACATGGACCCAAAACCCCAAACCCAAATCTTAAAAAATAATTTTTTTCTTCTAAACTACAAGATGTCACGAGTCTTTAGAGGGTTTGAACAGGTCTCTTGCTCAAACTGCTGCCCAGTTATGGATGGCCAAAGTTTGCATTGAAAAGGCAAATTATACCTTTTGTGAAACTTTGAATTTTGTCAAAAACCAGGTTTTTGAACCATAATTTCGGCTCCAGATATGCTAGCAAGTCCATCGAGGGCTATAAAGACGCGTATTTTAGCCTAGTTTCCACACAAACTTGAGCCAAAACAATGGCTCTTTGGGTTGGTGCCCAGGGCCTGGTAAAGTTGGTCAAACACGCAAAAACATGCCCCCATTATGACGTTACCCCAGAAAGCACCAAATCCAAAACGAAAAACTTTTTTCTTCGATCTCAACCATAAGACTTGCTGAATCCGTAGAGTTTGAACAGCTCTCTAGCTCAATCGGCTGGCGAGTCATAGCGTTGCAAAGCTTTGNAAAAAAAGTGGCACACGCGGGACTTAGATGGTTGACACCACGGCAGATTTCAAAATTTTTTCATCTTGAGGCAGAGGAATATGAAATAACTTTTTAGCATAAAACGAGCTGCTTTCAAGCAAAAGAACCCAGCTCAGGGATGCGATGCTACTTGATGCATAAGGCAAAGTATCAATTAAGATTGTGTCCCATGATCCTTGACGCAGAATGTTTAATTTTTTATGTAATGCTATACCACCAGAAAACGCGATGCAAACTCGTCACAGAAAACGTACGAGTCACACTCATTTTCAATAATCTGTTGACAAACAAGCAACTCCTCTCTTTGCTGTAATAATGTAATAATTTTTATTATGTAATAAAAATATGTAATAATTGTAATAATTTNTAATAATTTTTACGAAATGGCCACAAAAACTCGGTGCCCAGCAACGTGAAAAAGTGCGGCCAAAGCGGTAGTTTGTGTAATGTTATTATTTTAATGATGTTTACAAGTTAGCTTAAAGGGAGCGTATAAGACTTTACAGCTGGTTTGCACTGTTGCATATTTGAAAACATATTACTCAACTTTATTTGTGATTTTTCAATTTGCTTTTTTTCAAATCATTTTTTGGTTTTTGTTCCAAGAAAGTTTGCTAGATTTTTGAATTTCATGGCTTCACAGAAGACAGACTCAGAGAAATAACCTTTTTAAACAGCATACGCTTTTGGCAAGTACATCTGAGTTGTGTTCGTTAAGCCTGTATAGTTGGCTGGTGTCGTATTATTGCAGAAATCAGCTACTATTCCATAAAAAATAAGCTTCTTCCATGCCTGCAAAATAAAAATATTGGGTATATAGCTTGCAGCATTTCAGAAGGGGTTGACTTGGCACTACGGAAGCTACATCTACTAGAATTCAACCAACCAAAGAGACATAGTTGGAAATTGGGAGCAGTCTTTGTACTGCCATCTTAGAAAGGCACCATATCGGCAGAAAAAGCTCACACGGTGAAAACCAATAAAATTCAAATCCAATTATTTCCATTATGCGAGCTGTTCGTTTTTACATCAGTGTTGTAGGTTGTGTCAGTTCATGTCGCTCTCACGTTTCCATATCCTCCTTGCTTTTTACTAGCTTATTAACTCGATGCCTGAAAATGTTGGAAAGCAAATGGCAATTCACAATCCAGGGAGTAGATACATTCTGATTGTGCTCGCTACAACCTTTTTCTTTATGCTTGCTGTAACTTTTCTTGTGTCATTGTTTCTTTGAAAGCTCGACGTGACACGAGCACGAAAAAATAGCACCATTCAGGCTATCGCCTCCTGCAAGATTGTCGTTAAATAAATAAATTAAATTTTACAGAAGTCCATTTCGATAAAATGACTTATGTGAAAAAAGGAAAGCAGTGCTAGTCTATACTTTCTTTCATTTTGTGCAGCCTTAAACGCGTTACTGCTCAAAAACAATCAAGTGTATTTTGTACCATGTTTCTGGTAAATCCCAGAGATGAATAATATTATATATACGTGTTTAGTTACAGTAACAGCCCTGTCAGTTATTGTTTTCGTTTGCTACACTTGAGCATCAGCCTCGCTTTTCCGCACGGTCACACACGCTCCTTAATTATAGGACTGCAGGTTTAAATAATACAGGTAATGATCAAGTGGTGGGCTACGTAAGGCTTTGATTGCACCCTAACTGAAAACATCATCCGTTTTACGCGACCAACGTCCATTTTTATTGTTTTACGATCTTATAATTCGTATTGTAACTGTAAGACGAAGGCATAAGCAGATCAGCAGAAAATATTAAATGAAAAGAAAACTGCAACTAAAGCATAAAACACAAGCTCATTTCACATTCATGATATAATATGACTCATATATAATTCATGGAAGTTAAGTGACTTTCACAGGGAGCCCGACTTGCTTCCAGCAGTTAACCCGCTTTTCAACTTATTTGAATATGTTTACCAGTTTTACGAAATATCTTACATTTTTCAAAACACATGATATCACCATCAAGTGATTTGGAAAGATAACATGTACATTGCCTTTGTTGCATATATACTTTTTTCCCTAATTCAACCTAACACCGTTTTTTCCTAATTCAACCTAAAGTTGCGCAATGACAAAAACGCAGTGCTGCCTTTCCATAAAAAGTGCAGCACGCAGTTGGCATTTCACTTGAATCAGCAAAATTGTGAATTAATCTGCCCCACGGAAATTAAGCGCTGAACTAAGTCCTACAAAAATTTTTAGGAAACTAAAGTAATATTAAATTGTCCTTTCGAACCCTTTCTTTTAGCCCTTCTGAAGTCTGTGAAATATCCTTTAGGCCGAGAATCCATTCAGAATACCAATTATTTAGTTTCAATAGTTTAGTCAAACATTTCTTTCAACCATTTTTTCTGTGTTAGTTCGTATTTTTAATGTATTCTTAAAGTATATTTTAAAAACTGTTTGCATTTTGGTCTGGTATATATTTTTATTATCTCTAATATTTTGTTTGCTACTACAGTTCTTCTGCAGTGCAAATGAATATATTTATGACAACTGCTACCGTGGAGACGCGACAAAAGGGGTGTATTCAGGCCCCAATCTCAAATAAATAACTCGCAGTACTCTAGCAGCCCTTTGCCGATGGGTTTTATGAACAAAATACTCTCTTCTCGCAAACGACAGTTTTATCTTCTGCGTCTCACAGGTAAGGTTAAAAAAATCGGCAAACGCCAAAAAATGCGGTCAGCATCTACATTTCGCCGCAAACGGATTAGATAAAGTTTCTCAATGAGCTCATTATGCGCTCCAACCACAACAACGAGTCAACAAAGTTTATTTCACTGCTTTTCCCAAACTATGCTATGTATCCATAGAAAAAACTTTAAAGCAAAACACGTCATGGAAAGCTCAACAAACTACTAGCACTCACGTTGCGACCGTCAAACGTTGTAACGGATGAGCTCCAAAACCGCCGTTTCAGGGCGTGGGTAAACTGCTCGCGCGAACCCCTGTCTCGTCGGAAAATACGCTCGCCACAACGGCCAGTTGTGGTCAAGATTATATTTCCAACGCACTGACTCAGTAGAATCGCGAAAACAGTAAAGGGACAATCGCAGCTCCTTGGGTTCACAGCGAATCTGCAACACACAGGCGTGTCGGTCAGAAACACAGAGCCGCCAACTACGATTTGGCCCACCCACCAACGTTGTTTAATGTCCAAGCAAGTAAGTTACGACAATCTACTGACAACTGACTGGACGTTAGGAAGCAATGAATGTCGCAGCATCTTGACTCACCCGAAAACTGTTGGTCAAGCACACTTGATAATAGAACAACATATAGCCCGCTGCACTTGTCTCACCTCCCCTGCTTACACCTGTGTATAAGTTTACAACTCTTATCTTTTGGAGGTAAAGAGCTCAGTTAGATATAAATCTTAGCAGTCAACCAGCTTCCTATTTCAAGATTTACGCCGCTGGAAGGCCACATGCCAGTTTCCAGGTTTATTTTTTGCCAAGGGGCCAAATGTAGTCCAGAAAAGAGCCAAATTCTAAGACAGAGGGGCCAAAGAAAGTGCCAACCATTCTTCCAAAATTGCCAGCAGTTTCAACGTCGCATGAACCTATAATTAGCAATTTATTAAATGGCAATATTCCTCAATCACAATTGTAGCTCAAAAGCAAAACACGTACACGACGAAAGATCGTAAGAGAACAACTTAATTTCCATGTGTAGCCATTAATTGAGGTAAATTTACCATCCTCGATAAGTGCTAAAGCGATCAACAACAATCTGAACAAAACCAACAAACACGTGCACCACCTAAATAACAGTAAGTTAGGTAACGTAACAGTTCTCACCATTACCTTTACAACTGCAGCAAGCAACAGGTATTCTGATGAACATACTTTCACATTAACTCAGAAAATCTAAGGATCCTAACAAAATTTTGTAATCGAAAACCTTCAAAATATAGGAATTTTGGTACAAATCTGCAATCAGTTAGTCAAAAAAGTGAAAAAATATGGTTTCTCAGACAGGATCCAGGGTGGTCAGACATAGGCGTAGCCGGGAGGGGCCAGGGGGCCATGGCCCCACAAAAAAATTAGCACATCTAGTCGTTTTGTGCTTTGATAGGCGGTACCCAAAACAAAATACTGTTCCTCACTTAAAATCAAAAATTTTGGCTCCCTAAATTTTTTTTGCCCCTCCCAAAGTCTTGGGCTGGCTACGCTGCTATAGTCAGAACTAATTCTTGCAAGGACAAAATGTATGGTAATGGTAATGGTTTATTGTTTCATATGACTCAGCCAACAAGCAGAAGCACCATAAAAGCCATCGCATGCAATAAACCAACCATTAGCGAACATTAGAGCAAATGAAAACACAATGGCATAATAGCTGATCAGTGTAAGCAAAGAGGGGCGCTGTATCATATAGGATTGGCGAAAGACCATGGCGGTCATCTGGTCAACCAAACCCGAAGACATCTATCCTGGAAAGGGGAGCTGAAGGGCCAAACGAAAAATTTGGGGGAAAAAAGAGCTGAAGAGCCAAACAAAAATTTCTAAAATTTGGCCCCAAAAAAGCAAACCTGGCAGCCCTGTGCAGCTCTAAGATATTCCCGCGCAGACCACATCACGTGATTCAAGCATCTATCGCGAAACAATTCTGCAATTATGACGCTCCAATGGATTAATATTTGGAACATGGCCTGGCGTGAAGAACAGAAAATTCTACAAACGCTTTACTTTCGTGTTTGCAAAACATTTTTATCAAATAGATTAAAATGATTGGTTCACAACCTGTGAGAACCTCACACTTCCTTTCCATTTGCAAGTTTTATCATAGGCATGCAAAACAGGGTTGCCTCTTTGACCTAAGTTGGAGGATGTTTTATTTTTTATTTGAATTGAAACAGAAAAGTTTAATTGCAATTTTTGCTTGCATTAAATGTGATTTTCACTTAAAAAGTACTTAACAATTTATTTGCAAATCACACGTTTTCTAAAATAAGGAAACACACGTCTTGTGCTACTTTCGAACAGCCATTGAACTACCTTTTTCATCCGATTAGGACCTTCCATTTTTTCACACGCTTGCTATTTTTTCTTCACCTCTTTTTGACCTTTGTCTCACTGTCCACAGCAAAGAATTTTGTAAAGTAACTGCGAATAAGCCTGCGTCGGTCGATGCTAGCAAGTATCTTATACTTGCAAAGTTAACTGCCATACCTTTGAAAAGCTGTGATATGAGCATCTTGCAAAATGTGTTAATGCCACAAGCTTAGGTACATACTTAAAAATTGATATGAGAGCTGTTCACAGTTGGCCGAAATTGTACAGTGCTGCTTTTGCTAGTTTTTGTGTTATGGCATGTGAGAGGTCCATGTTTTAGTAATTTAATCATCCGTATTCGTCAATAGCGTTTGTTAAACGTTTTTATTGGAAGACAGCATATCAAAATATTACGAAGATCTTGTCAATGCTTTGAACCAGAAGCCCGGGCTAATCTGTCTTATCATCTGTCAGTGTGGAGGTTCACTGTAGCAAACTTTATTTGCTGCATTTTCACATTGCCTAAAGTCAACGAAAATGAGCTGGAAAAGTATGTGGCAAGTATTTTTGGTAAAGTGAAAAGTATAGATTGGGAAAACTGATTTCTCGTGTGTGTTGCTGTCTATAAAAAGATCATCTGTGATGGAAAAACGCATGTTTCTTAACTGCTGCGAAATGCAAAAAGAGAGACTTTTGTGGTAAGTCTTACCCTGAAAAACTATAGTTGCAAGGCTGGTAACATAAGCATTCCCAAGCTTCTTGTAACCCAACAAAGAACATGTGAAAGGTTTAATTTGGTTGCAAAGAAGTTCGTTACTAAACCGCTAACGACAGGATAAGCAAAGCAGAATATTAACCGTTGCTTGGTCGAGTATGCTAAGGAGGTTATGAATAGGTGAAGCTTGCAAGGGAGTACAGCGTGTGGTTTCGATATCTGCTATAAGTTATGATCAGCATGTGATACACAATAAAAGAAAACCTAAGTTTAAAAAATGTGTAATTGTTTTGTCTGTCTCATTTTAATCTCGTTTGAATTGCACCAAAATTAAAATCACAAAATCTTGATGTATAAAAACATATTTTTATGACTATCGTTGAAATATCGATCTTTGCTACAGATATGTTAAAATACATGAAAATCACTCCTTGTGGTCAAAGATAGCAGCACAAGACGAAGGACGAGAAAATTCGTCGAAATTTTAACGATTGAACTGCATACAGTTGGACGAGCCAAAACGGCTATTTGTGCTTTTTGGAAGCCTTAAGAACTGTTCAAAGGAAATTTTGGACTTTGTGAAAGTTCCCATAAGTGCGTAAAACGGGTTTTCACTGACAGTTTTCCAGATTTTGGACAAACCGCAGGGGCGCTACCAAGGGGGCAACCGGGGAATTACCCCTGCCGAAATTTTCGAAGACATGTTTAGTTGTTACTAGTTGTTTACTCGCCGAAATTTAGTAAACCGAATCAACGAACAAAAATTTGATCAACGTTCTGAAGTTTGCAAACATTTGTTGGCCAATCCCACGCACCGTTTTAACATCAAGCAACCGGAAATATTGGGAAGCATCGTTGGTCAGAAGAAACTTCACCTACCTACCCGAGTCTCTTTTGATACAGCAACACCAGCCATATCTCAACATCAATGGTTCATCTATCCCCTTACTGCTTTTTAATACATAATAATCTCTATGACGTAATACAGTACGAATGCCTTAAAATTGCATCCTTGTTTCTCCTTTCCAGCTGTTGCATTTCATTTATTCCTGATGATGGCTTACGCATAAGCCGAAATGTTGAATAAAATTATGTTTTCGATAATTGTGGCTATTTTGTTCGCAATAAGAATCTACAGCAACTCCATGCATTGTTTACCAAAATTCTTCATCTTAAATCAAATTTTTGTCTGTCAAGTAAAATTGAAGTATAGAACTGAAATTCTACATTTGATGATTCTTTTTTTTCTGCTAGTACTGTACCATTACCACCTAAAGGTTGGTTTAAACTTGAGTTAATGTGAACAAAAATTCAACCCAACCAAAAAACTTAGAAAAATCATCAAATGTTCGCGTCTTCATTTCTTCACCAACTGTAGCCAGTGATGCAGTCGAGCTCGAGGCCGTAACCTTTCGTGGCTGAGACGTGGTTCAAGCTTCGAGACCGACACCGAGAATTTGCCGAAAAGCTGACGCGAGACCGAGACCTACATGTTCATACACCAAAGCCGAAACTCGAGGCCTACAAATTCAAAGTTCAAAAGAAAATGACTCGAACTACTCAAAAAAGTAAAAAAATTATCGTCGAAACTTCCAAGCTTCAATTTCGTTGAACTTCATTTTTGGAAGCTTTTTGGCTTTTTCCTTACCTGAAGATAAGTGCAGTTGCGAATAACACGAGCTAGTGGAGTTTCCCAACAGTCAGCATTCAGCGTTAAAAGAACATTCCAATTCTCGAGACAAAAAGATCTAGACCGAGACTTTCATCTTCGAGACGAGAGATAAGAGCTGACTCTTTCTGAAACTGATACAAAGTTTTTTCTGAAACCCACACCAAGATGTAGAAAGCTGACTCTTCTAAAGCCGAAATCATTGAGAGATTCTATCAATGGCTGTAGTGTCGGGTTCTAGCACTTGAGCTCTTGCACAAGGCTTGTTAGACTAAATTGTTCAGACGTGCATACAACATGCATTCAAATACAGTCTATTTTTGTACAGCTGGTAGGCAATTGATCTTACCGAAAACAAGAAAGTCATGGACACTGAAACAGTAATATACATTGTAGTAGAAGTAATCATTGCCGTTATGTCGGTTGTTTGCAATTCTCTGGTTTGTTGGGTGATTCAAAAAAGCAACAAATTACGTCAGAAGGTAAGTTTTTTCTAGTTTCCTGGTATTTCAATGTACCTCTGAATAGAGTCAGTGACCCGAAGTTTAATTGCTGGGAAACGAGTAGGGACAGCTCATAAGAGTCGTCAGGATGCTTGCTAGATTTTTGAGGGCAGCGAAACTTTCGTCAGCAGTCTTTTTGCTCAGAGAAAAATACCTCAAAATGAGATGTTTCAGCTAAACTGAGTTGATCGCTTGACCATTCTCATCTCATTTTCGCCTGATTGGAACTTGTCTTGATATTGTGAAGGTGTATGCTCAAGTGGACTGTGATTTAGCTTTTCTGTTACTTGTTTGTGTTCTGCGTGCTTCAGCGACTTGCTCTTAATTTCTACAATCGTATTAACTGGTTACTGCGAGAGGATTTTAAAAAACTTGTTAGATATGCTGAATATTTTGTCTCGCATTTTTGCAAAAGTCGCCACAAACTCCGCGAAATCGTTGCCTGCAAGAGTTTGTCCCCTTTGCTTGTTAAATCAATATCTGCATTGCACTGTAGTTTTATCTAATTTTCAGCATTTTACCGATTTTGAAATGTCATACTGACTCCCAAATATTCTTGAAAGAAGCACCATAATAAAACGGTTCTTTGATCATTGTCTTGATTGATGACCCGTCATAAGAGGTTCAGGGTTTAAAGTTTTTTTTAACAATTTCATTCAAAAACCTCAAAACCTGTTTTCATGGAAAGTAATAGCATGATTTTAATAACATTGAACTTTAACCTACACTGATTTTTGATTGACGTGTTTCCAAGATTTG
>JGI24159J19872_10009759_pt1 | contig 12584 bp, 10 predicted proteins | sample Ectturendosymbi4_FD_19872 | JGI IMG/M metagenome (IMG submission 19872)
GTGCCCAACCGCTAAGCCAAAGTGTTTCGCTGAAGTTTTCATTGGAAACTAGGCTCGAGTCCGAGTCTTTTGAGCCTTTGATCAACTTTCTAGCATATCTGGTTCAAAACTTATAATCTAAAATAAACAAATTATTTAATTATCTAATTAGTCTAATATTTTTGCTAACTTACATCACAACTTTTGCACCTGAAACCCCAGCAGGTTATCCAAAGTATCAAAAGACTCGGATTGTAGCCTAGTTTCCAATAAAAACTTAAGTGAAATACTACCACCTAAGCGCCCAGTGCCAGGCAAAGTGGGCCAAGGTGGTCTAAAAGTCCTCCACTTATGATGATGTCACCCACAAAAAAACCACACCCTCCAAACAAAAAATTTTTTTTCGAGTGCAGACTAGAGGACTTGCCATGTCTTTTGAGACTTTTACCAGGTCTGTAGAGCATACCAGACCGAAGAAATTCTCGTGCAAAGCCACGTGCGTTTAGGCGTTTTTTTCCCAAAAATCCCCGAAAGCAGCCGGACACCAAAGTGTTAATTATCCTATTTTTGGACCAGTTTGATTGAAACCCTGTTTGGTTGAGTTTGATTCCAACCCTGATTATATTTTATTGTTGCAGAATAAATTCTATATCACACATCAGAACTATTGTATCTTCCCTCTGATGCTGACATGCACTTATTCCTCTGAAAGTGCTAACACAGACTCAAATAGCAGTAATGGCTTAATAAATTATACAGTTTGCAAAGAAGATTTTAAGTGGGTAGATAGGTTGCTACCTCCTTCCAAAATTCCTGAACCTCCAAAGCATACCAATTACCCAACACCTTCTGGATGGTTTCCTCCTGCAGGTATGCTAAATTCAGTTTTTGATTGCTGCATAGTCGTAAACAATTTTTGCTTAATCTGTAGCACAAAATAAATGGTTAATTTTCACAGGAATATGCTGGTGTGTCCTCATACCACCACAACAGTCTTTGATGTTTATTCATTTATAGTATACCCACATGTTATGCACTGTCACTCAGGAGTGGCTAGGCCTTGCTTGTTCCTGTCTTGGTGTGGAGCCAAAAGAACTATTTGAGATCGCTGTTTACCAAGAGGTATTTCAAGTGCTAGGACTGCTGTACCCACAACCTTCCAAAAAGAAAAGTGGGTATGAAAATGAATTATATAAGAACTNATTTCGCAAATGCACTTTGGAATCATTCCAGTATGTTCATATTAGTATGGACCCTGAAACTGAACTGATGGCATCTGAAGCTGAAATGATTAACCAGTTTTCTTTTCAATTTAAACTTTTGCAACTTTATAAATTGCTCTAGAAGTGAAAAGCTATAGCCAGAACTTATCACTTTGTGGTGGTTAGTAGTTGTAAAATGTTATGCATGAGAATTGCATTGTCAGGATGGAGAGTTTGCAAATACGAATTCAGTTCATTTGCTAATTAACACAAATTTTGTATTTTGAAAGAAAAATAAGCCTTGCCATTGTGTACAACTTCAAGTTCAGGACGTAATTATTGGTGCAAGTAACAAAAAGTTCCAACTTTTTAGTAACAAGATTGTAAGACTTACGCATTTGTGATAGCAGAAACTTTGGTAACTAATAGACTTGATGTGACTACTTTAGTTCAGCAGTTCATGGTGAAGTAAGCTTATTGAAGCTTGTAGGGTTTTCAAGCAGTCAATATTGCATGAAGAGGATCATGCAAAATTTTCTTTTTGCATGATAGTGTATGAAACACAAAAACAACAATTTTCTTGACTGCAGTTCATAAACGATATTATTTTGCATAAAATTTTTTTTGCTGATTTCGACTGTAAATTCTTTCTGCTATAGTGGCACTTTGTTTTGAAATGTCATTATTTTGTCTTCGTCATCATTGTTTGAGCAGGTTGTTACAGTCCATTGCTAGGCTACACTAGATATCAGGACTGGTGTTGAGCAGCCATTTGATTGTCTCATCATCAAGAACAGTTAGATCGTGCAGACCATGAGGTTGATGGATTGGATATTGGAGGACAACATGTTGGATGACTTGTTCTTCTGTACCACACTTACAGGCCACAGAGGAGGCCATACACCACTGTGCAAGCAGGAGCAAAAATTACGACATTGGTATGGAGGTGGTTAAACTGGACTACCGCTGTTCTTGGGAGAGTCAATCCAGGAGGGTGGGTGCCAGAGTTGGTGATGATAGTACAGAGGCTCGCAGTGTTGTCCAACCACTCCACCTTCCATCGTTGATACACCCAGAGCACAGCACACATGTTGTTGTTTTCAGATAAACTGATGGGTTGTGCAGCAAGCACAAATGGGTGTCTCAATTTGAGACGCCGTGTATTCGCACTCAGTGGACAGGTGAATGCTGAGTGGAGCAGATGTTCAGGCTCCATGACACAGTGTGCTAGAGACAGTGTGGCTCCTTTATGACGAACCTCAGCAGTCAGCAGGTTGGATGCCTGGGAAGATAGGAAGGTTTTCTGCTGGTGTAGGATGCAGGCATCCAGTCACAAATTCGGAAGGTGTCAATGAAGCGGGTGTGAGCACTTTGTTACCAGACAGGAGTACAGCACTCGCCGGTTGAATGGACCAGGGGTTAGGTGGCTATTAGCAGCACTGTTGCTCCAGCACCCCAGCCAGAGCCAGCAAGCCGCTTCAAGAGTGCGGCATGCAATGTCAACTTCTTGCAAAGTGACTTGTGGGGTTGGCAATACGTGAGCGACCTGTCCAATGCTACTCCCAGGTGTTTGGGTTTGGAGCAGATGGACTGGGTTTTGTTGTTGTGGTTAACTTTACCTCATGTTTAGCTTTTTGTTGAGGTGGAAGAGTGCTGACCTTGTTTTTGTAGAGCTGAGCTTTAGCTTCCAGGTCTGGAGGTATTCATCTATGGTTGCCATGTCTTTGCTCAACACCTCTTCCACTAAATGCCAGTCGCTATCAGCATGCATGATTGGTAGGTCGTCAGCATATGCACACTTCCTGCAGCTGGAGTGACTATGTATAACATTATTTTGTGAACAAGCAAGTTATCGTAATATTGTTGCTATCATTTGTTAATTTTTTTGCAGAGACGCGTGTGTTTATTGTCCAAGTTTGTTTTTTATCTGTAGTTTTGAGAAAATATTCATAAGTTATTTGCAAGCGAAGGCAAAATTAGTAACTTTCTCTGAAATTAAGTTATGTTTGTATTAACTGTCAACACTTTAATAAAACCACCTTTCTTGTTTAACAGTGCTTGCTGTTAACTTTTGAAGAGCTACTAACATAGATGATTGATCCATGCAAATTATCCTGGAAAGACCAAATAATATTGTAATACAGAATTAAGCTTAGTGCTTACTAAAGAAAACTAGTGGAACACAATTCAGTGTTTTTACTGGCTCTTGTAAAATCATCAAAGCATTTACTTGTTGATATTATAGACACTGTTCCAGACTTGCCATATTTCATACGAAGGACACAATATCATGGATTTCCTGTTTCTGTCCAAAGAAAAAAGTCATCTTTGACACATACACACTTGGATAGAATTGATGGGGATATATGGGTAAGTACTAAAATGTTAGCACACTTTGATTAAGGAGGATAAACAGTCACAAATTTTTCTGATGCCTTTTTTGCTCCAACATGTACTGTTACTAGTTGATCTGTGATGGACTCCAACCCTTGTGCAAATCCTGAAGACACCCTAACATTGTTTTTGTGAAATACTGATGCTTTCCCAAGATATGCCATATTTTTTCACCAATATTTGATTTAAAGAAAAATCCAGTGCAAAGTAACAAATGGTACATCTTGATCACACCTAGATGCTAGAACTTAACAAAATATACCAGCAACAGTGTAACTCCTGCAATGTGAGTATGAGGTTTATATTTTCTACTCAGTGCTGGTTTTATGATTGTATAATCGTTGCAAGTGTGTTTGAACTTGTGTAGACCTGTGGTTCTCAAACTGCTTCTGATATCATACCATCTGGTAGATTTTTAATATCGCTACATAGCACTTGTTACTGAAGAGCTTATTTTGCTTAAATGTGTTTGTGATGGTTAAAACACACATATGATTTAACCAACACTTTAACATGAAGGCTGGGACTGTTTTTATTTGGAAGCTGGTGTATGGGGGGCATAACCTTGCTAAAAGTGCACTGGAAATCAAATGGCTGGCACAAGATGATTCTAACCTTTGGAGGTGGTAGCCATCTCAGGCAATGGCAGTTTATTAATAAATTTGTTCACCAGTATGTTCCATTTGATTACAAGGAGTTTAGTATAGTAGATATTTGTATCCACACGACATTCTGTAAATTTATCTGACACTAAGCTTTGGATATGACTGGGAAGCTGCCTTTGTACCACCTGTAAAGCCGTCATGTACCTCCAGTGCAGGAGTTCCCAACCTTTCTCTGAACATGTGCCCCTCCAGCTGAAAATGTACCCCTACAATTTTTTATGACAGAAAGGCTGAGTAAATACCAAAAATCCACTAAAATTTCAATAGAATTTTTAGACTTACTGTAGAAAAGTAGACTTGTGAAATTATTAGCAATCTTCACTGATATATCTATAAATAGTTGTGGCATGATATATTCGTTGTGCCTTGAGTAATAATCGCATTTGTGTATTAAATGCCATGTTTGCCTACTGTGATCCTGCTTTATGCCTTAATTGTTGATTGCCGCACATGTGACTGTTATCCCACTTCAGTGTTGGCTGCCCAGTCCTGTGGTGACTTCGAAAGCATATGGACGATCGCTCTTTCGTTTGATGGCTGCTATTTATGTTACCATTGGTTATTCTTTACAGATTCAGACTTTCAGTCAAATAAAACCTGAGTTAATTAGTAGTTGGTAAATGTCATACATGGGTTTATGACAAGTTGGAAATAAATTATAGATTTAAATATATTTTCCCCTTCTATTGCTAACCTTGTATGTACCTTTTCAGATAGGCAAATGTCCCCAAACTTTGTAATCCCTGCTCTAGCGGAACACGTACCACAGTTTGAGAACCACTGGTGTAGAGGGTGAGATGTGCAACGTGTCATTTTTTATATCAAAACTGGTGCCCAACTTCGTCACCTTCAAAGGGTACTGAGAAACCTATAAGCAAACGTGGTTAGAGATAGAAAATGACATTGGATATTTTTAATTGTTTGTTGATCTCAAGCTTGAGGAATTGAAACACAAGCACCAGCACTCATGAACAATTAATATGTGCACTGTGAAACCACACAAACAATTTGCACATGTCTTCGTTTGAGCAAGTTGTTACAATCCATTGGTTGGCCGCACTAGATCTCGGGACAAGCGTTGAGCAGCCATTCGATTGTCTCATCATCCAGAACCGTCAAGCCGTGCAGTTGATGTGGATGTCGATGGATTGGACATGGAAGGTCAACATGGTCGATGGTTTATTCTGTGCCACATTCAAAGGCTGCAGAAGAGGTTGTACCCCGTTTGTGCAAGCAGGAGCGGAAACGGCCGACACTGGTGTGGAGGTGTTAAGCCAGACCCACGAGTGTTGTCCGGCCACTCTGTCGGTGGTAATCTTTCGGTGATCCGCCCAGAGTGCTGCATTTGTGTCGTTGTCAGAAGAACTGATGAGTTGTGCGACAAGTACAGATGGGTGTCTCGATTTGAGACGCCGTGCATTCGCACTCGGTGGACAGGTGAGCGCTGAGTGTAGCAGATGTCCAGGCTCCATGACACGTGTGCTAGAGACAGTGTGGCTCCTTTGCGACGAAGCTCAGCAGGTTGGATACCTGCGAAGATAACAAGGTTGTCCGCTGGTATAGGATGCAGGCATCCAGTCACATTTCGCAAGGTGTCATTGATGGCAGGGTCAATGAGGCGAGTGTGAGCACTTTGGCACCAGGCAGGAGTGCAGTACGCTGCGGTTGAATGGACCAGGAATTAGGTGGCTATCAGCAGCATTGTTGATGAAGCACCCACACCAGAGCCAACAAGCTGCCTCAATCGAAACTTTTGCGAAGTGACTTGCGGTGTCGGCGATACGTGAGCGACCTGTCCTATGTTGCAGGGACCGATGTAGGAACCAATGTTGGGTTCTTGGTCTGGTTGCGGTCGGTCGATTACAATCCCACAGAAATCCCGAATAGTTGAGGAGCCAGTCTAGTTGTTGCAGGAGCACAGGTTAGTCTCCCAACTAAGCAACCTGACGTCATGAAGTTGCCAAGCTGAAGATCAGCGAAATAAAAGAAAGATAAGCGAAATAAAAGGCTCTCACCACTTTGTCCGTTAATTATTCTCCAGTAGCACTCTAAGTCGATTGCTTCTTTCGATTGTATTCAGATATACAACAAAATCTCCGATATACTTGAGCGTGAAGTCAGAACAACGGAACGTTAAAGGGTTCGATGTAGAAAGATGTTGAACAACGGCATTGTGCATTCGCATACGCAACAGGAAACCGACCAACTGCGGTTATGTAGGTTCGCAGCTAACGTGTCGACTGTTGGATTGTTCACACATTGCGTTGAAACACAAATGGAATGTTACTGGGGATTACGCAGTAAGAATGCCTATGACATTAAAGCACTTATGTATCCACAATAACGTTACTCTGAGGTATTTGGGCTCGGAGCATAAGGGCAATGTTAATTGTTGTGAACCTGACTCTTAGCTCACATTTAGCTTTCTTGTTGTTGAGGTGGAAGACTGCCGACACCATTTTTGTAGTACAGTACTAGCTGGAGATATTCACCTACGGCTGCCATGTCTTTGCTCAGTGCATCTTCCACTGCCTACCAGACTCCATCAGTATGCATGATTGCTAGGTCGTCAGCATATGCATACTTTCTGGAGACAGTGTGTGGCAGGTCAGAGATGTAGATGTTGAAGAAAAGAGGTGCCAGGACGGATCCCTGTGGGACGCAGTTCCCGAGACGCCATAACCTGCTCCGTTTGCCATTGCTGGTGGTAATAGTGAAACTGCAATTGTCAACCAGCTCCATGATCATGCGGACTATGTGTCTGTCGGGTAGCAAACGCAGTAGGTGAGGCCGCAATGCCATACAGTGTAGTAGGCTGCTGTGAGGCCGACAAACTCCTCCTGCTGTATTCTTAGCCGAAAATCTATCCTCAATGTCGAACTCCCGTGTCGAAAACCCACTTGTTCCTGCGGAAGTAAGGGTCGATGATAAGTTCCACACGAATGTGGATGAGTCTCTAGACTAGAGGATCTTGAAGAGGACACACAGCAGGGATACTGGGCGATAGCTCTTTGGGAATTATTAGTGCTCTTCTCCAGATCCTGGGGATTTTGAGTTGGCACATGGAAGAAGTAAGGAAATCGCAAAACCAAAATTTGAAAGCTGACCCGGCGTGGAGAATTAATTCCGGGAAAACAGAATCCAGACCCAAAGATTTTCCTGGCTTTAGGTGCTTGTGGGCCGCAGCAAGCTTCTTTGGTATGAAGGGGTCAGAAATACTGTTTCCCTCAGGTGTTAGGACCTTTCACAGGTCGAACAGCACCTTGTTGATGAGCCTGCTGAACTAACGGCACCCAGTTTTGTGTGCCCCGTTCTTAACGAGTTGTGAGGGCTACTGACCAAAGTAAACACCCTTATCTAACTGTCGTGTACACTTGTTCCTGATTTTCTATGTAAGCGAAACAATACAAAATGTAAACTTTTATGCTTTGTCGTTGGTATTAGGCATTTTGAAAAACACCTATGCATACATATTAATGAATTGAGACATGGCATTTGTGATATTTCTTTCCTCAGGGTATTACGCTGACCCTACAGGTTTCAGCAGGTTTTCGGCTATTTTTGATAACTTGAAATTTGTTTGAAGTGCTAACCGGACCTGATCGGACCGCAAATAAAGATGCGGACCTCGCATAAGACTTGCTTCGCAAAATATCATGTACCCGCCACTATGAAAACATCTCTTGGTCATCTTTCTTTAATGTATATTTGTTTCAAACTTCGGTCTGAAACTTTAAACTCCCTCGTTTGATTGATTTGAAAAACAATACAAAAATCTTTTGTCGTCTCTACAATATGCCAGTTGATTGTTTACTCATACGATTTTTCCAATTTTCTGAAATTTTGAACCCTTCCAACTGTGCTCACCTGAGACTCCTTGTGAATAAGCATCCTTTTTACCCACTAATTTTTCAAATCTTATGCTTTGTTACTGACTTCTGTCTGATGTTTCAATTATGGCATTTCGATTTTTTCTGTTCATTCAATAGTATATTTTCATTTTTCATTCATAGGTCTGACTGAGTAATCGACCCATAGGTCTTTGGCCAACTATTTATGTATTGAGTATATAGTTAGTACCAGAACCGTCGCCAGAAAGTCTTCAATAGGAAAGCTTTACGTTTGTGCAGGAGGGCTTGACATTCAAAAATTTGACGAAATTCCACTGATTTATAGTGTGTCATATCTCAATTTGGGGGAGGCTTGGTTTGAGGGGGCTAAGCGCATTCTGTTGCGACGGGACTGGTTCGCACCAATTTGCAGTATTCCGCGTGTTTTTTCTCAATTTTACATGCAATTAATTTTCTGCTTTTTGGTGTTTGTTTTTTTTGTTGCATTTCTGTTGTTCCGTACTTTCAGTCACGAAAAAACATGAATAAAACCTACCTACTGAGGCAGCCGGTTAAATCGGCTAAGCTCCGGCAATGGATGTTGTTAATACCTTGTTTTTAGTGCACTTCCGACTTTGAGTGGTCAGTTGTGCCAGTGAATACCGGCAGTAACGGAACGTGGTTCGCGAAGATTGGTGCAAAGCTCATGTTCAAGTTGGAATTATTGTTCGTAATTTGATCAGACAGCCGTTGTTGCAAATATTTTTTAAACGTTTCCTTCATTTCAGTCGACAGCGCAGGACCCTCTCCTGTTTTGTTCTAGTTAACACCAGAACCGTCACCAAAAAGTTTTCAATAGGGGTCTTAACGTTTGTTCAGGGCGGCTTGACATTCTGATATTTGTTGAAAACTCTACCGATTTATAGTGCTTCATAATGCAATTTGGGGAGGCTTGGAGCTTTGTTTCGGGCGCTACACCCCCCAAAAGAAACCGTTAACACCAGCCCCCTTTTTTGCATACGAGTCACCAACTGTCTTTCTAATATTTGCTTGTTCATGTGCAGGAGCTCGAAAAGGATCTTTGCAAACATCTTAAACCTCACATGACTTTCGATCCAGCAACCACTGTACACGAAATGATGCGCAGAATCACCATAAAAAGTGATGTGAAAGATCTCGTGATAGAATTTCTTGCGAAAAATGGGTTTTAAGGAACAAAGGAGCGAATGGCATCGGTGTTACTTTGCTGGCTAAAGAAGCATTTTTGTTGAAGCAAGGAGTCGCAGATCAGGAAAGTGCGTGAACTCACTCTGTGGTCAACAGTTCCTCACGGACAGCATCCAATTCTGCAAGCATCGCTTTATTCTGACGATGATGTTGGAACATGCTGGCCTTCTGCGTTATTACCGCAACGTTTTTGCTTCATCAGCGTGAAAGTTGAATATGGGCCGTTGAGCTTGTTTAGCCGTAGATACTTGAGAACTTATACTTGAAGTCTTGCCGTGTTAGCTGCTCAGAAAAAGAACTGCTCACGATTGTTTGTTGAAAAACGTAGGCGTTAGAACCTGTAACCCTCAAAATAAAGTACTGTACTTCGATTCTGTACCGACCAGCAGTTATCTTATAACGCAGGGGTGGGTGGCCAACCAGTCAGAGACCAAGATACACATTTGTTACTATCTTAACGCAAACAGCCACATCATACACATGAACATCACCCCATCTCTTACTCACATACTTTTGCTCAGCGAGATTTATTGTAAATGTCACAGTGACAATGACAGAACTTTGCGAGCCATTTATTGTTATGCATGTTATTTAGTGGGACTTGGTAATTGCGTAAGAGCGCATGAAACCGGGAAAAGCCGCATGCGGCTGGCCAGCCGTGGTTGGCCACACCTATTATAATGCATCACGTGAAGTTAGCGGGAGTCTGTGGGACATTTGACATTTCCCCGATCATCAAAGGGTTTATGAAGAAGTCAAAGCCATGTTCCCAAGACTAAGCTGTGTCTTGTGCCTCTCGTGATAACCCTAAGTTTTTCATAGAAGTCAATTCCGGAAAAATTGTAGAGCAGTACAACTAGCAGCTTTTTCTCGCTTCGGTGTCAATTCTGTGAAGACTTGTTGAAAACGTAAACCGACCGTAACAGAATTTTGTTGATAAAATTGAGATGCGGAATTGAAAACAATGTTTTGGGCTTGCACCTTTTTTGCAGACAATGTAAGTTCGGCCAGCCAAGCTTTTTCAAGACCTGAATTGGAGCTCGGTTCGCATCATATGCTTCCATAACTAGATTTAAGTTGTTTGTTTACTTTGCAAGATTCGCTGCGAAGAAAGGAAGCGTTGGCCTCGAAAATGGCCTCGTTCAACTTTTTCAACCTGAGCAATGGCGTATCTAGGGTATGGCAGGCATGGCACGTGTCATGGGCGCCACTTTGGCAAGAAGCGCAAAAATTGATTGGCAAAAATTAAAACTCTTATAATTTCTTGAACCTCTGTTTTGCGCCCCATGCATTCGTAAACTGCAAAGCTGCATCAACACCGTGCCCTAGTGTTGCCAGATCACTTGAAACTTTTTCAAGGACATTTTGTTTTTCAAAGAGATACGGTGGACTACTTTCGGCAAGCTTTCCCGTGTGGGCAAGTCAAGTTAAGCTAACCACGTACGAAATTGAAAACTAAACAAAATGGATCATAACGACACAGCTGTTCTTGAATAGTTTACTTTTTACTACGCAACTGTTAAAGATGGAACAAATCCACACATTGTTCTGTTCATTTACATCAGGGTCGGGGAACCTGCGGCCCGCGTGAACATCTCATATGGCCCGCATCAGAAATTTCGTTGCCTAATTTAGACTAAAAAAGCGCGTAAAAATGAAGCTCTATGATAAGCAGGTACTTAAGGTAGTATGCCATAAGAAGCCTCATCCCTCGTAGTAAGATAAGGTAGAACTTCAGGATAAAACAAATTGTTATTTGCGGCCGCCAGCGATAGTCCACAATTTACGCGGCCCGTGATAGTAGTTAGGTTCCCAGACCCGATTTNCATCATTGGTCTTCAACGGGGACGACAGGGGTCAATTTNATGCGTTATGGGGGCGATTTCTGNAGGTTAGAATATACTAAAATTCTGAATTGATCCAAACAAACTATATTTGCAGCTTTGGAACCAAATCATTACATGCACTTTTGACTCCAAGTGGTTCGTAACAAAGGTTATAAAGCACAAGACATAGGTCTGGTGGTGTAACCAGTCCCGTCGCCACGGGGGCTTTGGTGGGCTTACCCCCCCAAACAAAACTAACACCCGCAAATTGAAACGTGGAGTTTTGGTTAACTGTATAATGTCAAACCCCCCCCGCAGAACTGCAAAGGCCCCCTCTATTGAAAACTTCTTCGCGACGGTTCTGGGTGCAACCATCAAACTAAAACATTTTCCTGTGTATCGCTTCGCTACACTAACTATCCAAGGCCACGGAGAGTGTTACTGGTTTGGAGTCAGGTACTACGGTTCTGACGAATGTCCAGGTACAGTAGAATGTGCCTAATTCGTTACCTCAAGGGCATTAGAAAAAGTGACGATTTAGGCGAAGTGACGAATTTTGCCTCAACAAACCTAACAAGAAGACAAATACTTTACATAGAAGAACAACATCGATGTTGGACTAAAAAACATGAAACATTACGAATAAGTAACTGCACATCTGAACCCAAAAAGTCACTCAGACCGGTCAAAACCAGTGACATACGCTAATTTTAGGCCAAATGTTTTTGCCGCTGGCAAGAGGATATCAATGGAGATTTTGGTGCGGTTGGGGCTGCACGCATGATGCCCAGTAGCATTAAAAAGATTTGTAGCTTTTTCAAAAAACGGAAATGTGTAAGAAAATCATTTATCGTCTTTGCAACGTAAAGCAACTTGAACAAAATATCAAATCGCGCTGTAACCCACACTTATAAAATGCATGAAAGTTGAAGTGTTCTAATGTAAGAGTGATATGCACGTGCGACTACTGCCATTCAGCATTTTGTGCAGTCCAACTGAGAGCTCTGATAAACCCAAATGATGTGTTCTACTATACTGTTGTGCTTGTTTACATCCAAATACGATATTAATGGTAGCAGGCTTAACTGCAGCACCGTGTCCAGCAACAAATTTAAGTATATTGATATGTAAATCATCTGCAAGGACAAAGCGTGATGAGTGTTGTTCACAAAACACCTCTAGAAACAAGATTGGGGATCTGTATATGGAAAACGTTACTTTTGCATCGACCCGGTGACTATATTGGTTACACAACAAGCTGCCCCCCATTTTACAACAAAATTGCGCCCAAGTATCATAGTAACTCTTATGCATAGTGCTTTTATTTGCAGTAAAATACAAATTTATGACGTTATGGTTGAATACAGTGGCGTGCAGAGGTCTGGTGATGCCCGGGGCGACTGCTTGATTGGATGCCCCCCTACCAAATTCTAGTATTGAGCAGTGGCGTATGGTGGTCAT
>JGI24159J19872_10009760_pt1 | contig 12584 bp, 8 predicted proteins | sample Ectturendosymbi4_FD_19872 | JGI IMG/M metagenome (IMG submission 19872)
GAAGAAAAACAGAAAGTAGGTCTATTCGTGTACCACCTTGAAGGCCTTCGCGTACCACTAGTGGTACGCGTACCACAGTTTGAGAACCACTGCCCTAATGTAAAGCTATGATCGGAATAACGTGTTAAACGGCCCTTTTTGGCAAATTTCGAAACATACATTTGATTAAAAAGAGGTTTATGATGGAAACCTATGCAGTGCGAAACATGCAAACTAACTCGGGTCACATTACTCGAGACTCTTACTTCAATCTTAATGTTTTGTGTGTTAAAAAATTGGGAAATGATACTATACTTTGAACTTGATTGCTTGTATTAATATACATTACTACAGAACACTAAAGTGCTTGTTTTAAAAGCTGTTTGTCTGAACTATTTACTATCAAAGCAATGAAAAAAACTGTGGCATGCAGGTTCTGTAGAAAACTCGTTTCGTCGAACGGATACAACGTTAAAGTTAAAAGCATTAATTAAATATCTTCGACTGCAGGAAATTAGTGACAGGGGAAGTAACCGATTTATTTCGCGAGAAGCTTCCAGGGATGGACAGAATAAAAATAACGCAACTAGCTACTGAAATTTCAAGTCCTGCTGCGGTGGAAGTCGCGACAACGTAAGAAAAAAATCTGCACTGATTTTGTTCTGGAAAAACAAACACACTCGCAGTTTGTTTTCTGAGAGAAGCAAACAATGCGCAGACGGAAAAAGCTCCTTTAAAATGTTCCACGACATTTTGAAAATATGATACCACGTTTATAGCAGGTTTGATTCTTACGTTCAGGACTTCATTTATAATTTCGCAGATTGAGAGATAATGAGCATTTTATGTTATTTGTAAAACCTACAAAAATTGTGAATCAGCTTCTTTTGATGCTTTTTATGAGACGTCCACAGGGATGGGTTTCTTTTTTATTTAAAAATATTATCTAATTTTCATGCATTAAATTTAAAGGATGTTTTTTTACTGGAGTTGAAATTTCAGTGGTAATACACATCTACAGGTAGCACATAAAGAATAATTTGACGTTAAAGATATTACCAGTTCTATCATATCGAACGAACAGTAAGTATATTGCAGAAATGCACAAAACGCATGATATCAACAAAAGTGTCATTTTAGCAAAGACATCATATAAGTTTTTTAAGTCTTCTAGGTTCCGTCGATTTTGTTATCAGCTAGTGCAGAGAACGTTTGATGATGACAACCTCTTAACAGAAATCGGAAATAGTGCCAGTTGTATAGGACACCAAACACTGAACGCTTTCTAACTCGATTTTGCAGCACCTTTCTTTCAATACGGCATACTGAAACAACTTTCTCTGCCTATAGACAGAGGCTATAATTTTTTGATGCTGTTTCTTCGATATTTAGAGATTTCGCAGACCTTCAACAAAAGAAGTTATGATAATAGAATGTTAGATTTATTATTTCGTAAATTTACAGAAATAAATGAATTGTGTCTGTAGATCCCACTCAGCAAAACAGAAAACCTGAAAAACTTAAAGGACATCCATTTTGAAGAATTGATTAAGCCGCCACTGTGTATGGAACACTGCGCACCTGTTGCCAACTATTGAAAAATTATAATGTTGCGCTATACCTCGCAGCTTCTTGCAATACACAGTGAGTACTCTCAGCAGCGTCACATCTGGGAAACGGAGTCAAAGTCAAGATGCGCAGCCGGAAAATGTGCGATGATGTAACACGAAAACACAAATTTTTTTCTAAGGAAAAAAGGTCTGTCGAAATCAGGAAGAACTCTCTTGGAGAGTAGATTATGGCCAGCATTTGCAAAAACTTTTATAACACGCTTTACCTTCACGTGGACGAAAGCACAAGCACAAACACTGACAAACCGTTTAAAATTATTGGATCAGAAAACTTACTGCAAATGTCGGTCGCGTCGCGGATACGCTTCATCCCACACCCAAAATGTCAAAATGCTACCTATTGCCAGTTGGTATTATAAAGCTGTCAAGAGTAGCAAGGCAAATATAAAAATTCTCTGGGGCGTTAGTGTATGTATAGTGGATGTGAACCTTGTGCATTCCGAATTTGCATTTCATAACTCGTGATTTTATTACTCTACGTGCTTGCTTGCTCGTGTCAATTCGTTATTGCGCTAAGATAGTTTCATGTGTGTGTGCTTGCGCAGATCTGGTGCAAGACTGCAATTGACCTCGTATCACCAGAGAAGTTTCGCACTGCCTGACATGCCCTATTTTTGCTAAAGCTACATTGGTCCCAAACCTCTATACAGGGCAACACCTGAATCAATGTTTTTCAAATTCTACCCCCATAATCAATGTTTAGCTTTAACTTTCCTCATATCTTACCTAAGTGAAGCACAGCACCACTGGCGCAGTATAATTTTAATTAGCAATCGATGGCAAAAAACATTGCGGTACTGCCAAGCCATCTGTAGATTCAACGCACCTGGCTTGTGATTACGCTTGGCAAATAACAATTGTGCGAATAGGGGATACTTGGATATTTCTACGCGAACCATTATGTTGACCGAATCATAGTGGATTTAATATAATGCTCTTGAGAGCTTTGCCAAAAGTTTTTACCAGAATTGATTTAAGCTGAATGCAATGAAACTAAATGATTTAGGATTATTTAAAAGCTGTTCCAACATCTGCAACCGTTAACACACCCAATCTGTGATATGTAAGTTTCACTTTCCTCAAGCCTTGAGTAGAGTCGTACGACGTGTTAGTCAGAGACGTTTGCATTTTTTCTTGTCGAGTGCACATCAAATGAAAAAAATTCGCCGCTTAATGTTTCAAGCTATTTGATTTTGAAAGAAATGTTGATAGCACAAACTGGCGGAATCGGTTACAAAATAAAATGAATTAACACTTGGTCAACCAAGTGCCTTCATAAACAAGAATGTTGGGTGATTCCAGTAGTGCAATATACGGCCGTATACAGTATATCCCTATTTCAGTTGCAAACACTTACTGTACATACCTTCTCCCGAACACATCTTGACATGGTTGTCATGCCTAAAGCGATATCAATAAAAATTCTAATCGAGTCTCGCCTTGATGCAAAAATTGACACGTGACGTGAGCAGAGCTTCTAGAGTGTTCATATAAGGTAACACAAGATAAGTCAAGACAAAGGCAAAGAGACACGTGAACCAAGTCAGGGGCCAAAATTATGTAGGCCCTGCATCCGAGTGTTTGATAAAAGCAGCTCGTTTGACAACAGTTTTGACTGTTCCGGTCTAAAAGAAAATCTAACACCGTTGACAACACCGTTGTCTATTTGACAACACCGTTGTAAAAATCGAACACCGTTGACCTAATTGGGAAAATTTCGTTCTCACCACAACCGAGGCTTACGGAAAAGTTTTAGGAGCACAGGCACATTTTTCAAAAACTCAATAATTATTGTTCTAAAGCTCATCTGACCCGAAAAAACAACCTTATTGCATTTCGAAAATGTTGTGTTATTTCAAAACCAAACATAATACCCTCCCAAAGAACCGCGGGGTACCCACAGAAGACGCGAAAAATCCACCTGCAACCTTTATTGGCTGCCTGTAGAAGATCCATGTCGCATTGTTTACGAAGGTCTCGGATGCACGTGCAAAAGAAAAAAAAACAGCCTGAAACGCGAACATTTGTTTTTTTCTTAAGGATATTTTTTTAATTTTTACGCATATAAGGTCTACTGGTCGGGGAATGGGCACATATTTTATTGCGACAAATCCTGGCAATCAGCGTCACACTGTCGATCACAAACAAGTTAAAACAAAGTGATTTCGTGCGTGTAGCGGCGGCAACGCTTGTTGAGTTAACGCACGTGTTACTCTGTCACTGCAGGCTTTGTTGTCTTTAGCTCTTACAAGGGTAACTCGGCAAAGTCCTTGGACACACAGCGCTTGGAACAGGCAGCGAAACTGTAGTACTCTGTCGTTTTCCACACATGTGACATGTTGACTGAAAGCTACTAAACACATTTCCTGTCTAGTGCAAGTTCAAAAGCTTATCAATATAAAATCAGGTCCACTCCTTTCACAAGAGATTACAGCACACTTACGTTGCCTAGTTTTGACAGGTCGGGCAAGCAATTACCGAGGTTTTATGGCAGTGACGGATTTACGCAAAGGCCAAATAGATCATGGCAGTAGCGTAACCAGCCCAAAAATTTTGGGGGGTAAAATGTTTGATTTTAGACGAATAACGCTAATTTGTTTGGGATATCTCCTCTCAAAGCACAAAATTACTATATGTTATAAAAAGTTTGGGGGGCCATGGCCCGTAGATCCCCTGGCTACGCCTGTGTACCATGGCTTATGGCCCCGCGGTTTTGGGACTCCGCGCAACTCCTTCCTGTGGCGACTCATTATTAACTTCAATTTTGAGAAACTGCGCAGAGGCATAACTTCACAGTTTACAGTATTTCGAAAGGAGTGAAAATACAAACGCCTAGAGCAGAGTCGCAAATACTTTTTGGCGCGACCCTAAAAATTAGTTTTAAATTCTGGCGATTAAAACATTTCGTGAGCATATAATTTTGTGGANAATCCTCTATAATTAACAATAAATTTTATGACTATTATTGACAGTAGCAATTTTCGTTCACAAAATTGTATTAAACTTAACACATAAAACAGTAAATGTTTGCACTTTTTTCTCTCTAATGAAAATGGCCAATTAAGATGAAAATTTAAATTATTTCGCGAACCAGAGTGGAAAGTTTTGCGACCAAAATTTGGATCACGACCCACTATTTACGGACCCCTGGTCTAGAGTAAACTCTTAACAGTGCAGTAACAACACGATAATATTGTTTGTTACGCAATATAAGAATGACACTACTGCTTTTCACCGGAGTTCTGCAGTGTCTGGGGGTCTTGCCTTGCTGCGAGCATTTTATCAGTGGACGATTGAACATCAAGTAAGAAAGTACTATGTGAAAGGCTTGATGCTGAAGAACATGGCAGGGCGCGAGAGATGCAGGCCGCCTGCATAAAAATGTTCACAAGGGCAGAATGGAAAAGAAACAAGAGTACTTAGCCTCTTCCACTGACAGAAAGCTCGCAACAACGCAAGATCGCCAGGCACTGCAAAATTCTGATGAAAAGCAATATTGTCAGTACTGGATTCTACGTTTGGTTGTTTTCAACTAGTATACCCGCAAACAGAGTTTTGCTTGTTGAAGCTCTATATGTTAGTTAAATCAGCTAATTTCTCGTGAGTTTTACCTGGAAAAACGTGTCTACATTGGACTTACTTCATATGGTTGGCTGGCGGTGTTGCCAATACTTTGCTGTGTAAAACTTGTCTTCATGCTGTTCGCTTAAAGCAAAGAGCAGGTTCACACAACTCAGGAAACTCGAAAGGCCAAATTGATCACCAAAATTTGCCGAGGGTCGCAAATGTCTATTTGATTTCGATGTGGAGATTTCGTTGTAGTACGGAAGAAATTCAGGAATCACAATTACTTATTCGAGGTCGAGATTTTGCAACATTTTGCGCTATTGACAAACTCTCGCGGGCCTCAAGAAAAACTTTTGCGGGCCGCATACGGCCCGCGGGTTCTATGTTGTGCAGGCCTGGCATTGAAACATGTTCGTATTGCTTGGAAAAGTACAACTTTAAAACGGCATGAATAAGCCCTGTGTTCACTGAATGGATTGTGACTCTTTGGTCCATGAAATATATGGTTACTATCAGGGGTGCGGAGTCGAAGTCACAAGGAGTCGGAGGTTTTTGGGTGGAGTCAGAGTCGGATTCCTAACAATACTGGGAGCTGGAGTAGGAGTCAGACTTTTTGTCCGACTCCGACTCCGGATGTACAATAGGATCATTTTACATCACACTCTTAGATTGGGAATTCCTTTTGAAATTGTACAATTTCTTTTGGAACTTTTGTTGAAACAGAGATTTATTGCTGTGTACCACGATTTCCATTGATTTTAACAGACAAATTTCATTCCCTTTATGTTAAGGAGCCGGAAAATTTGGAAAGGTCGGAGTTTGTGTCGGATATTTTACTTCCGACTCCGCAACCCTGGTTACTATAAAAGAATAATTTATGTATAGCTAATCAGATCGACAACTAGACGATATTTTCGAGGGCGGCAACACGGTCCCGCATGAAAATGTATATATCCGAAAAATAAACCTACAAAAAACGCTAGAATTCACGGAAATTTAGCGTAGAGAACTTCTGAACTACACGAAAGAGCTATAAATTCCAAGAAAAGATCGCATTGCCATTTGTTCTTGAGAAGAATATAGGAAAGGCTGTAATTTCTGTTGAAGATCTAAGTCAATCGTAGAACCAAAGTCGGCACCACAGAAGATAGATTTTTAAAGGGGCACTACACGTTAAGAGGACACACTTTCACACTTTTCAGACAAACGGCCAAATAGGTCACACCTGCGTGGGGCCCCGAAAAATAAGATGGCCTAGGATCCCGCGNTCCAATAAATCTGTCCCTGGTTGTATGTGGATTGAATCGGTTTCTCGTCTCATCGAATGCACTCATGCGCCGCAACCAATATTCTTGCTCCAGCATCAACATGCCATATCAAGGGCGGCGATAGCTTATTGTTACTGTAAAGTGTCCGCCTCTCAATCGGAAGATTGGGTTTTCGATCCACGACCACTGAGTGAATCACCGTACCGTTCCTTGGGCAAAAGCGTTCACCTAGACCGCCCCGGCAAGAAGCAAAAATTCAGGCTACGGCCTGCCGCCCATTGTGGTCACCAAAATAAAAAAAAACAAAACAAAAAGTATAATATCTGCCTTGCCTAAGTAGGCAAAGTTGCACTTCGCATAGCTTCTTGTTGACAAACCGCAGGTATGCATGCCCAAGTTGGGCAGTCTCCTCTCTCCCGTACTCAAACAATACACAACTTATGCAGATTTCGAAAAGACTGCTCGACAGAGCAAATAGAAAAAATTAAGTACTAGCCGATCAGTATTGAATGTTCATTCTAAGCATGCCTACAATAAAGTTGAAAAAACGACTTGTCGAAACTGGGCAACTAGACCTTCGCAAAGCTTTAGGAAAGCCCAACCATGATCTCTTACCTCACGTGTTCTGTCTGTGAACTTTTTTATGACAAGACTACAGTGCAGTGAAATGCTAACGAGTTGGGAAAAATGATTAGACTGGGCTGGCCAGTTGAGACTTCCTTTAGAGCAATGGTTGCTTTAGAGCAGTTCTCTACCCTTTTTGGCCCATGTATCTTATTTTTAAAAAATATCCGACGGATCACTTCGCTGTGCTGACACCTCATGAACACCTAGTCGAAACTGTATTGCACATAGGTCAGTGAACGTTTTATCAAGGATTTACAGAACTCTCTGTGGACCACTAGAAATTCCAAGTGGACCACTGGTCGTTCACCTGGACCACGTTGCGAATCACCGCTTTAGAGTTTAGATTTAGACAAAACTGAATAGACTTGTTGTCTTGCTTTCTACAAACTTGGCGGGAGCCGCACGTTTACACAGTTATGCAAAAAAATTATCACATTCAAGACCAATAGCACCCTTTTGATTTTGCCTACAAATACAAGAATTTGTTTCATAGGTATGCGCTCTCGAAAGTCAGTTTTAAGTAAAGAACGCTGCTTGTGTTGCAAAATTTGAATAACTGGTAGTGAAAAGCGTTTATGAAGAAACTGATATTGCTTAATGGTTTATATATACAAATGTGGTCTGTCACACCAGCAGGTTTTTAAATGGCGTACTGTAGTGAAAATAAAACTTAAGCAATAGTGATAGCCATAGGTATTGAAAATGGTGGCAGTTCCTAGCAGATAACAAAACTCCGCAAAATCTCATTTTGTCTATTTTTGAAGCTGCAGAAAGAAATGCAAGCTGTTTCCTGGTTTGTCTTTTTTCGCTGAGACAAATCGGTCATTTGTCCCGAAATAGTATTAAAACTGGCCGAAAGAGTAGGCCTATTCACTAGCGTACCTTTTCAGACATTGTGACTGAATTGATTTAATTTTTTTCGGTCATTTCAAAAAAAATTATGTCTATGACCGAAATAGGAAGCCAGGCTGTTTTCCAGTTTTAAAGAACAGGGAGTTGATATCAACTGTTTCAGCAACAGCATCATTTTTCAGTAATGCTTCACTCGGATCTAGGCACTTTATTTTTCATTTACAATCCAGTCCAGATTTTACTAATGTCCCCTGATATTGCATGGTTTGCTGAACATCATAGGTTAGATTAATTGTACGTTGCCATTGGGCTACCCTAAGTCTATCGGTAGTAGGTGCACAATGGATCGATGGAATAACTGGAACAACGTGATGAAGTCGAAATCAGCCAGTGTATACAATGAGAAAAAAATTATGTCTAGTCTTGGAAAACTATGAATAAGTTGTTATTGCTGCTAGCTGCAAATGAATTTTAGATTCTCAAAACGGTTTGTCAGATTCCGGTTAGCATTTTTTAGTCTGCACCTGGTTTTATTCACTGCATAGTTTTTTCCCTATATCTGATTTAGTAATCTATGACATTACAGAACCAGCAGAAACAAGTCATTCCACTGTTTGTGGATAATAAATGGATGAAACAACTTACTTCTGTAGTTCCACTGATAAGGGAATCTGGAGTACACAGTCCGGCGCTGTTGACACAAACATGGATTTTGCCAAAGTTCTCTTTGATGAAAGCAAACATCGACAAGATATCTTCTTCTTTTGTGACATCACACCGAAAAGGGGACATTTCACCAGGACCAGCTTTGTTGAGACTTGCTGCAATTTGTTTCAGTTTGTCTTCGTTTCTTGCACAAGCAATTACTTTCAATCCGGATTTCACAAGTTTCGTGGCTATGGATTGTCCAATGCCTGCTGAGGCACCTGTCACAAGAGCAATTTTGTTTGCCCATCTTTCCATTTTGATAATTAATTATATCTCAGTGAAGTTTGCTGTGCTGTGTTAGGGCAATAATTCGCAGGTTTCAGTAAGCCGCGTCGGAAACAGTGCAAAATTACCCTGCGGCACAATCACGGAGTGCAGCAACCGCTAAGTTGCTTGGTCGTGCTGGTTCTTATAATCATCAGTGCATCGCTAAAGAGAAGAAAGCATTCGCTTGTGAAGTTCTGAGCAGAACCATTGTCGTGTGTTTACGCTTTACGTTTATCGACAAACGGTTTCAGCATGATACCAACAGAATGACTTTCATCACACACCCTGCCCTTACTTTTGATGTGCCATGCTGGTTTCGGCTTGCAAAACTGATAATAGAGTGCATTATTCCCAACTTTTTCTTTTTCTTTGCGTTAAGAAGACTCCTTTACAACATAGCAACTACAAAATGCATTGCGATGTTAGAAAAAATATAATCGAGGCGAAGGTATTGTAAAAACATACGAGTTAGCCCACGTGTGGTGGAAAAAGAATCTATAACCGTGACACACTGTTTTCAAGACTTGTTAAAGTCAAGCTATGTGTGGTGCTGAGAGGTTTAGTCATAAAACAAAGGTCGTCGTTTTCATTACTTTGTTGTGTAAATTAAAGGAGGTTGCATTTGCACGCAAACGACCTTGATTTTAATCATTTCCCCACCTTCTGACTCAATCGAATAAACAGTCTGAAATACAGTACGTAAGCTGTATTTATCTGCAAAGGCCCACCACAATTGGACAAAATCTAATCATGTGCAAGCGCCTCGCCAAGACAACAAACAAACCAGTGGCTCGTCAGTGCCTTGCAAGCATTGCACTTTGTGGTTGCCATGGAAAACACAACAAATCCATGACCTCAACTGTATCACACATCCAGGCAAAAAATAAAACGTTCCCGTTCAAAATCTGACATATTAAAACTATGGCATTTATGTAGCGACTTGCGTGTTATGCCATCAACAGTACGTTAGCCACACAGTATACAAATTTTCCATGAGATTCTCAGAGCACTGAGTAAGTTGCAACAAACCAATAAGAGGAAAGACAGCGACCAAATGACCCAATTGCGGCACTATGCGGTGTTTCATGACATTCTAAATATCCACCTATTGATGACTTGCACACTGTTACTTTTGTAGAACGACCCAGTTTTGACTCTCTGGACACCTGTGAAGACAAATGGCTTGACAGATGAATTGCACAAATTAATATCCAAAGAATGATTCTCCCTTGTTTGAGATAATTCTTGTTCTCCATTTATTGTCAACTTGCGATGTTTATTGATACTTTTTTCCCATTACCCTTTGGCCATTTGTTTGATACCTTTCTTACCACACACGCAGTTTTTATCTCCCGATTTTTGTGCCTACCTTCTCAGTCAACCTTACGATCAGTCCAGAGCCGGATTAAAGGGTTGGGGGCCCGGCACAATTTTTACTGTAGGGTCCCTATGATGTATTTCGTGACGTCATCGTTTGTAAAAATTACGTATGCGCTGATTCACAACGTTCTCAATTGCTTTTTCCGGTAGTCGAAAATTACTTACTCAACTGCACATAGAGTTAACTCCGATAAGTAAACGCTAGGCTAGAGTATATTCTTACTAAGAAAAAATTTTTCACAGGCTAGAGCAGTGGTTCTTGATCGGGGGGGCGTCAATAAGCTTCAAGGGGGGAGTGAGCCCTTAGCCACCCTACAACATGGAAAATTTTATTATTAAATTTACCAATAAATACATTTATTTTTAGAGCTTATTTAAAGTTAGGGAGGCTTGAAACAAAGGACAATTCCTTAAGGGAGGCGCGGTCAAAACAAGATTAAGAACCACTGGGCTTGAGATTGACTCGACAATAAACAATAGTCACCCGAACAATAAGCAGAAAGCAGAGATTACAGACCAAAACACCGCATAAATAACATGTCAATATGGCAATTCACGCTGAGTGTTAAAAGTGCTTCGAAGCTTGTGTCGTGAGTTTGAACCTACATTTTCAGGTGCTCTGGTTAAGGCCACAGTTTGAAGGTTGCTGCTTGAAAGTATCGCTGGAAAAAAAGCGATTCAGTCGCGCGGTTTTAGCTCACACTGGCAGATTCTTGCGCTTTGCCTCCTTAGGAAATTTGCCTTTTTTAGCTCCTGAAGACATTACAAATCCCGCATCGCATTATCTAGACACTGGAATCTCGTTTTCTGCTCTTTAGTTCTACACATCGACTGATTAAAACAGATGTGGCTAAACCTATTTACTATCACGGGCCGCATACATGATGGATTATCGCTGGCGGGTCGCAAATAACCATTGATTTTATCCTAAAATTCTACCTTTATTTTACTACGAGGAATAGAGGCTTCTTATGACATACAATCTTAAGTACCTGCTTATCATGGAGCTTCGTTTTGACGCGATCTTGTACTACAAATTGGGTAACGAAAATTCTGATACGGGCCATATCAAATGTCCACGCGGACCGCAGGTTCACCACCCCTGGATTAAAACCTTGTCTGACAGACAGTGTTGCTACTGGGGTCAGTTTCGTTAACATGAGATTGTTGCCTTTTTCAACATCAGATAACATCAGACTTGTACGTCACAGTTTCATGTAAGCTAGGTGCTTCTATTGCCAATACCTAACAAAGCACGATAAACCTCGTTGGATCCAAAACAGAGCGAAGTGTCGTCATTAATTGGAAAAGCAATTCATGCGCAACGAAAAAAATGTTATTCTCAATGCAGCGAAGAGAGCTTCTTCAGTTTGAGGCGATAAACAAACACACAAGAGGGGAGAGATTGATTGAAAAAACGTATAAATTATGAATCTAACTTATTTTTATCCTAAAATAAGAGGAAATGTGGAAAACAAAAACAACAGCCCAGTCAACGTCAGATTTGTCCCCCAAACATCTGACATCAGAAACTTCTCTGAAAACATCAGATCTGATGTTGAAACATGGGAAGTGGCAACACTGCTGATAGAATACGCAATAGCATGTTGTATAAATGGCTTGGCTAGCTTCATATGTTTATGATGTAACACAACGATAGTAGCCATCGGAAAACAAATGTATTTCCACCATGAGTTACCCTTTGTGACAAAACAAAGGGCCGCAATTCGGCTGCGCTAACTCCAGACTGCACAAGAAGTTACGGGCCATTAATACAATACACCAGTGGTTCTTAACGGGGGTGGGTGCTCCACTACAGGGGATGTCAATAAATTTCCAGGGGGCGCAAGCTCTTACGCGCCCTACAACATGGAAAGTTTGATCAATAAATTTACCAATGAACACATCTGTTTTTACAGCTTATTTAAAGTCAGAGGGGTTTGAAACAAAGGACAGTTACTTAAGACCCACTGCTATACACTAATAAACAACAACCACAGCAGAACTAGTTTTAGCCACAGTTGGAATCGGGTCGGGTTTATCGGGTTCGGGTTCGGGTCGGGTTCGGGTCGGGTTCGTGCTAACAATTTCCATATATTTCGGGCTGAGTTCGGATTCATTTTTTGTTCATCACGAAATGTTTTACGAATCAGTCTGGAAGAAATAGGAAAATCTTCTGTTAAGTGCATTTCGCGATATCCAGCTTATTGATGACCCTAATCGCCGCTGTTGTTGCCATCACCCTTGTATTTACATCGTCTGTGCATTTAGAAACCTGGTGACCAGATTTGTTTGTTGTCGCTAT
>JGI24159J19872_10009762_pt1 | contig 12584 bp, 9 predicted proteins | sample Ectturendosymbi4_FD_19872 | JGI IMG/M metagenome (IMG submission 19872)
AATTGTTTTAAGTAAGCCGGATTGCCGGTGTTGTCGGTGATGGTGTTCTTGCTGCATGTGGGAAGACTGCCGTTGACCATAAGCTGGATCGTAAGCCGTAACCGGATTCTGTGTGAAGCCGCCTTTAAGGCGGCGATCCGGCTACCCGATTCCGGAGTGCGCCAACACAAAGTCTGAATCCAACCCTGCTATCTGTTCTGAGATTAGTCATGTGGCCAGAGAAGAGTGGAATAAACAGTATAGCAGTTAGGACTCACGTACTCTGGATGGACGATGCAAATTTCATTCAGTTACAGGTAAGTTTTGTCTTTTTTTGCTGTAGCAGAGAGATAAAATTGATTTCTCGGACTCAAAAATATTTGCGTCGCTTGGCATAAACAAACCAACCTGAATGACGTGCACAAATAACAGAGCGATGACCAGGTTGGTGTGCGCTCTCAAGTGGTCGTTCCGCGCCATGTCGCGGACGAGGCAGAAAGCAATAAAAGCAGCCACGAGTCCAACGACCGACAAAATAGATCCTGCGTACTCCATGATATCCAACCACTGAAAAGAGTCGTGTAACAAAAGACAGTTTGCATTTACGATGTATACGTATTAATTTTTTGCAAGTATTTTCTCTCAAGACGTTTTTTATAAACTTTGCGACAAATTTCTGAAAAAACAGTATCCTTAAAAATCAGAAGAATCAGAATTCTGCATTTGCCAAGAAGATTTTTTTAATGTTTACTGAAAGTAACATCACATACTGTAGCTAGTGCATCGACGAACTGAATTAGACACAGGTAGTTCAGAACTTCTCATTACCGCAGCTTGTGCCTTGGTTATTGTATATTCTGGTGTATAAGGGCTCATGAAAGCCGCAAAGTTGGTGGTATGATTGCAGTGGCACGATACACTTTTTTCGTCAACGTTGGTCACGGAGCAACCGTCCGAAACCCAGGCGTTTCGTTCAAGGTCAAGGTATACGCAAGACAAGCACCTCCGCTTAACGGACTCTCCATCAGTAAAAGTAACATCGTCAGCGAAGCTCATTCTGAAAGCAAAGCGGCACAAATACGTCATCAGCACAGGCATTGCAAAATACGATTGTTACTTCACAAAAGCAGCAATGAAGAATGTGCTTCGCGCAACTCACTGGAAACTGACAGGAACAGATTTCTTTTCATTGTTCGTTTTCGTGCTGAGTGACACTACTCCACCTTTGCCGATAAAAAACTTTGAGGTTGTCGTGTTTTCAAGCGCTGTACGGAGTGTTTCGCGCCATGATTTGTAATGCAGGGCATAAACTGTAGAAAGAAGTAAACAAGCATGCTTCAGTCGTGCCATTGCGATTGCATCGAACCAAATATTGCCGAATCTTGTGTTCAACGGTTGAAGTCGTTTTCAAGACCAACATTCAGGCCGGATCAGTATAGAAAGCGTTAGGTTCTGAGCAATGTGAGCCATGAAGTAGTATTTAAGCGAATGGCGGTTTAACTCTCAACAGACACACGCTTTAAACTTTGTTATAGTGCGGAGATTAATGTATCCATGAAATCTTCGTGGTCACTTGACATGTAGGTTCTTTGGCATTCAAAATGTAATTACCATCACTCCTTGTGGATTTTTTCTTGTTTCAGTATTCGTTTGAGCCACAGCTTCTACACCGTAATTCATTATTAAGCCGACTAATAGAGGAGCAATTGCTACGTTATCAGATTATTCGCAGAACTTTCTAGAAAATTGATTGGAGGTGCTTTGGCAAACTCACTTTGGACGCTTATTTTATCAAACGTTGGTTAATACTCTGAACTTGGGTGCAGCCAGCTATGGTACAACAGTTTGCTGCACTAATGTAAAAACCCTTTAGCATACGGTGTGCAAAAGTTCAAAAAACCATGTACGTCCGCAGCTTCTTGTCATAAAACCCATTTATCATTTCATGAACTTTGTAACACAAACTTTCAGGAGCAGCAACAATGCATGTTGAACACATGAACCTGCAACTCACCGTACGCAGATGAATTGCTTCCCGGGTCGACCAAAGGATTTGTAGTTATATTCACACCGTCAAATGAGAAATGAACAAGTTGTTGTCCGTCTGCAAAATTTGCTGCGATTCAAAATAAGCTGAAAGCCGTAGTACGGGTAAATCTGCGCTTTTCCCAATACAGTGTTAACAAACCAACTGCAACTCTAAATTTCATCTGGATGCACCCAGGGATTTCGTTGATACCAACACGAGTACGTTAAAAAACGGAATTTAGATCTTATTTTTTCTCGTATTCTATCTTTTAGTTCAGTTTTTTTCTGAAGTTTTTTTCCAAAGAATGTAGCAGAAGAAGCAAGTACAAGCCCAGTGATTATAAATGGCGCGAAAAGAGACGTCTACAAATCTTCAACAAGTTGTGAATTATTTTCTAGAAGAAAAACATCACGAATGGTCAGACAGTTATGCTGTACCAATTATGACGAGATATCCTATGCTAAGGCCCATGCAAGCACTTTCTCCAAGCTAATTTAAAATTAAACGAGAGCGGTTCTTTAGTTGTTTAATATACTTAAGAACAAATAGGAGTATACGCAGGGATGCAGCGCTAACAAAAAAGGTGTGGAAACGCATTTAAAAAATAGCCATATTAAAACAGCTTCAAGCACATTTGAAAGCAAAACGTGAAAAAGGTGTGGGAAGGCCGTTCCTACGCTTTCCCGCCCCACTACACCCCTGAGTATATGACATTGAACATTGGAAACTTCTTCGTGAGAAACTAATATAATCACGGCGATGTTTGGGTATATTGTAAAAGATACTGCAGTAAAATCGCACAAAGTTGAAGGTAGCTTCCATTTAAGTAATTACCAACTGCAACACATGCATTGTACAGTTTGTTACATATCCTGTATGTGCTATGATTATCAGCACACAGAAAACCAAAATACAAAAAAAATTCAAGCAAAACCCATATGCATTCAAAAACCTATGCGGCCTTGTAAAGTTTATAGGACGTACATCGTCAACAAAAGCAATTACTGTCAAGAAGTGCTGTTTGCAATAAATTTTGCGCACTTAGTCATTGTTTGCAAGCTTTGTCATAATTGGGGCGAATTACTTCCATCAAAGCTTTCAAAGAATACGAAAAATGGAGAAGACTATAGAGAAAGTTTTTAAAGTAGCAGCAATCCTTTTTATTTATTCGTTTGCCTAATGTTATCGTAATTAAACACACTCGATCGCGGTAAAATTAAAATCAACGTTTTCAAAATTCGCTTCTTTTAACATTAAAATAACCCACAAGACATTAATCGAGATGAATTGAACTTTCAAGTTTTGTAAAAATATAATCTTTTTTTTCAAAAAACGGTCTGTCCAAAGCACTAGATGTACACAGTGGTGATTCAGAAGATTTAATCCCCGCGTACTGGTATTGATCCTTCATTTTTTCAGCGACATGTTTTTCGCACAGGAAGCAAAATATATATAATCAAACAACCTTCTTCCATTGAATATCTTCTCATTTTGATGGTCACCGTTGTTTTGTTAATTTGTTCGGTTTTAGCGCTGCTGTTCAATATTGCTTCAGAAGTCATTCCCACATAGTTCTCGCAGTGTTCTAAAATTCTGTTTAATTGCTCTTGGCTCTTGCTTCTGGGTGTCTGCAAATGCATTTTGTCGTTCGAGGTGACTTATTTTACTTGCAGAAAATTAAAATAATAAGTCAATGCCAGTGGAACATTTCAAAAAGATAATAAGTATTTCACATTCCACAAGATTCTTCGCTCAAAAGTTAATGCTATTGCCCAATAATAATAAGTTAATAACCATGGCGTCACTTTTGAGCGAAGATTTAACTTATGTGGTTATTAACATCAAGTGCACGAAGGCTACAATTTCTTGAACTTTCAACCAAAATCACACATAACATTAATACCCCTTCATAAGTGATCCAAAAGCTGAATTTAACTATTCAGGATTTCTGTCGGAAATTGTGAAATGTTTGGTTGTATATGTTGTTTTAACGTTTTTATCGTTTAGCAGCTGGGGCTTAAGCCAGTATTCACATGAGGTGAACACCGTCGATGTCAACCTATACCTTCAGGCAAAGACTTTCAAAACAAGGAAAGGTTTAAACAGGCAAGGATCAGCATTCCAATCGACCTTTTGTGGCAGCACTAGACCAAACCTTTGATGTGTGTCAATGGGAGTGGATAATAATGCTCAATTAGTGCCATCCACAGCTTCCTAAAAAACGACTACAACGTCCCGCTAAAGCAGGGGTTCACAATCTTTGCCTGACCTCGTACCCCTTCAGCATTTCAACAGATCATCATGTACCCCTGAAATTTCTTATAACCACGGCACCAATTTTTTGACCTAAAAACTTAAAATTTTGACTTTATAATTTACAAATTTTGACTTTATTTCGACCTATAAATTTTCTGCGTTTGCAGCTGCAAAATAATTCAGCCTTAGGTGCTGTGGTTAACCCAGAAGCATATTCATGCACTCTAAGCTTCCAAATTTTAAAATATTTGGTTGTTTAACTTTGGGGATGATATATTGATAAGTACATAACTACAGTAGAGTCAAATCTGAGAACATAAAGTTGAAACTGTATATGCATAATGGATTGAGCATTTACCAAACCAAGTACTGTACGACCAGGTTTCTTGTCTCACCATGCCTATGCTACAAACTATTCAATCGTCCAGTAGTGGGCAAAACAGCATTATTATGCCAGAAGTCACAACAAAACCACTATTACTACAGAATTGCAACTAAACTTGCAAAAGCATATCAATATCTGTTGTTGTAGTTTCAGTAAAGTATCGATGAAGAGAAAAAAACTCTGCTGCAAGAAATTTTGACATAANAATAAATTTTGATCTAATGATAAATCTTGACNTAATAACTTGGAATTCCCTCATGGTATGTGCGTGAAAAAAATATGTGGACGTTTCATGAACTTTCAAAAGGGCAGAAAAATTTTGACTTTATTGACTTTTGGTTGCCCTACTTATAACCAAAAGCCTGAGTAAAATAACAAAAATCCACTGAATTTTTAATAAACATTTAGACTTCTGTAACTATGAAGGTAGAATCGTTTTTATGTCTAAAAGTTAATTTGTTTCGACTGTACAATAAATGTACCCCTTCAGATAGGCGAATGTACCCCTAGGATATATGCACCTAAGGTTGCAAATCCCTGCCCTAAAGCCACGCTCCTTTTCGAAAAAAATCTAAAATCGCTCTTTTTGTGTCTTCAATTTAATTTCTCCGATCTCTGGTACCTTTTTTCAACCTCCCACAAAAAACATCAGGTCTAGACCCGCCCGCCACCGTGGTTGATTGGAAGCTTGTCTGAGGATAAGCCATGTCTCTGCTTTAGTACTGCGCTTTCATGAATTTTTTTCTTTTGGTAAAACATAGAGGCAAGTAAATTGGCTTGGCAAGTTAAAACATTTTGTATGACCCAGCCGAATAACAATCTCCCGGTCTAGCTGGACACAAGTGCATGTACTGACCATCAGACTAGAAGTCTGAGCAATGAGCAATTGGCTTTTCGCTATATGTTAGCGATCTCTGGCACTACGTTATTACTTACCTTTTTCCATGCAGATACGCTAGAGCTTCCTATTGTGTTGTCGACAATCCCCATGTAGTTGTCAAGCATACTTTTGGCAAAGACCTTTCTGACGGGTCGGTTGCGAATGTCGTCCGCGTATGAATGACCAACGGACCCAAGACCATCTTGAAGGTCTATGAGACTGAGAATGTCTGCACTGCTGTCAGGAGAAATCNTTTTTGAACCTTCGTTGATGCGGCGAAAAAGATCGTTTATCACTGTATCCCTGCAGAAAAAAACATACCAGAACCGACACCTAAAATTTGCTTTGAGGCAGCTTATACAACTTGGTTCGTCACAACAAAACATTCAAATGAAGTGTGCTTGTGAAAACGTAGGTGATAACTGAGCAAGTAGTACATACGTAGTGTCGTCGCAGAGGGCGGTATTTAGCTCTGCGCAGAGTGTGTTTGAGGTGCGGCACACGATTTTTTCCAAGTAGGAGAAATGTGTCGAAAGAATAAAGAGCAGGTCAACTTTGATGGATATTGCTTTACTAGTTGGATTGCTTGAAGCATCTGTCGTTCGCTTTCCTTCCTGCAACCAATAAGCACCGCTCGATAATTTGGCAACGGCTTTTACGTCATGTTTCTATCACATCCATTTACTGCAGCGTGAGTGAAACAAGAGAACAACATACGAAAACGGCAAGATGTTTCCCAAGCAGTTAGCTGTTTTTTATTTAATGCGTTTTCTGATTATAATTCCCAAACTGCAAAAACCTGCAGGAAGGATTTTTTCACAAACTCACTTGGTGGATTTTTACAAGCTGTTTCAAAGCTGCTCGCATTGTGCAAGGCTTCGCCGCGTATTTGACTTTGACCAAATTGTGCCACAGTATTGTGGTAACTGCGTTGCAGTCGTAACCATACTGTACAGAAAGTTCCACGTTGCGCAACATTTTCGTTGTAACGTTTCTTCCAAGAGCGCAATCCAAAACAGGCCTGAAAGCAAATGTATTTCATGCTTTATTCTCCAACAATTGAAAAGGATGGCAGCGCACGCAGAGTGTGGACCAGCGAACAGACGTAGATGATAGACTATCGCTGTGGCCTCGAGTATACTCAANTGTTTTGGTCGTTACGCTAACCGCAAGCCTTATTCTTACTGCACAACCTGCGTTTGCTTCTTTATTTTTATCTTANGTTGGTTCCAACATATAGCGNCTGAGCAAATACTCATCTTTGCACTCAACACAAATCCGNAAAATTTGCGAACAATAATATAAAGCAGTAATATAATACCCATGAATATTTCTTGAGAATACAACTAAATACACTTTGTCATGGATCTTAAACTGGATATTCGCCTTCCCCACAACAACGAAATAAACACGCATTGACAGTCCTGCATTTTAACCCAACGATGTGGTCCTGCTAAATGTTACAAAAGGATTGTCGAATTTGACCGTGACAAAATAACTAAAGCATGCTTTATCTTTGAGCAGAAGGCAGAAAAAAACTGGGTATAAAATCCAAGCGAGTTTTTACATTTGATCCAGTTGAAACTTCCTCTTATCTTTGTTTGGCTCAGCTAACACTGTGATGTACATTTATCATGACATTTCTCACCTTGATTCGTTGAAAACCTTGTACAATGCTGGGTTGCGGGATCCATTAATTGCCTGATGTATGCTATCCGTGATAAAATCGAGAAGTGAACGAATATTCTTCGAATCGTTGTCGGAAAGATGAGAATCTGCAGAGCAAAGTACAAGGACGCCTAAGCACGTCACACAAGGTACTATGTGCTGAACGGATGACAAGTGCAAAGGTACAGCAGGGACGTTTAACATTATTTTGAGAAAAAAGAACGCAAAAGAGGCAGATAAGAAAAATGCGAACAGCTTCAGATAACAATCACATAAATAAATAGACTGAAAACATTGTTTTCATTGCCGGAAAATATTTTCCTCTTCTCGACTTCCACTATTGGTCACCTGGGCGACAAACGATACACATAGTGCGATGCACTGCTTGATCTCGGCTTTGCGCAAACGGAAGAAAGTCATTACTCATTTCAAGCGAACTTACGCAAACACAGGTTGTTAATCTCATGCCGCACTTCGTCCAACGTCCAGTAGTCAGCAGGGTTTGCTTTTAGCCGATTCACCACCTCTTGTGAGGAACGATTCGCTTCTTTATACAGAGCATCCAAAGACTGACGATTGACTGCTATGGCAATAAAGATCGAGTTGTTTTGCATAAATTCTTGGGATGGATCTGAGAAGTTATCCCCTGTACACATATTTCGAAGCTCAGCACCTCTCCACCAACAGTAATCAGCTTGTCGCTGATTGCCTTACACATCTCACTAAATAACATTTTTTGTATTTCTGTTCTCCAGATTGGTTTCCCTTTCGCATGCTATGCCAGTGTGTGGCAGGTTCCCACCAGAGTGGACAATAGTTTTGAGAAAATTTCACAACGAGCCCGGGCGGCCATTAGCGAGATTTCTATTGCTGCTTGCTGCCACAGTGTGAAGCTTTGCGCGCTAGCCGTTTGGGCTTTCTGATCACAAAAAAGGGTTTTCCATTTTCCCAAAAGCTGTAAAAATCCCTAACTACAGCGTCGTGTCCAGGACTGGTTTGCAGGTTAAAAATATTACAAATAAATATGAGAGCTTGAGCTCAAGATGAAATTTCATTTATATTTTATTTTTTCTCATATAAAAATATGGCGCAGGTTATGAAAATAACTAGTAAATGAAAGAATCCAGGTGTCAGTTTTCCTATTATAGTTATAAAACAAAAAACTTTTTTTAATGACCTACCACTTCAACATCTTTTAACACCTTCTCCTGTCGTCAATCACGTTTGTCATAATGTTTTTGGGGACAAGCAAATTATGCAAAAAATCATTGTTCTTTTTCTTCAAACAGTATGTCTGGCACGGTTCAGCTTCTATATATAGTGATTTTCAAACATCAAGTGAAGGACGATGGTTTCGATTAAAATAAATCAAAATCAAAACGATCATCATTTAAGAGCGTATTTCATTCTGAATATTCATTTGCCTTTTGCAGCTGTTAAATTTTCTTTTATGTCAATATACACGTTTTTTATCATTAAAGCAATTATTTCGACAGTTATACTTTCTAGCTTGGAAGTCATCATGAAGTGTATATTAATTGATTACCATAGATCGTTATTACCAAAAAAATGCGTCGCAACAAGAAGTAAAAAAACTTCAAGGTTGATTCCAGCAACTTTGACTCTAGTGATACAACTACTTAATCTTTTTGAAAGAGTCAAAAAATGAAAATACACCTGTTCACTTCCAACAAAACATGCATTGCTTCAAGTCCAGAACCCGCTTGTGCGAAACGAAGAACCTCATTGGTTTGCTTTCAATTACGCTTCACGCAACTACTCGTCAAATAAACTTTATGAGGTTTTGTGAAACATTTTGTAACCCTTTCACCTTTTATTTTTGCATTACTTTTTGATCATACGGGATGGCAATTGCCAGAAACAACAAGTAAAAGAAAGTAAAATAGGGCATCATGCTTCTGAAAATTCCCAAGCAATTAAGTTACCCAGAAATTAGGATAAATTCTTAACCACGTTTTTCAAATGGACCGAAACCAGTGGTGGATCTAAACCTCCTGTTTGGCAGGAGGAAGGGAGAGAGGGCGCAAAAATGTAGAGAAAACAACGTGAAGAGCAAAAAACGTCATCTATTTTTAAGGGCGACAATTTAAAATATTCAGGTCACTTAAGGAGACGCCATGTTTGTTCCGGGATATAGGAATTTCCATTCTGGATTCTTCCCTGGCTGAAACCCAAGCAGTGCCCAGTGTTACGAGACAGTTTTTTTGAAACCACTGAAAGCGTAATAAAATTAATTACCCAACAAATGCCCAATAAATACTGCATGAATGCCAGCACCACGCTAGCATAATCCCAACTACTATACATGCAGTAGTTACCTGCGGTGTCTTCATATCCAATTGGATAGTCGTATGAATCCTCAGAAAGTCCAACGTTTATCTGAAAAGGAACCAAGTCAGGCTAACTCGCTTCATGTGTAGCTGGAAATGCGTGTTTTTATATTTCAGATTGGCATCAAGTACGTTTCTGAAATTTGCAAGTTAGTGAAATGGATGTTTTTTACACATTGCCCAATTCTAAACCTCGTACAAGAAAGAGGTGACCACAGAGGGTCTCAGTATAATATTAGGCCATGCAAAAATTGATATAAAAATACAAGCTGCAGCGTACCAGAAGGAAAATACAGATCCAACATGTCTTGGTTCAGACGCAGTTTGCATCAAAATCTAGCTTTCATTTCAAATGTGAAAAAATAATGTATACTCAAACATTTACGCTTTCACCATCTCAAATACTGGAACATTCAACAGATAACACAATAAAATTTGTACAAGCACCATTTGTATTTTGCTTCTGTTTAAAAGTCACGGCGCTATAGAAAAGCATGATTTAGCAGGTAAAAGAGAAAAACCAAGGGGCAACAAACTCTATGTTTGGAAGCGATTTAAAAAAGCTCACACGGATACGTTTTTCTTTGAGCAAGCAAAGCTCAAACTGAGTTGAACTAAACAATTAAAACTTGAGTGAACAGAGTAAGTCTAACATACACAAAGATTTTGAAATTTTCGTAATTACACCATAAACAGAATTGGAGGTTTGTAGAAGAAAAATCTTTATATGTCAAAAATTCTTTCTTTCAAGCTCTAATAAAATTTTTTTAATGACTTTTGTGGCCGGCATGTGGTTGCATTAAAATTAAATTGAAACAGGTTTTCGCAGTGAACTGTTTTGCATTCGTCCGATGAACTTATCTCGCATGCTTTCTAAAGATTTTTCCTTAGTGGCGTCTGGCATCTGTCGAGGTGCGCGGTTACCAAAAAATATTTTCGCATCGAGCCCACAACCATGGAGGGGCAACTGGGCAATTTCCCCCTGCAATTTTTAAAAACATGTTTAGTTGTTAGGTACAACAAGTTACAATCATTTTGCTCCCCCGAAAATACAATAATTCTGCCTACCCCCAAAAATATCAACACACTGTGATCTCCAGAACAGACAACAATTCGGCCTAGGAATTAAGGTCGACTTTGGGATACCTAAAATGGAAATTTTACTTTGTTTGCGATCACAAGCCATCAGGTTTCACGGATTTCTGAAAAATACTCATGTAAATTACTGGGGTCATTCAAAAAATAGTTTCACCATCAAATAAAATCAAAGCCATAGATTCTGGCGAAAAGTTCTACAAGGATTTGCACGGAATGAAGCATGGCAACGGGTTAAATACCATTAGTCGAACAAAGTTTTCTGCAAATGCTCATCGAAAGGAGGCGTGTTGGAGTCATATAAATTTTTCGCAAGAAAACTTTCCAAAGTGTAGGCTTACTACAAAACCTAAAGCAGCTTGTGAAAAGACCACTATTTCACATGCAACTTTTTCGCAAGTATTATAACCTGACTACCGAATAAAAGATGGGCAAGTCGTTCCAGCATTCTAATGTTGCATACATTTTTTAATGATACTTCTCAAAGAGCATTGTCAGTCACGTTTAGCACAAAATCAAGGTTTTTAGTTTTTGCAAAAAAATTCTATCACTTTACCTCTTCACGCATCACTGAAGTTTTGTAAACACGCAGTTCTAAAAACCGATGGCGTGTGGACTGGCTTTGGCATTGGGCGTAGATTGAGTCATTTTTACTGGAAGGAGATGAGAAAAGATTCCAATGATCTTATTATGCCATTCTTAGAAGATGTATGAAATGTGTATCGCTAGAATAAACGTATGGAAATATATGATGACTTGTTTATTTTTGCCTTTCTTCCTGTAACGCAGCGGTAGGCCTCACGGTATGATACTAAAGCGAGGTAGATCTCACGCTATAGTATAGCACCAGTTTGTCTTCAAAAATTGCAGAACTTACCGCAAAAATGGCACACACTGCCACATACGACGTAAAGAACATTGGATTTCTCAACTTCGTGAAACCGGTGAAAATGATCAGCAGCTCTCGAATAAGTTAGTGCTTAAATTGAAACAGGAATACTCTTTGCTTAAAAAATAAAAAACAATAAATTACGATTGGGTGGTTTTTCCCAAAGCTTTTAATATGAACTATATTGCTTCGGATAAGACATGGCTCACTAATTACTACCTCATTAGCATTGGCTGCATTCCCTTGGCTAGATACTGGCTGCAAAGCAATCAACCATTGTTCTGATTTTTGAGCGCACTTCAACGAGGCTTTTCTTTTCATTAGTGCGTTGTTTTCAGTATTGGAGGTATTTTTTCAAATAGCTTAGTTTCTCACCTAGAAATCGCCCCATTTCCCAGCAGCAAGCTATGGCCCACTGCTTTGTTGGGACACATTGTATAGATTAGGGAGATCGTCAAAACAACTTCAAAGATTTAGTGCTTGGACAACCTCATAAACGGCAGTAAGAAAGCTCTCTTGACACAAGTCGCTGCCAGCCAACTTCGATGTTCCACGCTATACACTCAAACCATACTAGCTGGTGTGGAACTGGTGGACAAGCTGTTTTCTTCCTTTGACTCTACTGAACGTCTGTCGTGCAACATGCGCGCGGAAACTGCCATTGCATGCGTGATTCGAGCCGACATCCGTTGATTCGCGCAGTTCGAAAGCGCGAATTGATTGCACCAGCTATAGCGTCATACAATATAGAAGCAACCTTCACAGCGTTTCACTCCTGCGAGTTTTATTCAATGCCAGGTACTGGGTTCCTGCGGTCTACGCGTGCACATGCGTAACATTATTGTGTTAATGCACGGTATTTCTAACATTGCTGAAATCTCCATCAACTGAGTTCTTGCGATGGCCTATAATCCTGCTCCTTGTGTGAACCACAGATGATACACGTAATTCTGCTGAGTTGTGATGTCTTCTACCGGGACTCAGCTGAGATGGTGCTTTTGAGCTAGTTGTTCACTGTCAGCAAAAATACTGAACTGATGATCCATTACACA
>JGI24159J19872_10009764_pt1 | contig 12582 bp, 7 predicted proteins | sample Ectturendosymbi4_FD_19872 | JGI IMG/M metagenome (IMG submission 19872)
TTCAGCATTACTTGTAATATTTTTCTCCATTACCAGAAAACAAAATGGGGTCGCGTGTAAACGCTGATTACATTTTCGTTTAAAATGGGGTTGCTTCAAGGTTGGGGACCACTGCTTTAGAGTATATATGGCGTGCTTTAGAGCTTATTAAAATGTGGATCTAGACTAGAGTGATTAATAAGCTTTTTAACAAAGCTATGCAAAAAGTAAGTGCGAAACTCTTAAAAGGGAAGTGCTCACGCCATCTCGGAAAAAAACGGTGCGAGTCGACCGCCTCGTTCGCCTGCCTCCCCTAGTATCTACCCCCGATATATCTTTTACAAAACAGGGCAATGATTTACGCACATATTTATCTCTCATAGGGTTGCGATGAGAAATCCCGAGCGGCATGTGCGGAAAGCTTCACGCTGTGGCAGCAAGCAACAATAGAGATCACCAGCGAGATCACCCTATTTTTGCTTGTTCGCGCCACATATGTATGGGTGTTGTTCTTCGCGCACATTCCGTTCTTGGTGAATCGCGCATTCAGCGCAACGCCAGCGGAGAGGTTGCAACAACATCCCCTCTTTTTTACAGCGAACCGCACCGATCGCACGTTCTTTTTGTGAGGGCTTTCACACAGCACGACCTTCATATCCTGGTCACAGCACCATTTCGTTGCAATCGGAATGCCCAAGCGGCATGTGCGCAAAGTTTCACACTGTGGCCGGAAGCAGCAATAGAGATCACCCGCGAGATCACTCACATATATACCGGTGTTGTTCTTCGCGCACATTCCGTTCGTGATGAACCGCGCATTCAGCGGAACGCCGCAGCGGAGAGGTTGCAACAATAGTAACCAATTCCAGTGGAGAACGGTCATTTTCTGAACTTGAGATGGTACAATGAACAAAAGAGCACCATTACACAAAACAAGCTAACAGCCTGATTCTAAATAGTATAGAGCATGAACTTCGATGTGAAATAGACACTACCGGTATCATAAACGAATTCGCTATGGCAAATTCAAGAAAATGAAAAATTAAGCAGTAGATTTGCTACTTTTGACAATCGACTTGGACACATGCTGAGACTACACTGTATATATAGTAATGATCAAATTCGTTGGTGAGTCTGGAAGCATTAAATACTNTCTCTGTACTGTAGCCTACTTGTGAGCTGGACAGTAATGTATTCCTTCTTGGTAAAAGATCGTTACACCTCTTTGATAGAAAAAGATGTGTAGCCATAGTGTCCACCAGTTACTATTTATGAACAGGATTTTCGTACTTACGGAATTCAATATGCCTAATGGTAGTCACATGGATGCTCACAAAATTTGTGATTTAACAGTTGTTGACTTGTTCAAGTGTATATTTAACTTAGGCCCCGCGCTGTTAATATGCTACAGGCCCAGCGCTGCCTTAATCCGGCGCTGCCTACGTCACGATTTTTAAAGTTTCCGTCTTCTCTTCGTCACAATTTATTCACAGATACTAGGAATCACACTCGAAGATTCAATGTCATCGACTATTTTTTCAATTGATGGAAAATTCGAATACTTCATCTTTTCACTCGCTGACGCCACAGAGACAACTTATCTTTGAACGCATTTGGCTTTTCATAGCAATTCAATACGTTTATGTTTTTGTCTTAAAGTGATATACTCGTAGACTCAGGCCATTCATACGAGTGAATATGTCATTCAAAAACGCTAAGATTTGTTTGAGTTCTTGCAATTCCAACTCTTGAAGCAGATCACAGTGACGTTCCTCCAGAAAGACTTTTGTGTTCTCACGTTTAGACGAAGCCGGTTATAACCAGTCCCGTTGCCACGGGGGTCTTTGGTGGGCTTAGCAGCTCCAAGCCCCCCCAAATTGAAACGTGAAACACTGTAGATAAGTGGAGTTTTGGTTAATTTTGTAATGTCAAGCCCCCCCGCAGAACTGCAAAGCCCTCCTATTGAAAACTTTCTGGCGACGGTTCTGGTTATAAGTAGGGCAATCAATATTTTGACCTAAAAACTTAAAATTTTGACTTTATCATTTACAAATTTTGACTTTATTTTGACCTAAACATTTTCTGTGTTTGCAACTGCAAAATAATTCAGCCTTAGGTGTTGAGGTTAACCGAGAAGCATATTCATGCCCTCTCTGCTTCTAAATTTTAAAATTTTGGTTGTTTAACTTTAGGGATGATATATTGATAAGTACATTAATAACTACAGCAGAGTCAAACCTCAGAACATCATAAAGTTGAAACACTATACGGAAAATGGATTTAGCATTTTGCCAAACCACGTACTGTAAGACCAAGTTTCTTGCTTTACCACGCCTATCCTACATAATATTCGATCTTCCAGTAGTGGGCAAAATAACTTTGTTACATCCGAAATTGCAACAAGCCAATTATTATTACGGAATTGCAACTAAACTTGCAAAATCATATTAATATCTGTTGTTGTAGTTAAATATGGATAAAGAGAAATAAAATATGGATAAACAGAAATAAAACTGTGCTGCAAGAAAAGTTTGACCCAACGAAAAATTTTTACCTAATAATTAATTTCGACTTTTTTGACCTAATAACTTGGGATTGCTTCATGGTATGAGCGCAAACTTTGGTTTCTGAATGTTTCATGAACTTTGAAAAAGGCATACAAATTTTGACTTTATTGGCTTATGGTTGCCCTAGTTATAACTCTCCCGCATGAGTTCCAAAGAACTTCTGTGTTGAAAAGTAAAGCAATATATTCACTTCCAAGATCTTCAAGTGACTTCAAGAGGCGGTGACTAGAGCAATGTTTGTGAATGGTTCGCCCCAGGGTGAATGGAATTCTTCCTATACGGTGAACAAAAAAAGGGGCTGAACGGGAGGCGAATGAAATTTCTGTTCCTAATGGTTCTACCCTCTGGTAACACATATCAGTTATCGTGAATAAAATGACAAACTTCAAGTATTGTAACTTTACGACAATAGAAGTCAACAACACCAAAACGTACTATGGTGCAAGTGACTGCCTTCGTCACGCAATAGGGTTAGATTTAACCGAGAGATGCCATGTTCTATTCCAGCGGTTCTCAAAGTCCGCCTATTTTAACAATTTCGTGTAAACAAACTAATGTAAGATGTAATTACACAAAATAACATTTGCTCTAATTGAAAATTTTATCGTGATAGGCTTTAGAAAACAAAACAAACCAAGCTTTCCACTTTGATCAAAAGCTCATCTACCAAAAGTTTGGTGTTTGCTTGCAAAATGTGAAATAAAAGTGATTTACTTAGGATCTACTCGGGTTGGGCCATTCGTCGGTAATGTTATAATTTGGGAACATCGAACAACACAGATAAATAAATCTAAACATAGATCATTGTTGCGTCATAGCTGCTTTTTCCGTTGGACGTTACTGCGGCTAGTCCCGTCCGCGGACACTGATAAATCGCGGATTTGGCCCAGCATACAAAAACTTTGGACCGCTGTTTTATTCACTCGAGTGGCGGAACCTCTGCTACTGTATGCTCTGTATCAGCGTCCCGTACTGCTGTGCGAAAGTTATCTTCTAGAATCGCAGGACTTTCGAAAGTTTCAATCTCAATCTTATGCAAAAACTAGACACAAGAACCTTCATCAGAGTAGCCTCATCAATGGAAGTGCAAATCTAACCAATCGAAGTTCAGGAATAGCTTATTTGTGATATTTATTTGTTACCACTTTGGTATTGATTTCTACATCTAATATGCGTTTATATCTCAGGTGAAAGGTAATACCTGTAGAATGTCTAAGAAATTAGAAAAACTCTTTGTTTTGATGAAAGTAAATGTAAATCTGTTGGTAAAATCCTTCAGGACACGCCAGTTTCATAAGCTTCACAATTTAAGAACCAGGTTTAAAATGATGGTTAGCGTGAGAATGAGCTCCCTTTAAAATTAAACGGCGAAAGAAGGTTGATGATTACATGAAGTATGGAATTTTTCTTCCAAAAGTCAGGAACCGAGCCATGAGCCTTCTGCTAATGCATATACAACAGCAACAGTAACGCAGCCAATAATTTTGTTCGGGAGGGGCCAGTCAATAACATCGTCAGTCAAACTTGATACAAACCAGCAGTAAAAATCTTAGCAAGCTTGTTTCGGGGTGGGGGGGCATGGCCTCTTCGGCCTCATTCTGCTGCGCCACTGAGTGGCAACCAGTGTTTGGCTTCTTCAAAAACTGCTGAATCATTTACAAAAGAAACACGGCATTCATCATAACAAATCCTAACAATTTCTCAAGCAACAGCATGAATATTTTTGCAAACAAGAAAACTTCCAGTCATCAGTCGCAAATGACTCTACTAGTAAAACGCTTGTTCTTTTTTTTAAATACCGCGTGTGCTGATGAAACGAAACAAAACATGTTGCGAAGCTGATTCTGTAATCAAACCATACTTGAAGATCGCAGCCAATCTGCTGCATGGCGGAAAGCATGCTGTGGATGAAGTACAGCAAATGCTGTTGTCTAATGATGCAACGAACATTGGATGTACAACGATTATTGTCACATCGGCCATGCATTCATAATAGGGTGAATGGGAATGCAGAAAATCGATCGTCGTCATCGTTTGAGTCAGTTCTTCAAACTACTGCTTGGCCGCACTAGATCTCGGGCCCAGTATTCAGCAGCCATTCAATTGTCTCATCATCCAGAACCGTCAGGCCGTGCAGTCCATGGAGAGGTCGATGGATTGGACATTCGAGGANAANATGGCCGACGGTTTGTTTTTCTGCGCCAGACTCACAGGCCGCCAAGGGGCCGTACCCCATTTGNGCAAACAAGAGCGGAAATGTCTGACACCGGTGCGCAGGCGGTGAAGGCGAACCCAAAGTGTTCTCGCAACAGTCATTCCAATTGTTTTCACATAAATATCAAAGACTTTCTTCAGTTTCGGAGGCAAGGTTTTTGATGCCAAACCACGATGCCGCAGGAAACAGTGAGTACCTTGCAGGTTTGAATGTACTTTGCGTTTTTGTCTATGATCCATTGCAAAAATACAAAAATGCCCCAAGAATATAATAAACAGATCAAATTTACTGTTATTAAGACGGACGTTTCTCGCATCTCCTGGCATGATGTCTCGCTGTTTTAGAGGGTGAAAGCATGGGTGCAATTACGGGGGACACGAGGGACGTGTCCCCCCACTTTTTCACACGGTGGGGATATATCATGCCACGTCCCCCCAAATTTTTCTCTTTAGGTTTTGTATTTGGGAAGTTTAAAAAATAAAACTAACGTTTGTCACATTTTTTGTCAAGAGCTTTTCATGTTAGATGCTACACATAGCCAAGTTGATGTTGAAACAGAGTTTGGTGTGGTATCACTAATTCTAATATTTGTATAATTTTGGCTTCGATAAAATGATTTTTATCATTTTGCAAGTTTCTAGAGACCGCGGAAGATTGTTAATTGCTTCTGTTCGACATTTTACCCTGTGTCTGTGTGGTATACTGTAATAGGCTAAAGCTAATTGTCTTGAAACAATGAGAGTTTCCCAGCTACAGGTGTGAGATACCACATAATACAGCCATAGTTTGTTTCGTGCAGAAATTTAAGTGGCTTTGTTCTAACGTTGGTTGTCACGTATTCAGAAACAGACAGCGTAAAATTTAAAGATACAAGTGTATAATGTTAGAAAGTTACATTTTCAGGCAAAACTTTGCGAAGTTTTTGTCAAAGACAAAAAGCAGCACTATTGCGGACACTTAGTTTTTAAGACGGGCAGTTTTGCTGTTCATGAAGTCCAGCAGAATTATTATTTTATACGTGTGCAAACAAGTTATTCTTTTCATTAACAGAAGTGTTAATTAATAGCCTATCAGTATTAGATTGTCAGCTCATCTTCAATGTCGACATTATTGCCAAGTTCGTGGCTTTTACTTGTAACAGCAGATGCCGTTATACGAGTATGTGATCACGCTGTGCGTTGGTCAATGTTGGGAATATTGATCATGTTGCTGAACTATAATACCGTGTCCAGAGGCGTCACTAGAAGTTTAAGGCAGGGTAGAAAACTAAACTGAAAGAGGCCCACTGGCCAAAACTCAGAAAAAACAAGGAGAAATGATGATGAATCCGGATGTTGATGGCTATAGTATAAATCCCTAAATCACCGGAAAATCTCAGGAAAAACGCAAAAAAAACAATCCCCAAGTGAAAACCAAATAAATGCTAAAACCGAAATACAAGCTAAGTGGGGGCCAAGTTTTTACATTTAGCTTGGCAGGAGGGGGCGGTTCGCCCCTCTGCCTCCCAGGGTTGCCAGGTTGGCCTCTGTTAGGCCAAATTTAAAAAATTTGACCTCATTTCAAGTTGATTGGCCTTTTGGTCTTTTTTGGCCTCATCTCAAGTTGGTTGGCCTGAGAAAATTTGTTTGGCCTTTTGGTCTTTTTACGCTGAAATAGTTTCCTCTGAAAGAAAATCTAACTAGGCCTATTTCAATTTTTTTGGGTAACACATTTCAAAAATTTTTCAATAAATGCTATATCAGACCGACGTCTGCGTTCTGAATTTCTGATGTTAGTAAAATATGAAGGATGCGAGACTCGAAATACTTTTTTTTTGTAATCACTGGAAATGGGGGTGCACTCTGTAGGCCTAGTGTGTTGTGAGCAGTAAGCAAGCTCAACGCTTGCAGACAGGTCTGAGTCTCTGCGATAGATACGCGACAAAGACGTCGAGGAAGTGGAAGGGTCCTTATGATTCTGATCGTAAGTACAGGAGTGAATGGGAGAGAATTTCGTGCAGAAAGCTCCCGATGGATCAGTATGCAAACTGTGGCACCATTGTAACCAAAGCGTGCAATATCACAAGTCATGAAAATTCAGAGAAGCATCAGTGATGAGCTCCAGTACAAACCCAGACAAGACGTACTCAAATTTCGAAAAAAATTCTAATGATATTCTTGTAATTCAAATTTTTTTGACAAAGGAATAGCAATGCCACGGACAAAGTTTGGCTTTTTTCTGGCCTCTTTTAGCACTTTTTATTGAAATTTTCATCTGGCAACCCTGCTGTCCGCTGTCAGTTACGCCACTGAGCGTGTCCAGTAACAAATTTAAGTGGCTTATATTAATTTATAAATCATCTGTAAGGATAGAGCAAAGTGTGATTAGTGTTGCTTTTAAGACACCTCTGAAAACAAGGTTGCCAATCTATATTAATAAAACTTTACTTCTGCATCGACCCGATCACTATATTGGTTTCACACCAAGCTGTCTCCAGAATCGGCGTTAAGCCGATGCAACCGATGCAGTTGTATTGGCCCCACGCCTCTGGGGGACTCTCGCCATTGGTGGTTGGCAGGTTGTTCATTTTTGCCAGATACTCCTTGCGTTCGAGAATTGTAGAACGCCTTATAAATATCACTGTTAGCAAATAATGATCTCGTTAAACCAAAGATGAATTTGCTCTAAATTATCGAAAATTATGAAACGTGCTCATTTCTCATGCCAGGGCGTTATATCTGCGCTCCACCATGCCCCACACTTTATGGGTAAAGCATGGTTGTTAATAGTGCAGTAAACCTACAGCTACTGCAAACAAAGTGTGCAGTGATGCAACTCGCAATGAACAGGTCAAGACGAATGTCTGTCGTATTAACCTTAATGGCAGTTCTGGCGACGAAAATTGTTCAGTTCTCTTAAGATCCTTCTGTTTTGGAAAGTTTTTGGTTGGTTGCTTTGTGGGTCATCTGCATTTTAACAAGGGCCTGCAATTTTGCTTCATGGAAGATTTTAGCATAGACTAGATATTTTTATATTTTGTTAAAATAAATTTAACTCTACCTCATTGAAACAAGCGACAAAAGATGAGAGGTTGAACCCGTGGAAACCACAAACCTCATGCAAGCCAGAGCAAAATTTTGTGAAGTTTTCGAACTTAAATTTGTCTCCTTTGTCCACAAAACTGTTCCGCGTTACTTGTCGGTCGTGCAAGTACTTTTATCATTTGCCGCCCACCAAACTTTCATCGTATTTTACTTATTTGTGGGCGTAAATGGGTAGAAAAACCACTACTTTGAAGTCCATGTTCATAAATGTAAAGGATAAATTAAAGCTGCTTTGCACCTTTACTCGGCAGGGCAAAAGTTGTGAATGTGATCCAGCACACACGTTCCTGTTCATCAATAATTGAAAGGCTATATCCTTCTATTTCATCTATCAAATATGCGCATTATGTGATGCGTTTGATAAGTGCTTCTACAGTACACCCCTGACGTAGTAGTTGTAAAATCTTTCTAAATTACCTTTGTAATTCATAAAGAAGAGTTTGTATTTCAAGTCTATGCATCACGAATAACTCCAAAATTGAGTTTTTGTGGAACTTATGGGAGGATTCATGGGTTGCTGTCGTATGAAGTCTGTTTTTTGTGTATTCCGTCATATAGCAGATAGAACCGTGCGCCCATACGCAGGGGTTGTGGTTGGGCGATTTCAGTGATATTTCGCAGTCAAGTTTAATTACGGGTTCACTACTGCAAGAGAGATAAAATACACTTCACAACACTGCTGTGACAAAACCGGGCCTGTAACTAGGAGGAGCGCAGGAGGGCGAAATCCCCCATAGACATATTTTCGCCGCCCCCTGGAAAAATATCTTCGACATAGTTTTAACTATTGGACATATTTTACAAAATTTGGGCCCCCTCAGAAAACTCTTCGTCCTCCCTGGAGTCACAAGCTGGGTACGAGCCTGGACAAAACAATGGACGGCAAAATGACCTTGTATCGCGAATGCTGTTTTCCGAATTGTTCAAATTCATGGCACAAAAAGTTACTTTCCGCGATCGCCCCTATCTCCCCCCCTAAAACCTAAAAAAGTAACTTGGATCCGTCCCTGCCCAGACGTTACCTGATATAAGAACGTGTCTGCGCTAATGGTTACCGTAAGCGAGAAGAGCAGGTAGTTTATCTTAGCAGTTTTCTCTAAGTCAGTTATTCTTCGAACAAAAGAGCCATTCAACAAGAGTGAAGTAATTGCATTGTAAGTTAAATTCGCTTGTCAGTTCGGTTTGATTGATGTAACTTTGCACCTGCTGCTCGACGCTCGTATCTCTATTGCAGATGTAGCAGCGCGGGGCTGCTCCATGCGGCGCGCTAAGAATAACATGCCCGGTGACACGAAAGCCACTTGAGCGTTCCTTTGGCCGAGTGCTCAGCGCCCGAGCGAAGCGGTTTACAGAGTTCGTTTACAATTTTAGGCTCAGTTACGAGTGGTAGCGGTACACTGTGTAATGCCCAGGACAGCGCCATGCAATTAGTCATAAACATGGACGTAGCTGTGGGCCACCATGCGCTATGCCTAGCCTACGTCCCTCGAAATAAAAGAAACTGTTGTGCTATAAACTCCGATAATTTGCCTCTTTTTGACATTCATATAGGCCACTTTGCTAAAATATCGTCATCAAAAATGTCGTAGCCCGGTTGACTGAACACGATGACGTCATAACACCGCTTCAGGAGTGCTCCGCACCTAGTTCTTGCATTGGGCCCGGCAACTGCTAGGGGCGGCCCCGGTTGTCCCCCCCATATTATACAGCAAAATTGCACCCGTGGGTGAAAGCACTCTTGGTTGGAAAATACTGCTTTAGAGTAGTTTATAGATTTGCAGGATGTTGTTTTAGATGTGAAACTCGTTAACTCCAAGGTGTTAAATGTAATCCTGGACAAGAAAATAACCAGCAGAATGAGATTTTTCCATGCTGTGACACTTCAGTCGTTGTCAGAAATTCTTCGTTGATATTGTTAAAGACAAATTGTTTTTTCTTGGAAAATTTTTTCACAAACAACATTTTTTTTAATGCAGCCAACTCTGCCAACGTGTTTCCCAATGAATTTGCTAATACCTGCACCATGCCGCAAATTCAGATGTTGCTTACGCATTTTTACAACAGTTTTTATCAAATTTGTACAAGTGACCACAGCAACCTGCTATTGAAGCAGTGATGGAGTCTCGAGACTTGGTCTCGGTCTCGACACTCATCTCGAGACCCACTTTTGCGAGTCTCGGTCTCGATCTCGAAAGTTTCAGGTCTCGTCACGGTCTCGGTCTCGAGACTTAAATATTGCAAAAATGTGGTTTATTAAAATTTCTGCAATTCAAAGATTTTTGTTTGTTGTATTTGCTGGTAAGAAACAACCAAAACACGTCAGAATAATGCCAGAAATTTGAAAAAAATTCAAATCAGAAGTGATGACGACATTTTTTTGAATTTCGCAAAATGCACAAATTTTGAAGTCTCGAGTCTCGGTCTCGGAATTTTTGATGAAGTCTCGGTCTCGAAGATTACGGTCTCGACTACATCACTGTATTGAAGTCAACGCCTTATATTATAAGGCTTATAATATTGTGCATACTCAAAATATGTTGGGGATGCTTTTTGTAGGGAAGTGCAATATTAGTTTTGTATAGCGCCACTGTTGCAATTGTTTGTCCCTTCAACAGACGGACTGGTGTTTTCTGCTATCAGGTAAAGCCTGATGCTAGGTACGGTATGTATTTCGCAAAACTGCAAAACAGCCACTAGATTAGCTCATTTAATTAATCTCACATGCCATGTCGAGAGAATTTCAAAAGGTCGATGCAGTTGTCAGGATGTGGTTGTGTTCATCCAGTACTAAGAAAGTATTCTTGCAGTCAATGGACGCAGGGCGCACAGTACGCTCCAATCCTCGGAAGATTTGGTTGAATGAAACAAACAATTCTCTCGTGCTTTCTCGCGAAACAATTCTCTCGTGCTAGGTGATTCCCCTTTTTGCGTCGATGCTTCCTCGTCATCTCCAACAAGCTTGGGCAGGCTACTATTGATAGAATGTAAACGAGAAACAGCAGCGAGTGTTGAAGTTGAATCGATCAATGCAGACAGCCAGAGGTACTGGTTGTTATGTCATAATACCAATACAAGGAGCTGCAGAAAGTAGATGCTTTACATTTTGGACAATAACAGTTCTATTTTTTCTTATGTCGGTGACATGAAGAACCTAAAACAGAATGTAGCTAAGTTTGCGCTTTGGAATAATCTTTGATTAATCATCAACTAGCAAGTATTCTTTGTCAGTTCAGTTTGTCGAAATCAACAGTTGTAGAATGTTTTTGCAAGATATTCATATAAAATTCTAGCATTAGTAGGCAAATTCGATTTGTATGTAGAAAACTGTCGTAGGCTAAGCAAAAAGGAAAACTGAGATATAGGTGACACAGTCCGTGGAACCTTTACTAGCAAACTGTTCGACTGTAGCTTACTACAGCCTGCTTTCTACAGCGCTGCTCTGGCTTGAAAGTGAAGCGGAAAACCCAAATTTTTGTCAAGCATCGTGTGTGGAGGAATCAACTTCTTTGCCGAAAATGCGACAGCAAAGCTAATCACCTTGCTTCACTGTGGTTGTTGATTTACAAGGTTGGCTCTCTTAGGTTATCGTGACGGTATTTTATTGGAATAAGAGCTGATAATGCCTACCTAGTACCACTAGCGTAGCCAGCCCAATAATTTGGGGGTCCAAAAAATTTGGGGCGGCCAAAATGTTTGATTTTAGGCGAATAACACTATTTTCTTTGGGATACCGCCTCTCAAGACACAAAATGGCTATTTATTCTAAAAATTTTGGGGGGTATAGCCGCTAGGCCCTCCCTGGCTACGCCTATGCCCAGTGGCGTAACTGACGGGGGCAGGGGTGCGCGCCGCCCCCCTGGCAAGCTAAATGTAAAAAGTGGGCCCCTCCTTAGAGATTTCATGAACTGCAGAATATGAAAGTGCGTTTACAAGTTTTGGAAATCCGTTGGTCTTGACATTTTAAATACTGAAATAATGCAGTGTTTAGCAAACTAACAGTCATCAAATGAATCGTAAAATCAAAGTTGTTGCAGCGGCGTGCAGTATGCAGTACATCATCTTGAACGTGCATACTGTGTGTGATGTAATAATCGCCCGTAGTTGTGGGATGTTGCCCGCTTTTGTAGCCATTATATTTCTGCTTACTTTGGACTGTGTGAGGCAGTTGTGAATACGTTTACGTCTGAAAACTGTCGTGTACTTTTCTTGAAATTAGACAGTGACTTTGAGATTAGATTACTACAGAGAAAGTTGGGTAGTGACACTGCAACTTCTTTTTTTGCTTTGCAAAGCCAATTTAACAAAGCTGTCTGCAATTCACCGATGGAAGTTGAACCAGCGGTGTTGGTTTTAGCATCTCGGCTGAAGGTGATGACTTTTTTTCTGGCCCTCCCAGCGGGTACGGCAGTTATCGTCTGTGCAGAAGTGATACAAATCCAGTGGCGCAGCCAGGATTTTTCTAAGGGGGGGACTGAAGTTATGGAAGCAAAAGCATTGAAAAGGAAAAATTACTTGTGATTAGAACAGCCAGGAAGCACATAATTTGTGGATAAACAATTGACTGCACTCACCACGAAAACTGGGGTCCTTCCAACTAAACTGCCATCTTGTTTTTTTCGATATTCTTTCATAGTACGGTAGTACATTAAGTCATGTCAAAATTAACTGTAAACCTACACCGCTGTTCTTTCGTTTGAGAAGTCTTTTTAATTTTACCACAACCTTGTCCATTTTCACT
>JGI24159J19872_10009765_pt1 | contig 12581 bp, 5 predicted proteins | sample Ectturendosymbi4_FD_19872 | JGI IMG/M metagenome (IMG submission 19872)
GGTTAAGAACCACTGTGCTAAAGCGACCTCAACGTTTGGCCTGCGTGGGTTTTCGCCACGAAACAAGGGCACTGGCTGCAGGTTTCAGGGAGTTATGCGCGGCTCGTGTTTCCGGATAAATAATTCAGCCGCGATGGGCGATGTGGCACGAACGTCGCATCCCTCGTGCATTTATTATTATCGCCGACGACGACGAACGCCGCACGTTGTCAAGGAAAGCGTTTCGTCTTTCCTTATCGCGAGCGCTTATCGGACGCGACGCTGACAAATCGCGCGCTGTCCGAGCGTAAAGGTCGAATGTCTGAAAAAAGCTTTTATCGCGAGGGCGGTTTGTCCGCACAGCGAATAACAGTGCGGCTTCTCCGTTGCGTTGGCTTTTCTTGCTGTTTAATGGAACGACGTTATCCGACCTGTCCATGCACGCGTCAAATAAAGGGCAGAAGGATACAATGACCGTACGAGCCGCCTGTCCGCTGGATTCTGCCTTCCTTTTTTACTGCAAGCCCTGGCTTATTTCCGACATCGATTATATCTAACAGTCCGTGGTAGTGATAGTAAATTAATATTAATTTTTAATCGAGATGTTTACGTAACATAGATCGTAGTGATGGACCTCGTTCAAGAACTGAGTTCGTCTTTTTCTGGGACTCCTGGATGAGGGGAAGAGGCTAAATTAGCAGACAAGAGCTTTCAGCATGCCTTCTTACGGCATCGATGATCTAACAGTCCATGATAGTATTATTGTCAGATAAGGACAGCGCCCTTTTCCCTTTGAGAGTATGTTTAAGCCCCCCTCCCCCGGGCCCTGGTAAAGCATTGCTGTGTCGGACCAGACCTTGTGCTTGCACAGCTCGTGGAAGCATTAAGTCAATAAATTGATCTTGAACAACACGGGTTGCAGGAAGGTAATCGCATGCTCTTCCAATCCGATGATTGCCACTACATGGGCGCAACCACAAACCTGTTGCCGAGTGATTGTTTTGCCATGGAAACCGCAGTGATTGTTTTGCCATGGCAACTGCAGTGATTATTTTGCCATGGCAACTGCAGCGGTGTCACGATTTCATGGACACTTTTCAAGTTTTTGTGCATAAGGTCATAGGATCTTTTTTCGGTATTTTGTAATGCTCATTGGCCAACCGCATGAAAGTCGTGCTTTCATGAACTCGCAAGAAACGTCTCATCGCAAACTGCTTTGCTACTCTGGCGTTTCATCAACATCTAGCAAGGTCATGATAAAACTCCGTTGCTAGTGGGGTACAAATGGATCCGCGTTTGCCAAACTCAGCGATTTTTTAAACTCAACAAACTTAAACTTTCTCTTGAAGTGAAATGATTTTCAACGTTTTGTTGCCGTGCAAAGTAATTGAAGCGACTTGGTCACCATTTTTGTTTCAGATTAGAGCTTTATCGCAAAGTTACCAATCTGCGAATTTTGGCTTGTGGGGGTGACGGGACCGCTGGCTGGATCTTGTCGGTCATCGACAAACTTAGCATGACCAGACCCCCGCCGCTTGCCATACTCCCCCTGGGAACCGGAAATGACCTTTCCAGAACCTTGAACTTTGGTCCGGTAAGACGTTCTGTCGAGTTCGATTTCGTGAAGCATAATCAGGCGCTTGGTGCGCGTCTTTCTCGCTCTAGCGGCTACTTTTTTCGTACAAGACGTGAAAGTTTAACTTAATGAACTGTTCAGGTTCCTGAAACTTTCTGTGTTAAGAGAAAAAAAAGGGAAAAAACGCAAATACTTTGCCCGCGCTGTTCTTAATCATTCGACCGTCGCGGCCTGCGTGACCATGCGCGTTTTAAGTGTGGCTCGGTGGTGAGACTCTAAAAAGTGATATCTCTTTGTTAGTAGTGCAGCCCTTTGTAGTTTTAACTGTGTGCTATGGGCTCAAAACCCTACATGAAATGCTGTTGTTGTTTGAAAAAAAGATTAACAGCACACCGAGAAATTAAACGTTGATGCAGCACACGGGCTAGTTTGTCGTACGGTTTCGAAAATGTTTTCGGTGTAGATCGTTGACCCTGGTGGCAAATGCAACCCTTGCTAGTTTTGTTGCTTTGCGAAAGCTATGTTAGGATGTTTACGTGCCATAGATTTTAGTCATTGCCTTCGTTTAAGAGCTGAGATACCGTCTTTTTGGGACTCATGGCTGAGAGGGGGCGATCGGTTCGGCTAAATTAGAAAACGAGAACCATGAAACGTGACCAACAAACAAACACGTTGTAGATTAAACGCTGATGCCCTCATTTTTCCTTTTCGGACGTCTAATCAAGGTTTTATTTCAAAACGTATGCTTCTTTGGCACAGATCGAAAACACGTTTTTGGTGCTGGGCCCAAAATCTGCGCCGGGATCATCGGGCCACTGACCAGATTCTAGCGACAGAAAATCCTTTTTTCGAGGTTCGCCACGAACAATGAACGCTTGAAACGACCGACCCGTCTTCGGTCGTTTTTAGAACGCGAACGTCTGGCAAGCGGCACATTGTTGCGCGCTGTGTCCGCAGGACCTCATAAGACCATCCACACCTTCGCGACCGGCGTTGACGCTGATGATAATAATAATAATAACCCAACGTCGATTAAATCGATGCAAATATTTTGTAGAACACACACAGGTCCCCACACCAGACGCGTTGTGTGAAGGTCACGGTTGTCGGAGAGACCGGCTTGCGTCGCCGACTGTTGTTGATCCGCGCTTGTTTTCACAGCGTTTCACGCTCTCGTTACATCCCACGAGGGGTTGCGGCGATTCCCGAAACAGCGGCGCGCTGTGCAGACCAACGTGCAAATCGATATTGTCGTTTTCGTCGCAAAAAAGCACTTACGGCGTGCGTTATTACTGCTCCAGCAGACGAACATCAGGGACCTTGCAGACGTTTGTTTAATTGTTGAACTGGTTGTGTGCTCCGTTTTATGCACGCCTGGTTCGGGACTGCCGCTCTGAACCATAAACGATCGTACATTTACTTGTGACTACTCAGACCAAAAAAAAAAACTTTTTTTGATCAACCAAAATAGCTGTTTTGCAAGCGTAAACTACAGCTTGTTGATGGATTGGGTGTAAGAGGTCCTTGGCAACTGCCGTTTTTTTTCTCAACCACGGTAATTGCGAACAATGTTATCTTGTGTTGATGCTGCATTTTGCCGCATTTTACTGGAACTTTTTGTTCTCCCCATAGTTGGCGACGTGGCCTAAATCTCTCACACACTTGCTGTATGCATCTAATCAAGTCGCAGCCCATGACTACTGGTAAGTCGTCCGCTTCGGTGCTGGTAGGTCTGGAGTTCGGCTCTCGGCCAGGACTTATCAAAACCTTGCAAATTGGCACTGCAGCCTTCCTACTAGGCACGAAGAAGAGCTGCAGGCAACAGAACACAAAACAAATCGGGTTAAATGCAGCCAGACATTGTACAAACTCAGTCGTGGCGCTACAAGACCACTGTAGTTGTAAAGCGTCACCAAAGCACCACATCAAATAAATAGTCACTTTCTGTGCTGAACCGCTTCAGTTTCGCCGCAGGGCTACACGGACGAGCCGATCAGCAAAATAATCCAGGGGGTACTGGAGGGCAAACCGGCCAAGCTGGACCGCTGGAAGATGTACGTCGAGAAGAACGAGCAAGCCCAGCGACTGGTGGACGAAGACGAGGTGCGCTTTTCAGCGTGTTTTGCTGCGGCTTCTGCCGACTGCTCATCTTAGACAATGCGCATTGTATGCGGAGCGTGTGCGCGGGCGAGCGCTGAAAACGCGTTAAAAATAACTCTTCCGGGAATGCGTCCTGTATTTCTTTTTAAAACAGAGTCGTTGTTTTTGCCGCCGTTGCTTTATTTTTTTTTGTACCGGAAGAAATGAATTGACGAGCGCCAGCCTGTACCAGGGAGGTCTGAAACGCGGGCACCATCAGGTTCTCGTTGAAAGCTGCCTCGCTGTTGCAATTGCAGGCTTCGGCCGTCGAGGACACGCACGGGGCTTGCGTGGACAAGCCGCCCCTCGACGTGGTCAACAATTACTTCAGCATCGGGTCGGACGCGCAGGTCTCTCTGGCCTTCCACGAGTCAAGGGGTAAGTTGCGTTGACTGCAACGCGATGGAGAGGAGGGGTTCGCGCGAATACAGCGGAGGGGTTCGCGCGAATACATCGGCCTTTTTCGAGCTTGTACCACTTGCGCGGCGTTTTCTCGCGAGGAGATGCAAGAACGAGGGTTCCCACGCGGTATTGAAAGTATTGAAAACGTATTGAATTTCGAAATTGGTTTTCAAGATCTTGAAAAAGTATTGAATTTTGCCAAAGTGTATGTTATGTATTGAAAAAGTATGGAAAGTCTAAATGGTAAGAAATCAAGTATCTGAGCAGAATTCTGCTGAAGGCAAAGCACTTCATTATTTATGCAATGTGTAAAATTGAGTTTCATGATTAAGAATTTCAAAAAATGAAGAGAAGTAATGGTATTGAACTTCTTAATTTTAGTATGGAAAAGATGTTGAAAAAGTATGGAAAATGATTTTTAAAAACGCGTGGGAACCGTGAAAAACAGACAAAACTTTCCGGAGAACGATGAAAGCCTGTCATTGTTGCGTCATGCTATTTCTTAAAAAGGACTCCGAAAGTGTTGCACGCTTTCGTAGTTTTCGTTCGCTGTTGTGATTGTGCGGTTGAGCTGAGTTTCACTTTTAAATTTGCGTACACCTTTCGCATCAAGGGAAACAAGCATCATCCGTTACGATTCGCTGCTTATTGCTTGTCACGTGATAGCTGCACTGTTTTGATTGAGCGTTGAAGCGTATAGATTGATTTGCTTGACCGAACAGCATGCCGCACAGTGGGATTGATTTGCAATTCGTCAGAATATATTCAAAGCTGGGAAAAAAGAACGTATTGTTAACGACGATCAAGAGCGGTGACGTTAGCGTAACACGTCGCGTCTCACTCTGCGCTACTGGCTTAGTTGGGAGTCGCGAGAGACCAAGATCGTTTAAGTGACTTGAAGCCAAACTTCCTCAGCGCAGAGACAGAGGCGAGATCTTGCAATCAACCGAAAAAAGGGCAGCGATTAGCTCAGTGGTAGAGTGTCCGCCTCCCGATTGGAAGGTTGGGTATTCGATCCACGGCCACTGAGTGAATCGCCGTAGCGCTCCCTGGGCAAAAGCGTTCACCTCAACCACCGCGACAAAAAGCATTATTCAGCCTGCAGCCAATTGTCGTTAAATATATCCGTCGCATTGCATGTGATCAAAAAAAAAACAAAAACAAAAACTGGCCTGACGGCGGAAAATGGCCTGAAATTAAACTTTGTTCAGCGATATGTGTGTTCTGCCAAATATCCATCATGGCTGGCGACTGCTCGAGCGAGACAGTCAAGAGGTCGTAGGCGACGCGTTCGATCGCGGCTCGGCGACCTTTTGAAGGCCAGAGCGCGCACTGACGATAAGCGTGTCCGAGTGACTTAAAATAAGGTGATGGGGGTGGGGGGGCAAACAAGATGGAAGTAATTTTTCGCGTGAAAGCGAGCCCGAATCTTGTGCAGCCAGTCTGGTTGGGGTAGAGAACTAATCAGAGTGGGGGTGGCCACGCAAAACATCTTCAAGTGCACCCCCGCAGACCGGCCACTGAGTTGGATGCCCCCCTCATGCGTCGCAATCGCTGACAACCTAGATCGTCATATTTGTGTCCAGAACTGGTGGTCAGCGTCCTCAACCTTCGTGCCAGACATGGTTAATGTTGTCAATGTAAAGGTTTGCCGCGCGTCTGTTGTTGTCGTCTTTACGAAAACCCTCGTCCGGTTTGTTTCGTAACAAAGCGTCCTTTTTGGCCTGGCGGTCAAATCGTCGCAAGTAAAGTCGAGAAGTTAACTGTTGATCTCGAACTGAACGCAGAGGCGCACCCGGGCAAGTTCAACAGCCGCATCGGCAACAAGTTCTACTACGCGCGGGCAGGCGTGTCGGAGTATTTGACCAGGCAGTCGAAGAAGTTGTCGAAACACATCGAAGTTGAGGTAAGTTGCGACACGTTTCGCTGGTTTGCTGACGATTATTTCAGTTTATACACACACACACAAAAAACGTTTCTATTCTTAGTGCATTTATCAAGACGAGAATGGGGAAAAATCAGCCGGTAATTCACCTTTTTTTGGGGGGGAGACTCTGTAGTTCAGGACAAGCGTGCGAAATGGCGACCGAGTTCCTGCATCTTTCAAATATAAAAGTCATGGACGCGCTCTTTTCTTCTGTTGTTGCCTCGTTTTTGATGTGCGTGCTATTCCTACGTCATAGACGTGTTTAAAATGACGTCGCGTCCTCGTCGACTCGAACAACAATTTACTTGCATCGCAAGTTGTTTCTGGCGGCGAGGGGTGTCCGGGCGCTCAAACGCAGACGTCATTTTCAACGCATCTATGACGTAATAACAGCACAGGCGCTCAGGCGCAGCGTGCCGCAAGCCACGGCGTCGCCTCGTTTTCGAGCCACTTTCGCCCGTCGTCGACCCGGCCAGGCCAGGCTGGCCTCGTTGGCCCCGACGGAACTGAGTTTGCTCTCGCCACCGCTCGCGTCTCCCCTGTGCGCAGTGCGACGGCCAGAACCTGACCCACAAGATCCGCGAGATCAAGCCGGTCTGCATCCTCTTCCTCAACATTCCCCGTTACAGTTCGGGTACTTCCCCGTGGGGAAATCCCTCGGGCGGCGAATTTTCGGCGCAACGTCACGACGACAAGCTCATCGAAGTTCTCGCCTTCACCGCCAATCAGCTGGTGAGTCGGCGGCACTGTGACGTATAGAATGAGTGAACTTCTGCCTTGTTTCGGCGGGCGCTTTCCTTGGTCGCGCCAACTGCTGTCGCGGCGTCGTTGTCATCTTTTCTCTTTTTCTGCGTCACTTCCGACTGTGCTTTCGCTGCAGGGCATGCTTTTCGTGGGGGGGCACGGCGAGAGGCTGTGCCAATGCAGGTCCGCCCGCATCACGACATACAAGGCCTTCCCGATGCAAGTGGATGGCGAACCGTGCAGGTAATGCTGCTCGTGAGGTTTTAAAAAGGTCTCAGTGTCTGTCTTTACTTTTGGGTCCAATTGACCGTTTTCGCTTTTCGCGATTTCTTCGGGAAATCTAATGGCGCAGTTGTCATAGCGATGCGCAAGTCCTGAAACTCATGGATTTTCATGTGTTTTCTGTGTGAAGATCTTTATTTTCCATGTTTTGTTGCTTTCATTTGCAGCCATCCTGACCTGTTGACTGTTTCGTTTTTAATAACCAACAAGTAACTGCAGTGATGCAAAAAATGAGCAGATGCTTTGCAAAGTTTGTTGTCGTTTGCTGGTTTTAAAAGTTGGAGCGATGTTTTTGGTCAAAAGGAAGCGGATTTACCTCTTTGCTTGCCAATGTTTCGAGAAAGTACTGCAAATATAAATGTTATGTAGCAAGAGTTTTGTCTTATTTATAACGTTTCTGTGCAGTCCTGTTAACAGGATGTTTGGTGCATTTCTTTGTGCTATTAGTTTCATTTGTTCAACAGTTTCTTTATCTTTTCTTTTCGAAAAATAAACGGTTTTAGAAGACGCCATTCTCAACAGTATCAAAAAATAGCACTTTCGTTTTCAGAAAAAAAACTCTAACAACTTTTTGTGAAAGACAAACGATGTAAAATGTTTTTCTTGTTACGTATCCTGGGAAATACGTTTTTCTCCCGTTCTCCTCTTGTGGCCGGTAATTTACTTGTTATCTGTAAATGCTCGTGTACCTATTATCAGGTTAAACCCCTCCATTATACGATTCGAGTTCTTGAACCAAGCGAATGTCGTTTACAAAACAAAGAAGGCGGATATTTACCGAGAGTGAGTATTCCACTGTTCTTTCTTGTTTCTAACCAGTAGTTCCTGCGAATTTCCTCCGCTTTTTATTCTGTCGTTGGTCGATTAGCAACGCTTCGCGATAGCCGTTGCTCTATCCTAGATCCGAGACAAAATCTGAATTGATCATCACGTCGTTGGGGGGTGTGGGGCCCCGGAGCCCCAGCAATTTCAGTTGGCTGGAGCAGGAGCCGAAAACTTTCGGAGAGGGTGGAGCCGGAGCCTGTGAAATTCGGATTCCGGTTCCACAGCTCTGGTATGTGGGGAAAGCGAGTTGTACAAATAATACAAAGGTTTTCAGATTTCAATGGACCAAATCATTCTGGAACCGGAGCCAGCAACTTCTAGATGTTGGAACCGGAGCCAGCAACTTCTAGATGTTGGAACCGGAGCCAACAACTTCTAGATGTTGGAACCGGAGCCAAACATTTTAGATGCCTGGAGCCTGGAATCTGAGTTGCGGCTCCACAGCCCTGCTCAGGTGATCACGTGATCGGACGCACTGTCTTCGCCCACTTCAAGATGTCGTACTTCAAACCTGCTGTCAGTTTCTAGAGCTGTACATCAAATCTTTAAACTTGACAGACAGCCAATGTTTCCTCAAGGTGCGCAGCTGCGCAGAACCACCAGACCATTTGCGCAGTGAAATCTCATCCTCGTACACTTGCAACATTCCAAATTCAATATCGTATATACATCGTATACCTTTCCATAGTTTGAAACGTTTCTTTGGTTGTGCGTCTACATGCTTGCTCACTTAAACGAATATTTGCTTAGTGTAAAATTTTCTCTTAAGAGGAAACACTGTAGACAACCTTCAATTTGCGTTCGCCGTAAAAGGAATACCGGCTACTGACTGTACGGCTCTCAGGCCAGCTTCGCAGGCAGCCGGGACTACTGCAAATCGTTTAATAAAATATCACTTGCTGAATGTGGTTGTCGCAGGGTTCATCTTCGCTTGCTGCGAAACAATGCCGTTTGTGAAGTATACTGAATGACCTGCCTTGGATGTGGTTGATTTTTCACCGCCGCTGAGGAAGGTCGCATTCTGGCGTTTTTTTCGGGGAGTCACTTTCAGCAGCAAGGCAGGGGGGTAGAAAAGCCAACGACGATTTCGTTTGGCAACTCGTGCCGTTAAATTGCCCGCGGGGACCGCTGTGGGATGGAGCTTGGCCCCTAGGTTTCAGCACGAGGCGGGCTTGTGCCACGAATAGCCCTTGTGACGTTACAAACGAGGCTCAAGACGCCTTTGCTGCGTAATATAGTTATGATGGAAGGGTGCTGTATGACGTCAAACTGGCTGCGTTTGCCGCTGGCGTCCCTTGATCGTGGTATGAGGCAGGCCCGAAATTGGCAGGTTAAGTGTATTTACTGCCTTGGCAATCTCGTAACGGATCTGTTTCTCCGCTCAGGCTGAGCAACCCGCCGGAACAGATCAAGATCCGCTTTAACGTGGTTACCAGTCAGATGTTCGAGCTACACGCCGGCGAAAGAAACAAAATAAAAACATGCGGTGGGTTGTTTTCCGTTCTTCTTTGTTGCGGTACATTCGCGCCTTCTTTCTGTCACTCAGCTGACCAGCAAGCTCGCCAGTCAATCTTTACTTCGACTTGCAGTGCTTGATTGGACCTTTTGTCCTTTGAACATATCTAGCGTGGCTCCCGGGCGTAAAGTATATATTTCAAACGGCTCAACTGGCGAATGTTCACGAAACAAAACAAAACAAAAGACACACCGACTCGCNCTCGAACGAGCGCAAGATTCATTGTCAAAAAGCCCTTTTTTGCGAACTCGAGTCTTTCTGCCGCTGTTTTCAACACTCTGGGACTAATCCAGTTCTATTTCGCTACAGCGACCCCGTTCCTGGTAACGGTTGCCATGAACAACTCGACCCTTGCAACCCTGCGATCCTGCTTCGACGAACTCAACTCGGTAAGCGAACGTTCTGGAAACCGACCGATGACGCAAATGGTGTGTGTGTGTGCGCGCGCGCGTGGTGCTCATGTTGCTTGTTTTCAATGCGCAGGCGTGTGTGTTCGCACGTGAGTGTGTGTGGGTCGCACAGAGATTTCGTTGCGCAAAATATACCGAGAATTTGAGCATTGTTCATCGCTTCGATACCACTAAGGGTGGGGGCGTCTGTCCATAGACGACGGCGACGACGTAACGGCCAAAGGTTGGGCGGCATTGGTTGTTACGTCACACTTTGGGCGGATGATTGGTTGTCGGCTGGTTTTTCTTCGCTGAGACATTTCGGTCATTTGTCCCATAATAGTATTAAAGTATTAAGACAGTATTAAAACTCTCCGTAACGGTATTCACTAGCCTGCCTTTTCAGTCATTGTGACCGAATTGACGTAATTTTTTTCGTTCATTTACAAAATTCAGTCGAATTTATGACAAAACACCAGATTGTTACGTCACAGTTTGGGCGGCGTTGGTTGTTACGTCGCACTGTCAAGTTCAAAAACTGCCGACCACTCTGCGCGTGCGTCGGGAACGATTTCCGGTTTCATATGTCATGCGCACTGTTTCGAGTTCGGCAAAATAACAGTTGAAAAAACGTTCTGCACTTTGCGCGAAATGCTGCGATGTATTGGTTTGAATCGATTTTGATAGAGCGTTAATACGCCTTGTTTGCGCGGTTACCGCCGCCCCACCGCTCTTCAGTGAAGAGCCAGTGTGGGGAGGGGGTATGGGCAGTGGTTCCTTGTTCCGGTATCCCTACTTCTTTCTTCTTCGCTTTTATGTTCCTAGTTGAGACGGATTCGCCTTCATTTAAAAAAAAAAATAGCGTCTCTACGTACATTTTTTACGGAACTTTGTTACTCTTCGTTTTATTCGAGAGACTTGAAGTTTTTCTTCCTCGGTGGCTTGTCGACTCCCGAACTTAGTGTCAGTTTTTTTCTTGCCAGGGCGAAAAGACATCGGAGCAACTCTCTGAACGGTGGTTTTTTCTTGACCGTAAGTAGAGACGAAAAAACGCAGCGCGAAGTTGGGATTTGTGATTTTATGAAATATATCAACCGCCCTTTAGATCTTCGTTCGTCCATTGCTTTTTTGAGCCTTGCAGTTGTCGCTTTAGTTTAATTCTGAAGTCACAACAATGACGACACTAGCAACATGCTTTTTTTCAAAAGCTGGTCTTGATGGTTTCGTCTTTTTTTTAATTTGATTTTTACAAAATTTGATTTTTGTGGTTTAATAAGCAAACCTCCTTATAACTATACAGGCTCCATGTTCATGTTACGAACCAGTGCCAGGTGGCTTCGTGATTTAATTTGCGATATGGTCGCTTCCGCTGAAAACAAACATCCCTCAGTTGCCTTTACACTCGAAAAGCAACAGATCACGTTTTATGACGTCACAACGAAACGATTGTTGTTGCTTTTGTTCGCGCGAAGCGGCGTACAGCGGAAAGTTCTACCGCATCGATCGCAACCAGGAGCACCTGCACCAAGTGGCGAGCGTCATAAACGACGACGGCGAGCTCTTCATAATGGAATGTCCGCCGGTAGACGCGGCCACGGGCTTCGGCAGCGTGAGTATGACCCCCTGCTGAAGACGCTGGCCATTGGCGCCAGGCCTGGGGCCAGGCGAGTTATTCTGACGACGCCGCTATTTTTTTCCTGCAGAAGTTCCCGCGATCGCCGAACGTCGACAAAGCCATTGTTCATCGTCGGCGTGTTCAAAGCGATATCGCCGGGTAGGTTCCGCCTCCTCCCCCTCCAGCCTTGTCCGATTTGATCGCCGACGATTTAGCGCAGGAACGCCGGAGCAGCGGTAGGGAAGGGGGGGGCAGTAAAAAGTTGAGGGCAATGGAAACTTATAAAAAAGCAAAACATAATCAGGGTTTTTTAAGGAAAATGTTAGGTGCCCGGTATGGACCTGTAGGGACCCAATTTCTCTGATTCTAGGGATCCGATTTTCAATCCTAGGGAACCGAATCGGATCCCTAAAACACCTTAAAAAAACATGACATAATTGTTACCAAACTGCTTGTTTCTGTTCACGACAAATGTTGACCTCAAAAATAACAGCAGAAATTATAAAAAAAACATTCTGAATTTTCTGGGTGCGCGAACAGCTGCACTATTGTGTCAATTCGGTCTTGACAAACCATACCCATGGTACATCGCCCCCCGCTGTTCCAATCTTGAAATAGCGGGACAGCGATACCACTACCCGGCGTCCCTGTGGGCCAGGGAAGAATTTATGAAGGGGTCATGGCCAGGTATTATTGAAACCGAGTGCGTTTTGCAACTTGGACCTTTGAATCGAAAACGTAGTTGGTTTCTGAGCTGCAAACGTCATAATGAGCTCTCTTTCGTCACTGCCTGTTAAAAATCATTGCGTCATGGGAATTTCCACGTAGCCTGCCACGTTGTGCACAATATGCAGTTACTGAAGGCATTCTAAGGCAGACAGGCGGCTCTCGCCATGAAAACGAAATCTAGAAGCAGGCTTAATGTGGAAGATGACTTTATCTGTGCATTGTCATGCATTGAGCCTCGAATATCTGTGCTTTCAAACAACAAACCCGCTCAGCCTTCGCATTGATTGTAGTGCATGTTGTGTTATTAAATGTTGTTTTTAGTTGTTTTTTATGTTAAATGTTGTTTTTAGTTGTTTTTTAAATTAAATGTTGTTTTTAGTTGTTTTTTATATTAAATGTTGTTTTTAGTTGTTTTTTATATTAAATGTTGTTTTTAGTTGTTTTTTATATTAAATGTT
>JGI24159J19872_10009766_pt1 | contig 12581 bp, 9 predicted proteins | sample Ectturendosymbi4_FD_19872 | JGI IMG/M metagenome (IMG submission 19872)
CGCACTAATTCGGCCATCAACTTTAAACCACGATAGAAATTTATAAAACTTTCGAGGGGCGCCCGACGAGACAACCTGTTTTGCAGTTTTATTTCGGTGTCCTAGCGCCTTAATTTTATTTTTGCATGAAATTGTTTAATGTTTGTGCCAATAAACTCTCTCTCTTTCTCTCTCTCTTGATTCTTGAAACACAACTTGTTGTCCTTCAATATTTTCCGGCGTCCTTGAAAATTCTTGAATAGTTTTTAAACTGTTCATTTTCCAAGAATTGATCACATTGAATATTCAAGAATCAAGAATAAGCAATGTAGATTAATAGGACAATGTGCACATTTGTTCCTCCTTAAACAGTTGCGTAGTAAAAAGAAAATTATTCAAGAACGGTTGTGTCGTCTGAATACGTTTTGTTTAGTTTTCAATTTCGTACATGGTTAGCTTAGCCTGATTTGCCCATGCACGAAAGCTTGCTGAAAGGGTTTAAAAGTAGTCATGGGCGTCCGCATAAACTTTTCCAGGGGAACAACGTCGACATTTTGCTTATTATTCTCCGGTTGCTGACGTTACGATGCAAACGGACGTTTACAAAACACTGTCTTGTTTCTACACCACAAAGAAAATTCCCCATGAAAGCACGCGCTTCATTCGCATCTATTTTGAACTCTTTTTCAAGTGGAGCTGTAGCCTATACGAGTTTGCCACAGTAGGTGTACTTTCATTCATCTGTTACAACTTTTGCTGAATTGGCCACATAAATTACGTTATCATCATGAACTCCACCCAAATGAGTCTGAAACGGAACCCTCGCCAAAAAGTCGTCAATAGAGGGGCTTTACGTTCGTTCAGGGGGGGTTTGACATTCAAATTTGGCAAAAATTCCACCAGTTTGTAATGTTTAATATTTCAATTTGGAGGGCTTGGAGCTTTGTTTGGGGAGGCTAACACCCATCAAATCCCCCCCGTGGCGAAGGGACTAGTCTGAAATGGACTTGAACTATCGGCAACTATGTTTGCGGCTCTCTCATTTTTCTGTGCTGGTTGAACAGAACTCACTTCTGAAATATTTTGTCCGAATTGTTTTCTACACTTCGGCTATCAGATATGCTTTTGCTTTCCATAAACTGACTAACATCCATTTTTGCGAGCACTTTCTAGTACAAATAAGTCATAATTTAAAGAACAAGCAATGCTCAGATCAACAAGAGGTAAAAAAACCCGAAAGTTAGACACTCTCGCAAAACTCTTTCACTGTATCTTAACACGACTATCGGACAAATTAAGAACTTACTAAAATAAGAACACCAGGCAGGCGTAAAAACTAAGCAGATGAATTATGAAAACTCGCCAGTGCGGTGAATATAGCTTTGCACTTAGTACAGGCTTTAACGATTAAGACGTATTTCCTAAGCCTGTTACAGAGGTATTTCTAACAAGTCACGTAGTTTTATACTGTGTGAAAAGAAGCCTACATAAGCGTAGCTTGATTAAGCCATTCACTCGGGCACATAGGTCACACTTAATCTCTCGCTATAATGGATTTTGAAACTTGTGGAAGCGGAAGCATTGCTACAGATTCACCCCTGCTTCTTTTCACACAGCAGTATAAAACAATGCGTCTTACCGTTATCCGCACTCACTGTCTCAGATGTCTGAGGTCAACAGTCACATGCGGAAAAACGCATTAATTATCGTAACTTGAAGTGAACCTTTGACGATTCGTTGCCATGTTATTGTTACACAACTAAGAGAAACAGTAGAACAATGCTCTCGCAAGTTTCGCAACGTAAGTCTGCAGGCAAATGAGTGGAAATGAGTGAACTGCAAGCTGATCACTGCATCACACCAGAACAGTGAAGCTGGCTTTTGTGCAGTGTGAGTGCCACACCGGTAAATAAAGTGTTATTGCAAGAATTAAATTGATTCGAATCGAGATGCTGACTTCAGATTTTCTAACATTTTTTTATTCTTAGGCCCAATATCCAGGGTTGGGGCAAAACACGTTTTTCCTCCCTCTGCGGACACCCATGAAAGTAGGCAACCGTATCTCTTGAAAAACAAAATGTCCTTGAAAAAATTTCAAATGATCTGGTAACCCTAGACTCGGGTCGAGTCCTAGTCACCGAAAATCGTGACTCGAGTCGAGTCATTGACCCGAGTCACGCTATGCCCGCAACTGGGTTGGACAAATGGAAGTTCTCATCTCATATCTAATTACCTATTCGCTATATAGTGTTTACTGTTTACTTTGATGAACTTTCAATCCAGCTGGGCTCAGCAAGAGTGGATTTGGGTTGCACAGTGGGAATTACGAGTGCGAATCTTCTAATGTTTGGTGATGATTTATGGGTGTTGTTTAGACCTAACATAAGTGGACTTCTAGATCTTCTAAATATTTGCGATGGTTATGTTGATGAACACGAAACTGCTTTTCATTGCAAGAAAATAATTTGTGTAGGCTATCTTTTTGCCCAAAAATGTTTAAACAACCTGCTCCATCGAATGTTTTTCTAAATAGTGTAAGTGTACAATTTTCTGAACATGTCAAATATCTTGGCGTATTATTGAATCCAGAGGCAAGCGAAAGCGCTATGCAACAAGCAAGTTCAGAGGCAATTTTGTTCAGTGCTCAACGGCAGTAAAAAAGCGCTGTTGAGTGCTTATTGCATACCATGCTTGCCATCGTGCTTTTTGAAATTAGTATCGGCCATAACTTGCGAATTGGTCGCGCTAGGGCTGGGATGGCCAAACTTGTTGACCCGAGGGTCGAATTCGCGACTATCTGACCACCGATTTACGTAATCTATGCAAAATAGGTTGCTAAAATGTTTTGTAGTACAGTAATAACAATTAAATCACACCATTTTGTTTGCACGTTTATAGCGCTGCTTACAGCTAAGTTCTGCTGCTGTAGACAAGTCAACAAGAGACAGGCAGAAGCAAATGCTCTTGCACTGCTGTCCACAGTTGGAAACGCGGTGCTTCAAAATGTGCAAGGTAATTGGCGGGCCGGCTGCGGCCCGCGGGCCGTAGTTTGACCACCCCTGCGCTAGAGAGTCAGTGAAAACATCCTCGGATTCGAAAGACAGCAATCGATCCGATGAATTTAAAAAAAGGTACCTTAACATTTGAAATTTTAAGAAAAATGCAAATTTTTTATTTTCCGGAAGCAACTTTTTGGCAATTTTCCGAAAAATACAAAAAAATCCTTTCACGCTTCCCTGTTAGACCTAGGCTACTACAATTCGGCAAATACTTACAGAAGACGAGACTAAGAGCAAAACTAAAACCTTCCCGCTTAAGCAAAACTTGACGTGTGTAGGCTTATTTATGTAACGACTTGTGTGATATGTCATGAACAATATGTTGACCAAAGCCTGAACAAATTTTCCACGTGTTTCTCTTCGCACCGCAGTAACTGGAACAAACCAAATTGTAAAAATTACAAAGATAAGTGGCTTTGTCCCGGCACTATTTCGTGTTCTATGGTATCGTACATAAACCACTTACAGACAAAAGATTACACTTACTTTTGTTGAACAACCTATTTTTCACTCTCTGAATAACTGTGAAGATAAAAGGTATCATCAACTTGACACACAAATCAACATTGAAAATGTGATCCTTCCCCGCGTGAGATAAATTTTGCTATAATTTGCGTTGTTGGTTGACGTATTTTGATCGCCTTCACCACCAACCTGCTGGCGCTGTGTTTTCATCCGTCACCCCGTTTCAAACACGCACGCTATAAAGCTTGTTTGCCAACGTTACAAATTTAAGTTTTGTTCACGCATTCTGCTGAAGTTCTGAATCATACGGCGTGTTGTTTCAAGCTTTTAATGGACCTGTAGCCTTGCCGAATGAAGCAAAATTCAAGTGAACGCATTTGTCTGAGAACTACGTATTATATAGTGTTCATCATCGAAGCTTGTGTTGCGTTTTATTAAGTTTATGTTACCTTTTCACTATGTTTTCAAGCTCCAGGCCTGCAATTATTTGAGTAAGACGTAATTTCGAGTTTAAATTGTCGCCGTTAGTGTTGTGCAATTTATTCACTTCAGTCTTGAGGTGGTTGGCTTTCCCTGACCTTGTTTTAGCTTTTCAACGTTTCACCTGTTACCATTGCTTGCAGATGTAAGGACTGGCGTGACGATGCAATATAGTGTTACGTGAAATCAATTTCCTGTTAAAAAATTTGCGATGGATTCTTTGCTTGTTTCACCCGTGGAGTGAAGTTACTTCAACACAGTTGTAGAGAATAACATACCTTAAACTTCTGTCTTCAAGGTTTTAATAAACTTAAATCTCAAACTAACGTAACGAACGAAACGAAGTAAAAGACATGCTAATAGTGCTGCAGCAAATACGAAATGACACGAACAGAAAAACATCAACCGCTTGCATGTAACACGAAAACAATCAGCGAAAAGCTAATCATTGCGTGTATGCACAAGACGCATGATTTCAAACAGTAATTTTCATTACAACAGTTCCAAATATTGCAGAATTACTTAAATTTTCAGTTGCCAAATTCATGTACACTTTTGATAATGGTGAACTGCCTAAAAACTTCGATCAATACTTTTCTGATATTGCATCAGTCCACCACAAATATCAAAACACAGGCTTAGTGACTTGAAAATTATCATTTACCCTGAATGAAAACGTCTCTGGTCAGTTTTCTTTGAAAGTATTGTACCCAAATATTGTTCTGATATTCCTGAAAATTTGAAATCTCTCTCAACTTATTCGTTTGGAAAGTGATACAAAAGCGACCTATTATCTTGTCAACTTTCCTGATGCTAAGCCCAAAATCGTCCGGTTCCGAGATGGGCTTAAGCGGGAGCTACTGTATTGCTCTCAGCGCTCCTGTTTTCCTTATAATTTTACATCCGCAGTTGCCCACTCCACCCCTCGGTACCTCGACACGCTCTTCCTCTGCTTTTCGTTGTTGTTTTTGTTTACATATTTTGTTTGACGTTGATTCGATGGATCTTCTTACTTTTGTTTCACTATATGCGCAACGTCTTCAATTAAAAATTGATTTGTGCGTGCAACAGGGCAGGCTGAGCAGTTAACCCATAAGGTTTTTCGCCAACCCTTTTGTATTTAATGATGTTAGTTCACATCATTTGCTAAACCTGAAAGTTTTTTATGTTTATATATTTTCATCAGCATGCAACTAATTTCTGCACTTTGAAGTTATTCCTTTCTCTTTCTGTTGTATTTGTGTTATTTCGTAATTTGGGTCATGAATATACTATACTTGACCAGCACGCGGCTTAGGGGAGTTTATGAATTACGAATGCAAACTTATAACCGTCGCGGCTTAGTCTTTGAAATTTTCATTGTAGTTTAGATTTTGGTTTGCAAAGGCATCAATATTGCTGTTTTTTGATGAATTCAGTAAAGCTTCCAAGTGTTTTTTTCACATTGCTGCATCAGCTTAATTTTCAATTGCGCTCCCACCGAGGATGGGAGCATGGTTTCCTATTTCTTTTTCTGATATTTTGCCAGAACATTCTCGGATAGTGGTCCTGCAGGGCCTTGCAAGTGCATCTGCCTTGAGTTTTTCCTTCACCTTACAAGTCCTTATTGCAAATTTGAAATCTTTGCACCTTTTTTTCATATCAAAGGTTCACTTCTCATCACTGTCTTTCCTGAAAAAGCGAGAACGGTTTGTTTCCGACGGCGCAAACCTAAGAGGTTTTGGCATGCGGCAGTGAGAACATTTCTATACAGCTCTATACAACCAGCCCTGGAGAGCGAGTGTTAGTAGCCACCAGGTTCAGTGTAACATTCCTACCTTTGACGCTGTGCTACGAAAATACACGTACCTGTTTCTCGAAAGATGCAGAAAATCTAACAACGTATGGTTACGTGCTTTGATGCACTCAGATTGTTTGTATTCTTCACTATTCTTTGAACACTGTAATCGCATTTTATTCTGTGAATGAGTGATCGAACTTTGCAGTGTCCATTTGATCGATGGCGTGTGTTTGATCGATCGAGCAATAGAGCTTTCTGCCAAATGCGGTAGATCGTAATGGTTCACCACTTGGGAGTCGAATGTGAATGTCTCCAATGAAAAGGCTATGTTTGCTCTTTCGCCGCGACTGCTACGATGGCGTTAGAAACTGGCTTTTTACTTTCGCTGATTTTATTTTCCGCCACATTGACGATCACCAAAAGTGTAACCAATGAACTTTCTGAAATGTACAAATCACCGACAGCAGCGCCGGTAAACAGGGTCCACACTGACTAAGTGGAAGCCATGCTGGATTTCTTCAACAGATGCAGCTTTGCAAACGCGATGCTTTCGACAGGAAATATCGTTGCGGACGAGTACCAAAAAGTCTGCAGAACACGATTACACCAATACGTTCATGGCAAACAAGCTTCAACGGAAGGCGTTACTGGCGAACAGATTAGTGCGTATGTACAATACCTATGCTAACGTCAGTGAAAAATCGCCGATTGTTCCAACAACAACGCAGCTAGGCGGATACTACACGCGCTTCCGCAAACAGCTGCGTCGAACCCCAATGGATATTTCAATTATTAATCGTTTGTCACGTTCCACGTCGTGAAACACTGTTTGAATTTGGGTTCAAGTCAACCCTTGACGCGGAATTCATCGAACTGGTGGCTTTTGCCAAATTGATCCAGTTGTTGGTTTCGTTGCGCAGAACTGGTCACACTACGCAGCAAGGTATAAATCATCGCACTTTGCAGCTAGCGTATGTCCGAATGGTCAGTTTAGCTTCGCTTGGGAAACAGGTGATGAACTTCAGTCATGAGTGGTTTGTTCTAATTCCGCGAATATCTTATCGCAAGTCGACTGTATCGGGTCCTTAAGATGTTGACACATGCTGGGTGGGGCTGAGCTCTACTATTTACCACATTCTTCACTAGTGCAACAAATTGCACTTAATTGACTGCGTTGAGAGGATTGTTGATTTTCAGCACAAAATTTCTTAGCCTTCCGATCCCTTGTTAGCCAGTAATTATCTGAAAACCTTCATGATGTTGTACATGTTGCAGAAAATAATGATACGGCAGTCAGGAAACAAGTACAATCAATGCGACAGTTTGTACAATTGTCTAGACCAGGGGTCCGCAAATAGTGGGTCGCGACCCAAATTTGGGTCCTTCTTCCACTCTGGGTCGCGAAAAAAATTCAAATTTACTTTTTAAATTTGCCATTATCATTAGACAGAATAAATGCAATTGTTTACTGTTATATGTGCTAAGTTTCATACAAATTTTTGCAAGAAAATTGCTACTGTCAATCAATAGTAGTCTTAACATTGATATTTAATTGCAAAGCATTTACTACAAAATTATATGCTCACGAAATGTTTGGGTCGCGAGGATTTAAAACATTTTTGGGGGGGTCGTGACAAAAAATATTTGCGCACCCCTGGTCTAGAGTCACACAACGGACTTCAAGGGGAGATACCGTGCTGTGAGATCGAACTGACTGGGGGCATACAGTACTTAACACATGAAAATATTACCAATCAGCCGGTAGCTGCGAAGTCGCGACGGTTTTAACATCAAAAAGGGTCAAAATTTCTGTTCCTGCACGGGAGAACTACATCCTTATTTTCTTGTGTACACAGACTGGCGACTTGCAATATGTTGAACTCGTAAGTTCGACCAGCACTATTACAAGCGCGTAAACGTGCAGGCAAAACATTGCGTCGACGCCGTAAACGCATTATATATCAGTAGCACCAATCTGACAGCATCGAATGTTGAAAAATAGCTTCGCTAATCATATCACAAAGCACCGTATTAAAGAAAAATATAGACAAAAAGCAGTCATGATAGACTGCTACCCTAAAGATGCCGAACTGAGACCATAAAAAAACAAGGGAAAAAGTGAAAAAGCACCTTCAGCTTGCAACAATGACTGGCTGCAATGCGAATATGGAAAGAGAGCAAAGCAATACGCAGTTTCTGAACACCAGTTAACACAGGCGTTCCAGCGGAAGGCGCAACGATGGCAAAAGTTACTACTGAGCGAGTGAGGTATAATCAAAGCGCATATGCTGCTGTTAGGTTGAAAGCATTGACCGGATCAAAAAATAGACTTTCTCAAAATGAGCAACTTAAAATGAGTTGTTCCGTTCAGATATGAAAACACGCACGCAAAATAAACTTTAGCCTTCTCTTTCAGCACCAGAATGGCTGCGTGGTGCTCACGGGCTACAATGTTTTTTGCGAGTTCGGGTGAAAAATGAGAAGACGGAAGGCGTTAGACAATAAGATCAGCTAAAAAATACAGCAAGCCCATCTGTGGTTTAGTACTGGAATGGAACACTTTCTCGGAAAGCAAAATCGTTTTCGCTGACAAACTACGGAAAACAAGCTTAATCGTAACAACTGCTTGCATGTTGCTTCTGCGAAAGACTGCATCGCGGACCGCGTCGAGGAAGTAATAATGTTTTTCCGAGATGAAGCATCAAATTTGATATATCGAAGAATGGGTTTTAATAGTTCCCTCTCGCTATTATCTGGCAATACTCTTCCTGCTCAACCAATCTCAATCACTTACGACGCTACACTGGAAACACTGTGGGCGGATTTGCTGTAATGAAAGCCATAGTGATCTACCTAGCCAAGCAGGATCGCTCTGGCGAAAGGACCTCGGCCAGTTCAGGGCGATTTACAACGCTGTGCCTGCTCACAGCGAGGCCAGAGCACGAGCAGGGTACTTCGAAAACCGCAAGACAGGGCTGGAAACAAAAGACACCATCAAAACGAAAAACTGCGCACGAGATGAAAAGAGTTGCTGTACAAAACGAAACAAAGGCAGGTCAAAAAAGTTTCATCAATAGCAAAACACGCAAAAAAGAGTAAAAACGGTACGCAAGTCGAACTTTACAAAACAAAGATGTTGGCATAAAAAGCAGAAGAACAAGGCGCTTCAAAAGGTAATGACCATTGCGAGTCCTTTGGTATGTTCAACAGAGTTCCACCGCCTCCGTCCAAGAACCGACAGAGCTTCCGTCCGTCAATGATGATGATGATGATGTGTAATTTCTTGGGGTACGAAAAAGAGTAGCGTCCTTTCGCCAATACCACCTGCAACCACCTTTGAGTCGTTCCAACTGCAATGGAGGCCTGCGCAAGGGTTCGTTGGTTGGCAAGAAAAACGTCTTGCCCGGCGACGCAACTCCGACGACGCCGCTTAACTCGTACAGTGAGGAAGAGGCCCTTCAGGTCAGAAGCAAAAAACGTCTTCTTCACGACGAATCGGTAGCAGGTGACGGAGGAGGGTTGTAAATACAAAAGCTGTGCTCCGTTATCGAAGGCGAGGTTCTCGCTGATCGGGCCTGCATTGCAGGGGACAGAAGGACCGTGTCTGCGTCGTCGGTGGTTCGACCTTCTTCATCATCGTCCTCATCATCATCATCATCCTCCTCCTCTTCGTTTGGATCGCACGACTCACCGGCATCCGGAAGCAAGGGATCGGTTTCCTCCTGGATGCGGCTGGTAATATCTTCCACTTCCTGATTGGAGGAGTCGTGGGGCGGCGGGCCCTCTTCCTGGTCCAGTGGTTCGTCGGCCTCCGTCGTTTCTCCATGTGTGTAGCACTCGGAAAGGTACTGGCTGTGCGGAGTGGGCGGGGGGGCAAACGGGTCCGTGTCCGAGTTCATTTCGGTGCCAAACTTGGGCTTGAAACGGCGTTTCCCGGGACGCGGCCACGCAGCGCTGTAATAGGTCGGGGGACAGACAGGGTAGGGTTGCTCCCCGCAAGAGCAGTCGGGCGATTCGGAGTTGGCCGCGTCGCTGCAGCGATATCGCGACGAAGCGTTGGAGGAGACCTCATCGCACCGCCGCGTGTGCCTGTGACGGGAGGAGCCAGAACAGTAGCTGTGGTGGTAGTAGCAGTGGTGGCAGCACGAGTAGTGGCCGTAGTAAGGGGGCGGTGGGTCGCACGGGACGCCGACGCTGCTTCCCCCCGACTTGCTGCCGTTGCGGTGCTGGCCTCCCTGGCATCGATTCTTGCTGCAAGTGTCCGCGTCGTCGCAAGTGTCTTCGGTCGTGCATGGTGTGGGAGGAGGGGGACCGTTAGTGCGGTGTTGATGACGTCTGCAACATGGCGTAAATCAGTGAATGAAGCACACCTAATCCCGCCTGGATCACATTGAAAAGCCACAACGCCAAATCATCGCTTGAGGTACGATCAATTCGCCAACTCAAGCCACGGGTGGCAACAGCGTCGAGTCAGAATGTGGGTCAACTTTGTCCATCAAAATGTAAAGCGAGGCAAACTTGCAAACGTGACAAACAAAATGCAAACATGCCGATTCTCGCTTCCCTTCGATCATACCTGTGTCGATGTCCACTCTTGCATCTGTGATGGGAAGTGCGGCCAGAGTGGCCGTCTGACGAATGGTAGCAGTGGTCACTCTTGGAGCCCGACCTGTCGGTAACTGGAGATGGTGGAGGATTCCAGGTCTGCGCACAGCGAGATATTTCCTGTTAATTCCAAAAAAACTGACAGCCGAAAAAATCCTGAATGAACAACATTTGGTATTTCCCAACCGCATTCCAGAAACGAGACCCAAAATCGAAAGACTTGATCTGAATTCTCGACCCGCCAGACTGAAATCTTTCTTTTTCACCGCGAAAAAGGAATACCTTTCCGTTTTCAAAACAAATGACTACGGACGAAACAAAAACTTTCTGTTGCATGAAAAATAATATTCGTCAAGGCTTGGGGCATATCAATAGCTCCGGTTTACAATGGCAAGACAGGCGCGGGAAGATGCAATTTCAGTCACTGCTTACAAAGTAACAGCCGACTGTTTCAAAACTCAGGACACTCAGGGCGAAGTTTTGTCGCAACGACCAGCAGAAAAAATAAACTTGCCACGTGTGGTCAAATTTACCTCACGATAAAATACCTCGCAATGAAAAGATTGCTACGAAAATCTTTTTTAGGCAGGTTAGCCTTCGACTGGGCCCAACTTTCAGTCTGACCTACAAAACTCCAAGTAAATGAATGTCAATCCCGTAATTATATTCGTGTCGCTACTGACACATTTAAGTTTGCTTCTAAAACAAAATTAATCCCTTGAATGGACACGGGTTCAAATGCTTGCGATCAGCGTACGTCAAGATCTCCGCACTTGGCGATAACCTTTGACCCCCCAAGAGTCAAAGTTTATCGAAACGAAACACAACACGCAGGAGTTACAGAAAACGCTGTGATTTGTAGACGCCATTTTCAACACGAAAAATGCGGTAAGGAAACAGAATTATAACGTGAATTGTCGTTACCTGTGGAAATCTGCTAAGCACGGTCTTCGAACTGGAACTGCTGGAAGCGCCCGGTATTCCAGGTCTCTCAACGACCACCGTCTGGTTTCCATGAATCGCGTATGGATACCCTGGCCACGGAGCCAAAGGAGCGTGCATGCCCCCGGGGTCCACCATCAGGGGGATAGCCTTGCCAGGACCACCGCCCGGGGGAAGAATCGCAACGTTTATGGTCGAACGGGGCTGACCACTTCCCCCCTTCTTTCGCGCGCCGTTCGTTCCCGCTGAGGCGCCAATAGCGCCACGGCGCTGCCTGTTCTTGCCTGCGGCGTCGCCGGTCCCTTGGAAGTCGAGGTTGAAGTTGAGCTGGCCGGTTGAATCGGGGCCGAAGTAGAGCACGGGGAGTTGCTGCTGGTTGCTGTTGGACTGCAAAGACAAGACCTGGTGTTCGACCGTAAGTGAAAGAGCGCGTTTTCTCGGGTTTCCTAAACGAATCACACGCGCGGAGAAAAAAGGCTATGTTCGTGTTGAGTTGGCAGGGAAGCAAAGGCGGCCACAAGCTAGTAAACGATGATGAGCTTCACGCCTTAGTTTGAAACACATGCACGTGAAAGTTTCTTGCCACATACTGGGTGGGGCTTGATCTCAGCGTCCAACACAGGTGGCTACAAGCGTTTCAAACAACAAAAAGTGCTGCCATAGACTGAGAGTGAAACTTGAAGTGAATGCGTTGCAGTTGGTAGGTTTTCGCGACACTGCTTCAACACGGACACCGCAGAACTGCCACTAATGCGAAAGGAGAGCGCCTGAAGCTACGATCGAAGTTCTATGAGGGACTGGCAGAACTAACTGTTCGCCACTGTTAAAGATAACTAACCATGCAGTGCCGCAGGAAAGCTATGACGACGACCAGCAACAGAAGACCGCTGCAGATCCCGATAATGATGATGTAAGTGTTGTCCGGCTCGGAGCTGGTGGAACTCGGTGGTGCTGGGAGAAGATATAAAGAAAAAAGGTTCAAGACGACAAAACAAAACATTCAGACAATAGGCGAACTTATAAGGATGGATTATTTCTACAGTTCATTTAGGCCAGTTGGGTCAAATCATTCGATTAACAACAGTAGACCTTCAATAGGAGATAGCACAGAAAGCCTCCGTTTCCAGCCTGATCCTTTTCCACTTTTTACAGCTTTGTGGGGGTTCGCATCCGAAAGAGCTTGTCTACGTCATGCGTTGTAAAACAATTCATAAAAGTTAAGTTAACCCCCCCCCCCATTACCTAACAGATCGACTGGCTCTAAATAGCCT
>JGI24159J19872_10009768_pt1 | contig 12578 bp, 6 predicted proteins | sample Ectturendosymbi4_FD_19872 | JGI IMG/M metagenome (IMG submission 19872)
ACTGCCGAAGAACATTCTGCAATACACCCGATCTCGACTTACAATGTTGGTGAATAACTAAGAAAATAAACATCAATATTCTGATTGCTAAGGGGGGCTTGAGCCCCTTCAGTCCCCCCCCTGGCTGCGCCTTTGATCAGATTGAATGTTTTTTGAAGCAATCGATTTGCACAGACAAGTTACCATTGGAGAATAATTTTAAACGAACAAAAATATTCTTCAGTAACTTGGGCTAATATGAATGAGCCTAGTATGCAGAGAAGTAACTGACATTACAATTGCTCTGTACCATACGTTACGCAACTATCGACAAGTTCTCATAAGAACTTCTAATTAATTTTTACGTAACTACCGTTACATAGCAACGATAGTGCTAGCCAGAATAAAAGCAAATGAAAATTTCAATGGTGCAAGCGCAAACCTCGAACGGTTGCATTCTGTCAATGGCCTTGGTATAAATGGCGTGTTGAGCCCGAGTGACGCGTTTGACCTGGAGTCGCTTCTGAACTGAATGTTCCAGAACACTGTTTTTTGCGTTCGTGAACAACCTGTCACTGGCGTAAAATTGACTTTACGTGGATAGAATGTAAGCTCAGTTTATAGTAAAGCAGTGCAGTGACAAGAGATTGCTTGCGTGCAAATGTGAAACTAGTTGACGTAAACGTTTGCTGTCCTTTGAAATGTAATGTTAGTGCTTCAACATCAAAGTAACGTTCGACCCTTAAAAAAAGCAACTACTGAAAGAACCAGCTTTCTACGTGAACGTTAACTAATTTTTGATTTAAATAGAAGAACCGTTTGCCCAAATTGGACAGAGGTCACCTGAGCAAGGTTAACAAGTTTCATCAGTTCCTTATGTACAGCAATGTCGCGACCGAAATGTCCCGTGACCGAAACGGCCAGACCGAATTGGCCAGACCGAATCGGCCAGACCGTAACGGCTCAGACCGAAACGGCCAGACCGAATCATAGGCGTAGCCAGGGAGGGCAAAGGAACCATGGCCCTCACAAATTTTTAGAAGATATAGTCATTTTGTGCTTTGAGAGGCGTTTTTCTAAGCAAAATAGTGTTATTCGCCTAAGATCAAACATTTTGGCCCCCCCAAAATGTTTGGGCTGGCTACGCCACTGGACCGAATCGGCCAGACCGAAAAGTCGTGTACCCCCCAGCTGACCTCAGTGGAAAGGAAAGTCTCAGTTCTACCTCAGTGTTAGGTGGAACACTTGACAAATTAGCGTAACACCACAAGGAAACACAGTGAAACCAGAAAATGTTCGCCCAATATTAATCACCACTGAAGGAAAAAGTTCATTTCTTTGTGTACAAACAAATTGGGTTTGTCAATCAGATGTTTCGAGATTTTGTAAAAATGACGCGAGTCTTGAGTCATTGATTGTGACTCGAGGCGACTCGAGTCATTCGGTAAAAAACGTGACTGGAGTCGAGTCACTAAAATCGTAATTCGCTGCCTTTGATTCAAACCGACTCGAAACTGATTACTATATTGACTTGGACCCGACGCCCAGATCCTTTACATCAGAGGTGATAGGAGTCACTTTTTTCTCCTGCTCCTGTTCCTAAGAAAGTGACTCCTGCTCCTGCTCCGGACTTCATTCGAATTTTGCACTTCGACTCCTGTTTACACTCCGAAAGCTTGAAACCAGAGTCTATTTTGCCACATGAGGTAAAATAACTGCTAGAACTATTTTTCCGTGAGCCAATATGGATGAGTATTGTCATGCTGTTAGTGCTGGCAAACAGGTAGTAGTTTCTTGTCTGTGTTGCAGGTTTTCCCTAATTTTAAACCCTAACTCATTTTGTATTTGTGTATCGCACATCTCATTTTACCTCATGAGACAAAATATCCACCAAGATGATAATGGCTTATTTAGGAATAGCCTGAACTGCATTTCTGCTATCTTGAGTGAAACTGCACTGCCGTTGGTGTTGCTGCATAATGTAAAGATACATATTACATGCATTGTTGTCTTCTACATTCCACTGAAACTAACAAATTGTGAATACTGCTCAAAACACAACCCAGCAGAGGTAAAACTTCCAGTAACTGACCACCTGTGATACAGCAGTTGAGCATAAGCTATGCACCAATCGGATCAGAACACAAACCGCCAGTCTGCTACCCTCCCCTCAACAGCCTGGCTGAACTCATGACAATTTATCCAAGAGAATAGAGCGAATATATTAATCTAACAATTAGCCGCTCAGAGAAAATTTAACTTTAATAAAATTAATTATCCGACTCCTGTAAAAACTGAAACTCTCACTCCAGCTCCGGTTTTCATTCAAATATCCGGCTCTGCGTCCTGCCCCGGCTTCGGCAAAAATCGTAGACTCCTTCCGGAGTCGACTCCGGCTCCGTGATCACCTCTGCTTTGCATGTGCCCCCAAACCTCTCAACCAATGAATTTATTTTTCCCGCATGGAGCGCCAGAGGCTAGTTACCATGACTGCATTTGTTTGCAGCCTGGAGAATTTATGCTGTACAGTGCACGTCAACACTTGACAACAGGGACTTAACACGGTAAACGGAGAAGCTGATGCAGAAAATTTCATGAATTTTTCTATCTTACAGAGCTATGCGGCAGCCTACGTTGACATGAGAGAGTGTTCAATGTAGTTTCATATCTTTTTTCTGGCTTACTAAGTTGCTTTTTCTCTTGTCAGCTTCAACTTTTTTGATGATTTTTGAGTTTGTTGGGCTTGTAGGTAGGGAGTATCCATATCAGAACCGTCGCCAGAAAGTTTTCAATAGGGGGATTTGCGGTTCTGCGGGGGGCTTTGCGTTTGTGCGGGGGGGCTTGACATTATAAAATTAACCAAAATTCCACTGATTTATACTGTTTCACGTTTTAATTTTGGGGGGCTTGGAGTTTTGTTTGGGGGCTAAGCCCCCCGTGGCGACGGGACTGCCATATTATGATAGGCTATGTTTCTTTTTGTTAGAGCAAGCCAAATCCTACTTTCACTTTAGTTTTTCGTTTTCTTAAATTAATGAAGGTGCTTACTTGTGCTTCATTTCATTCATTCAGAAAGATACAGAATCATAGGTCAATGGTTCTTAACCTAATACCTGGGAGTAAATTTTTCATCTTCCAAGAGGGTAAATTTACTGAAGCATAAATTGTAGCCAATGCAAAGTAAAAAAATCATTGTAAACTGTAAGAGTGTTAATTTCGTATTGTCAAAAAATGAGCACCATTGACTAGTGTATTGGGGGTAAATCTGGTAATCTTGCTTGATCAAATGGTAAGATATGTAAAAAAGGTTATGAACCACTGATATAGGATGTATGTGTTGAATGTAAGCTTCAGCTATTAGATAGATAGAAGACTAAAATTGTCAGTGAATGTCTTTTTAGAATAAAAGTTATCTTGGCAAAGAAGTCAATCATTTAAAAGTTTAATAAATCTTTTTAATGCAGTCTGTACTTTCTTGGCAACTTTTTATCTTATTATAAGTTAAATTTGGAAGTAAGTACTGTAGGCTTATGTAAAAACATGGTAAATTGCCCCCAAAAACAGTATTCTACGTGAAGAAACAATACATTTTATGATGTGGATATAAAAATACAATATGCACAGCTTATGAAGCATAATAATATCTATAAAAAATAAAAGCAGTGTCTATTTAGCTGTTAGCGAAAAAAGCATTGCTGGAGGTGTTTTGTTATTAGTTGAACGCTATTGGTTGAATTGAACCCTAAATCTAAACCCTAATCCAAAGCCCAACCCAAAGTGAAAAGCTGTGTCTGGTTTTGAAAACTATTTAAAAAGTAAATCAAAAATACTCCCATCATAAGTGTCTTCTCTATTAGCAAAGCCAAAGCAATAGTGGTGAGAGCCAAACTGACAACTAATCGCACAGCAGTAATGGACATTTCCTACTCAACCAGATTCACCGTACTGCTAGTGTCACGAACTCAGGATTATATGTGGACAAAGCTGGATACAGTTTGAATAGCAAAATAGTCCCAGCAGAGCTTTTTCCGCTGGCGGCAAAATAGACACTACCAAAAATAAACATTTCAGTAACACAGTGATCAGTCAATGTGGTCTTTTAGGCAATAAGTAGTGACCCTTAAAAGATTTTTGAAATGGCCTACATACATCAAAAAAGGGTTGCAAAGCCAAAAGCAACAACACAAACTACATGATTAAAAAACTCAAAAGGTGAAAGGCTATAAAAACAATTTACATTAACTTAGTAGCAAAAAAACAATGTGGAAAACGTTAGAATAAAGTTTTGATGAAAACTAGGGCAAAAAATTTTGTAGTTGTGAAAATATGGCTGTCGAAGAATATGGAAAGATAAGGAAAAAATTTTATTTCTGGCTTATAAAAGTGTCTGCGGCACATAAAAGTGGTCCTAAGGTAGACAGTTTTCCCACTGCTATGGTAACATTTTATCGAAAGACAATTTGCTCTCAAGCACTACATTTAGGTTTGAGGATAAAACAATTTTACTAAATGCAGTAAGGATAAGAAAACACTATGTTAAAAGTATATCTGAAAGAATGAAAATGAATGTAATGCCGGTATGTACAATTTAGTTGATGTAAATACGAAACTTTTTAATATTGGTTGAAAAATCAATGATAGCAAACTTATTGCGCTTGCAGGTCTCTTTTTTGATCCACAAGCGCTTTGGCATTTCCTTGTTTGTCTTTGTAACTCCTTTAGAATAAGAGCATTTTCTACTGGTTTTCTCACCATGTTTTATGTGTAAGAATAAATAATTTAAGAAAAAATATTTTTGCAAAAGTTTGAATGTGGCCCTAAACTTGTGAAACATCTTTTAGTTGTTTGCCCATGAACATGGATTATCACAAGCATACCACGTTCGCACCCATTTTTGTGTCCCTTGTGGCATTCAAATTGTTTGCAAAACCTTTTGGTTTGTTAAATATAATATAATTATAATGAATTAAATGTTTTTCACCCACAAAAGTTCCAAAGTCATGAAAACATTATATATGGCAAATTTTAAATCATGGTCGAGTTTGCATATAGCTCCCGGGTATGCTTTGTGCAGCTTTTAACAATCTTACAGCAACAGATTCTATTTGAATAAGAGCTGATGATGCCTACTTCGTAGGCGAAATATATACTCTGTAAGAGCTTAGTGTGAATCTTTGCTGGGAAATGATTCCTTTCGATAGACAATGTCTTTCAGTAACACCTCTAATATTTTGGGTAATAGACTTCGTTAGTGCAATAAAACAAAACGTGTCAATTGACAAATGTAGCTATCTGAAAAGAACTGAGCTATAATGACTTGGTATATGTTAAATATGCATAGCTTTTGTAGCCATGTAATCACGCTGGTAGCAGGGAGTATGATTAAGATATGATACCAATGCAGATTTAAGCGTGAATCATGTGGCATGCCATTATAAAGTAGGAATTTTTATTAGAAACCATTAGGCTTACGAGCAAGGTTTATCAGATTACTAGCAAAGTTCATTAGGAAACAGTATGTTTACAAGCAGTAGCATAACATGAAAGTAATAAATATTTGGTAGTGAACTAGCATTGCTTTACATGTAATAAATTAACAGGAGGGTATAAAAATCAATGTAAACAAATGTGGACTTTTCTTTAAGTTATCATCTGTGGAAAAAATCTATGTTTCGACATGGTAACCAGTCTTATTTTCTCCTATGCTTTGCAGGTTAAATTGTGCTTTACTTTACGATTCATCACTACTTATTATGAGTGCAAACGATAGGAAATCAGAAATTTTTAACTATTTTTGAAACGTAAAATGTGAATTTTCTTGCTAGAAGTCATCCTATTTCTTTGAACAAAGGGCTTTTAAACACATCTTCACATGTGTATCAATGCAAATGTGTGCATGTTACAAAGAACAAATGAGAGATGTAATCGACTCTGTTTTGGGCTCTTTGCATGGTTTCCCCGGGCAGTGCTGTTAGCTGGAATCGCCAAGACTGCAACATCAAAACATGCAACAAGTGCAAAACACTTGGTCAGTTGGGACTGGTCTGGGTTTAAATGCTAGGACGCAAATGCAGTTTTCAAAACAACCATTTTCTTGATTCTGGTTGTAAGAAATAACAAATGGTCCTCAGGCATTGACGACAAAACCAGTGACTTCTTACTAAAAATTGTTTATATTACCGTAATCTTGAGTTATGCTTCTGCTACTACCTGTTCTCTGAATCGTCTGAACCTGTGAGTGTTGTTTTTCGCTGGTGTCATCCAGGTAAGAGCGCTGCTTGTAAAAAACTACCTGAGTATATTACTCAATGTTTGGTATATTATCTTAATTTTGTGTACTTGATTTAATCGTTTTCCATTCAATTTGAGTCACATGAAGGCAATTATCTTAATGTGTGAAAACGAACAGAAGCCAGAGCTGGAGCCGGAGTCGTAAAAAGAGAGCTCCGGGGCTGGAGCCATACTCATGAAAACCAAGAGCTCTGGAGCTGGAGCTATGTTCATGAAAAGAAGAGCTCCTGAGATGAAGCTGTGTCATTTTTATGACAGCTCCACAGCTCTGCATTAAACCATGGTATAATAACAGGGGTGGCAAAACCTGCTCCATGTATGAGCCACATATCGTAACACACAAGTTACAAAGAGCCGCAACATAAAAATCTGAAAACACAAATTCATTTGCAATCTGCACCTCTGTGACATCACAATTCTTTTTGTAACGACTTGCAAAAGTAATACTGTATGTCATGCTAGCTACCACAGTACCATTTCACAATATTACTACAGTTTGCAACAGTAATAAAAAATAAAAAACACATATATAATTTTTTGGAAAACTCAAAGAGCAACATACAAAGATTCGAAGAGCCGAGCCACAGTTTGGCCACCCCTGGTATATAATTTAATCATGGTGTGAGTAATCTAAAAAATACAATTCTTGTGAAAGAAAGTAGTTAGGGCTTCTAACTGTCATTGCTTATTTATATATATATCAATATGCAAAGAACTTTGACTCAGCACTTCAAATAACAGCTCCCAAAATGAAAATATGAAATATAAATTGAGAGGTTGTGTTAAGATGAAGATAAAGTCAGCCTCACTGCATGTATTAGCTTAAGTCTAGTTAGTTTATCCACAGGTAGGTATGAAGTCATTTAGAGTTTTGCTTAAACCTCATTAATGTGCTAGAATAAAAATTGTGCCTGCTTATGATTGAAATCAGTCCAGGGTTCTCTTTAACTCACAAGATGCTTGGGAATTAAGCAAAGGAATCCCATGCCATGCTTTTTCAGGATGAGATTTGTTGTTGCATTCTGTGTCTATGACACATTTTTCATGTTGAAGACACTTGAAGGTTAATGATTGCTACACCTACTGGAAGTTGGAACATCTAAAAAAAAAACTAAATTCATCTGTTGATCAGGGTTACCCTCTACTTCAGGGGTGTACAACATTTTGCTATTGCCAGCCGCATTACTTTTATATATATGAAGTATGCCGCCAGTGAATTCGAGTTAGATTTATGAGATACGTTTAATTAAAGAATAGGTTTAATCTGGTATATGTCATTTACTTCTGCCTAAAAGTATAATAAAATGTCAAACATTTTAACGAATTTGTTAAAAGAAACATCACCATCCAGATTGTTAAGCATCGTGTCGACTGATATTTTTGCCTTGCGTTTGTTTTGCTTCAATATATGCCAGCACGGCCGCCAAATCTTATATATTAAATTACATGTGGATGGCTGGAAATTTCATTATCGAAGGCCGCAGGTTGTGCACCGTTGCTCTACTTGTTTAATTTTCAGTTTCTCCACACTTTAAACACTTTCTGATCATTTCAAAGCATCCATTTAAGAGCATAGTGGTAGTGCTATTACTTCAGTTAATGGTAAGATCAGATGTTAATAGAAGAAATGAAAAAACTACTGTGAACCAGGCACTTCATGTCAATAAAGGAATAGAATATGCAATTACTGTAGTTTGCTTTATCTTTGAGCCTTAAGTCAGTTGTTCACCAATCTTTTGTATCATGAGTGTTGTAGGTTAAAATAGTGATTCCTGATTGTGAGTCAACAAGTTAATTTTTTGTTACTAAGGAGTCATTTGTTGCACTTCTTGTGATTGGCCCTCAAAGTGGAATCAAGCATTTCTGCAGGCACATGGTTTTCTACAACCTACATACAGCAATTTTGCATTTGCTGTAGCAGCCAAGGAGAATCTTGTCATTCACGCATAACTTTGAATGTGGCACACAGATAAACTTTTTTGCTGTCATGCCATAAAATTTTGCCTGTCATGAGTGATAAGCTGTTGAAAAACATTTTCAATTCCAATTAGGCTAATTGGTGCCATGAAGGGAAACTAAACTACTTTTTGTGAGCGTTAACTTTTTTAGTGTCCTAATGTGAGACAGTTGCAGCAAAGTGACAAAAGCACGAAATCCTTATGTATGCTGTTTAATTCAAATGCGAATACTTTTTAAAATGTGGTGCTTCAGTAATGTTTTGTTTTACACATTTACTTTAAAACCTTGCTGTTGGCAAACATGTGCTGTATTGCTTGTCTTTGCATTATGTTTGGTGTAAAGTTATTGTTAATAGAGTGATTTCCTAACCTTTTGTCCACTATTCTGTGTAAAACTAGATTGCAAATAACAGCATGAATTCATATTAGGACTATGGAGTAATACCCATAATCTTTTATCTTATTTAATAGTTTTTTAACTAATACTTATATTATTTTTTAGGTCCCCATTGAATTGTTCTGGCATTAAAAGTCTTTAGCAGAAAAATGTACAAGTTAGACATACCTCTTGATCTGAAAGAAGCTGCTGCTATTGAAAGAAGGCACAAGCTTGAAATAGACCGGCAAAACAGAGTGTTTAACTCTAGAATTCGAACAATTGGTGTAAGTCATTATTACAGCAGAAGTCTCACTTCCATTTTAATGTTTCAAAATGCCCTTATTTAATTTGTAGAAAAATACTTCCAGTTTGTTATGCGTTTGTTTCACAGACACAATTGCTTTATAGCAAATTCAACCAAGTTTTATGGGCATGATTGATTTGTTCAACAACCATCTTTTGAAAATTTAAAAACCTTTTTCTGTAATTAATTATAGGTGGATGTTGATGCCTTATCTCAGCAAGTGAAAGACAGAAAAATTAAAGAAGCAACAGAAAAAGCACGAGATGCATCCTTCAGTAAGATACGGAATTATTTATAAAATATATATGAGTACATATTTTTTATTCGTTTTAAGCCACTGTACATCAAAATTTCCTCTAATTCACTTAGGCACAGAAATCTATTTTGTGTGTTCTAGTGGCGGACATGGTTCGCAATGACAAGATTGTGATGTTACTTCAAAAGCGTCAAGAACAAGACATTAGAAACTTGGAAAAAGCTCTGAATGAATTTAGAGACAGGTACCAACGACCAGAAACTAGAAAAGAATTCGACTTGTATGATCCCGATGCCAAAAAGAAAGATAAACCAGCCAGGTAATCTTATTTTTGCTGATAATTTGGTTGTTTTCATTCGCGCTTGTGTTTGTTGAAAGTTTCTCCAACCCTCTTGGTTGCAGGGTTAGTGATGATGATCCTCGTTGTGGAATGTCAAGTATGCAAAAGTTTGATGGGGAAGATTTGAATTCAAAGGTGAAATCTCTCTACACTCTGTTCCTGTGTTTGTGGTACTTTTGATGATTTTTTTTCAGCAGCACAGAAGGTATCTATATGTGTTTGGAAAACACATATGCAAACCTTATGCTTTGGCCTTGTACGTAGGCTAGAAAATCTATGCAACAAGAACAAATTCGAGAATGGACGCTAAAGCAGAAACAAGAGAAAGAAGAGGCACAAGCACAGCAAAAATACGCTGGTGAGAGCTACTAGAGTTCCGCTTAACATAACACCTGTATTCATACGATAATGAGAGTTGTACTATTGATTTCATGTGGTGATGCAGAACGAGCGAAAAGTGCAATAGTCGTGCGGTGTATATCGTAGGGTTCCCACGCGGTATTGAAACTATTGAAAAAGTATTGAATTGTGAAATCGGTTTTCAAGACCTTGAAAAAGTAGTGAATATGACCAAAATGTTCATAAAGTATTGAAAAAGTATGGAAATTCTAAATTCAACCATTTGTTTACTCAAATTTTGTTCTTCACCGCTGATGACAGTTCTGCAGATGTTTTTTGCATTGTGGTCCATGAGTAAAATTTTCCAAAAATGAAGCTAAATGATGGTATTGAAGTCTTTTAATTTAGTATTGAAAAAGTATGGAAAATGGTGTTTGAAAATGTGTGGGAACCCTGATATGGGCAATTAACGAGTGGAATAGTTGGTGACTACATACGGTATATGAAACAAAGTTCTTTAGAGCAGGGTTGCACAATCTGTGGCTTCGATAAAAATTAATGCGGTCGTGCAGATATAATTTAATACAGTGGCGTAGCTAGCCCAGAAATTTGGGAGGAGCCAAAAAAATTTGGGGGAGTTAAAATGTTTGATTTTAGGCGAATAACACTATTTTGTTTGGAAAAACGCCCCTCAAAGCGCAAAATGACTATATTTTCTAAAAAGATAGTCTATGCTGTAGCAGCTGGAAGCAGTTAATGTCACGAAACTCGGCATTGCTGAGAATATAGACAGCGGTGGTATTTTCGTGTTTCGCGAAAAGTAGCGAAATTTCATGTCTTTTCTGCCTTTGTTTTTTGGCAACCCTGTAACGCAAAAAAGTTGCGAAACCCTGTATTAAGGCCTCTGAAACGCAACCTACTGTTTCTTGATAATGTACATCTATTGATTCGATTCGTGATTATCAAGACAAACAATGAGATTCTTGAGATCCTGTTTAACAAATTTTTTACTTTCCTAAGCTGAATTAAACAAGATATTTGGGTTGTTTTTCAAGCTAGGAAGATTGTGCAAGCGAAGCAGCATTTACGTAGAGCAGCTGCAAACTCTTGAGCTTGCAGTGCTTAACTCGAGATTATCACCAACACTACCTCTGTTTTGTGCAGCGCACCAGTTTCGAAATGTTGTGTTGATCGGATCTAGAAATCACGCAAGTATTTCTTTGCGCGTCTTTTTGTTCAGACAACCTCTACGATAAAAAGAGAGTTGAGTTAGATCATCGGGCGATGGAACTCGAAATGTCGGAACGGGAATGTAGAAGGCAGATCGAGATAGCCAACAAAGAGTTTAACTTGGCACAGGTGATTCTACAGTATTTCCTGTTTTTGTCATTCGTCATTACCACGGATCCGCTGTTCAAAACGTTTTTGCATGTTCGAATTGATCTTTAGCAACGAGAAAGGCAGGAACGTGAAAACCTTACTTGTCGTAACGAGCAAGATGACAATTTCACGGAGATATCGAATCACGTTTTCGGAGACATGCTAACAGAAAATCCTGCTGTCGCTATCAGTGCTTTCGGGCCGCACAGGTAAAAGCGTTGCTATTCATTTTTTATTCTGTTTAAATGTGTCCACACCCATATACAACACAACGGATTACAGCTTATGCACACATGGCGCTAAAACGAGCACACGGATAGATGAAAGAACACGAGCGTAGATATCTGACGATAGCAAAGAACTCACGGATAGATGGCGCCAACACGATAACTGTAGTGTTAGCACCGCTGCATAGTGCTTGTAGCAAGTTCCAGGTAGTCCGATTCATGAAGTGCATGGGGGAGTGGGAGGCTGCAGATCTCCCAAGGGTGAATGTACTTGTTGTGTAAAAGAAAAAGTTGGTTTAACGAAATATTTAAAAGTATTTTGCTCTGAGCGTAAGGTTTTATGTGCGACCAGTGGAAGAAAAATGCGATGTAAGAACATTTAAGCCGCTGGAAGAAATTGACAAAACTTCGCCACATAAAATTTAGCAGTTTCAGCGTATATTATAAATATTGGTGATAGCTGGAGAGGGAAATGCGTCACGACAGTTGTGAACTAGTGCAGCGCTGCAATGTGCGTCACAATACTTAAGGAGGCTGAGAAGGCGGCGTGCAAAAAGTTCATTCGAGCAGTGGATTTTCAGTCGATGTGGTGGCTCGTGTATGGGAAAGGGAATTCGTTTACTGCTCAGTAAATGTGCGATTTGCATTGTTCGCAATGTGATTAAAGACCAAAGACACCCCACCACAATATACGAGAATCTAATGCAGAAAACACGGTCGATATGCAGTGAACGCAACAGAAGAAAATTAAGTAAAACATGAGCAGTACCTCACGGAATGAAGTTCTTCTTTCTTTTGAGCGAGTTCTTCTTTTATCCACTGCTTGGCCGCACCAGATTTCGTGGCAGGTGTTGAGCAGCCATTCGGTTGTCTCATCGTCCAGAACCGTCAGGCCGTGCAGTCCATGGGGAGGTCGGTGGATTGGACATTGGACGACAACATGGTCGACAGTTTGTTCTGCGCCACACTCACAGGCCGCAGAGGAGACCATTCCTCATTTGTACAAACAGGAGCGGAAATGTCTGGCATTGGTGCGGAGGCGGTTAAGCCGGACTCAGGCTCTTCTTGGGAGGGTCATTCCGGGTGTGTGTGTACCGGTGTCTGGAATTAAGGGGTTGTCGGCCC
>JGI24159J19872_10009769_pt1 | contig 12575 bp, 6 predicted proteins | sample Ectturendosymbi4_FD_19872 | JGI IMG/M metagenome (IMG submission 19872)
TTTGGGTCAAGTTATCACAATACAACCTGTGCATAGTCTAGAAGTGTTATAACTTTCATCTGTCAGTAAACAAACTGTAGCCTTGCGGCAAGCTTTTGAGGAATCTGCCTGCTTTCTGCTTTCATTCTTCTGCCACGATTAAAACTTGCAAGCGTATTTATTTTTCAAAGTTAAAGGCCACAAAGATGGCGGTGATCTTACTTGCCATCGCAGCGCCGGATTTAGGGGGGTCCAAGGGGCCCGGGCCCCCCCACAAAAGAAAGTCCCCCCCATATTCATGTGTTTAACGATATGTGCGACATGTGCATGCCACTTAGTCATTTTAGCAAGGAAAAATTTTTTGTAGACGCTATTAATTATATCAGTCGGCCAGACGGCATTATTTTACAAGAATATTATTTGAGATTGTGAAGAAACAACCATTACGCTTTTTGGTTTCCTCGGTCAAGTATCAGAATCTAGTGAATGTGAGGCCAAGGTAGAACGCATTGGTTTACGTCTCTACTCATTTCTGGTAGCTTTTTCGTCTGCCTTAGGCTACGCGCCTGGTTGCAGGACGTGGTTTTCGCTGGCTATTTAATTTATGGAAATCAAGCTAATCAAGGTGCAAAGAGTGGGATTATGTGTGGTAATTTAGCAGCCACTGTAATCTCATGGTCCGGCAAGGTTGAAAGTAAACATCAGGTTAGTTTGTAAAAAGCAAAAAAAATCCTTTACGCCTGGAATGCATACCCGGGCATCTGAGAGAAAGTTTACCTGGAGGCGCGAAGACCTATACCAATCCCTGTTACCTTCCAGGGCCCTCGTCAAATTTTTTATAGTTTGTTTGTGAACTAATCAGAATATAGATAAAACCAGGTCCGTAGCCTCGGGGAAGCATTCAGGGGCAATGTCCTCCTAAAAGATTTCCCCCCCAAATTTTATTGCGCCAATAAAAATTTGTTTCAAACACATGATGAAAACAAAATATTGCCCCCTCAAATATGCTTTTCTCACTACAAATCCTAAAACCTGGCGACGGGCCTGGATAAAACAGCTACAATGCTAAGATTTAGCAACAGATTAACAATAATATATTGCTAGGCTGGCAACTACTTTACACTAGTAATTTTGTGTCTCATTACATAAGTCGGTACCTTCATCTTCCCGGGTCCCAATACTTACCGAGCGTGGGTACGATATACCTGTTGAACCCCTTCTCTTAGGACTGGTGCACACCTGCAACCGCGCATTGAAAAAAACCCTTTGCTTAGTGTATGCGGATATTTCGCTTCTGATACTGGTCTAGAAGGACTGAAAGCAGGGCTTCTATATTATAGAACTCAGTGGTCGGCAAACACTGATCCGCGAGTCTCGACGGTCCACCTCCACCCGGTACTGGTCCGTGAGGCGTTTGATATCGTGCTGCTATGGCATGCGACTGCAAGCAAGTGGCCGCATGTGTTATTTTACTTTGTGATATTTATCTGCCACATCTTGAAGGTTAGTCCNTAACAATTTTGCCTACAGTAAAACCCTAGATCGTTAAAGCATGGTGGAGTCAACCTATTCACGTGAGGTGACCACGTGATTCATACATACGCAGGCGAGCGCAGGAGCACCCTCCACACTTCAGCAGCTGGAGATGCTTGTTTGACCACTNGACTGGTGCGCGTAACCTCGTGCTCGCTGTCTGCACTTTTCCACTAAGGAGAAAAGTGTATGGTTTAGGGTGAAAATCACCCTGCGTTATAGTTATTGTGAGTTTTCTCCCGTGTCCATATAGGGTTGTAATTGTGGCAACCAAGGGCTGTAATTCACTCAATGCGTGCTTCACTGAGGGCGTGCTTCCTTACCAGCATGGAACAGGAGAGGCTCTTCAAATCCAATATATTTTTTATGAGTTTTTTTTTGTATCTTCTCTTTGGAATACTGACGCCGGTTGATTTCCATCCGGTCAGGTGTGATTTTCCTTTTCATTAATAACAGCATCAAGTTAAAGTCCAACGTAACTTGATTAGTTCACAAGCAACAGAATAAGAGTTAAATTTACAGTGCATAGTTTTTGTAATCAACCTTAATTGAAAAAAAGTTTGTTTTTTTATACTTCAATTACGGGTGACATTCACCCTGGGTTAAAGCTCGTGCGGCAAAAAGAAAGGTTAGAGATTCAAGGTCCGGTCTGTGATACAAAAACGTTTGTCGACGCTAGAGTCCTGCGCGGGCAGGCACGTACCCAGAAATGTTCACAGGGGGGGGAAAAAAACAACCAAGTCTCAACATTTGATTATTTAATGTCCCTTGTTTTTAAAGTATCATCCATAAAAGGTACATTTTTCTGGGGCTTTTTTTCTGAATAATACAGTCTATTTCATTGCATTGACAAACTTTGAAAGTTTGCTTTTAGTAAAGTTCCAAGCTTCTACTTTGGCTGAAAGCCACCGTTTGCTCCTAAAACTTTCATGCAAGAGCGCTTGTGGAAATATCGATGGTTTTAGTGAAAAATCTGAAGCATGCCCTTTGCAGCCAATATTGCAGTTGAGCAAGAAGTCATCGTGTCCGCCATTATGATTTCGTTTTTATATTTGTACGCTTCTGATGTACACCAGCACACGTTCAATCGTAGCCATGTAGCGACTTTGCTTTATTAAGACACTGACTCCCGAAGCTGGTCTACAAAATCTGAGCACATATAAGATGTGGATCTTATTCAGTTCTTGAGCGACTGGTTGACATATGAAACTGATAACGTAAAGGCTAGAATCCCTCGACACGTTTGAAAAACGTTTGAATTTTATGTCATTAAATACTATGAAATGCAAAAGTTACACATGTCCTCTAAACAAACGTGGGTACGTTTGACCCACACAGTCTACACAAAGTGTGAAAATGGATGTGTGCTTGCGAAAACGAAGTCACAGTTAATTCTCACCACGGTTCTGCGGTAAAGTTAAGAAATATACTAATCGTCGCAACTCAACACAACGGTGGGTTGGTTGATCTACCTCAGCGGTTCCCGAAGCATCGGTCGAAATTCAAACAAGGGAGACTAAGGGTCAAAATATGGGCCGTGCTGAGGCGATCCAAACCGGAGTTGTGTATTTTCAACGTTACCACTCTTGTTCTTGTCTGTAGCGTATCTACTTGAGAAAGGAGTGGAATGCTGACATAAGAAACGAACTTAGAAACTTGCTGCCAAAATCACCGATAAAATCATTATTTTTTTCATATGTTGTTTGAGGCTTGATTCGTGGTTTCAGGCGTGCTCACCAAACTCAGATTTGGGTAGAGCTCAGAAAAGTTTGGGAACCGCTCGCCTAGCCATTACAGCGTGAGCGGTTGAAGTTTTTCTTTAATCCATGAGTATTCAAATAACAAAATCCAATCGACTGGGAAAAAATTCAATTTTTTCATTTGAGTTACATGCGCTATATCGATAAAACAGTTTGGAAGCTATCTGCAAGTAATGGCAGTGTCAATGTCCTCAGCACTTACCAAAATCAAAACTATCTTCTTACTTCCGTTATATTTTGCTGCTGACTCTACCCGTTGTAGGGGAATGATTTCAAGTTTACGGTAAGATAAGATGGCACAGCGCCGGATTTAGATGGCGGGGGTCCTGGGACCCAGGCGTGGTGGGAGGCCCCATGTGCGGATACAGAATTTTTAGGAAGATCTACTTATCAATGCTACTCATATGCGACCTGTGCAAAAATGAGTAGCCATGGGCACACCGGAGGTAAATTTTAAGAAAGTGTTGGCAAAAACTTCCAACAAAACTTTTGTCTCCCCTAAACTTTTGTCTTCCAACATCCAACACTAGGTTTCAGTAAAGAGCAAAACCGAGGGATTTGCTTCAGTAGTTTCAACAAGGGCGCAGCACGAAAGAACAACAGGGCGTAGTACATGGCCGTATGCAAGGGGGCGCTTAACAGGCCTCAGCTTGTGAGGAATGTTGGTAAGGAACAATAAAGAAGGTTTTGCTTGAGTAATTTCAACAAGGGCGCAGCAGGAAAGGGCAACAGGGCGTAGTAGGTGTCGTCCGCAAGGGGAGGCAAAACCGGTCTCAGCTTATGTGGCGTGTTATGGTGCGAACAAGTGTAGCAATGCATAGGAAATTTGGAAAGGGTGTGTAATGAAGAGAAAAGCTTGCAAAAAGATTTTTTCACCGACTTGCACTGCAGGGTGTCAACCGAATATCAGATTGAACGCATCCCCAGTTTTGCGCGATTTGCTGAGAAAAGACATTTTACGGTAGACCGAAGTGGATGTTTTGCGGAATGCCTGGAGACTTAACGATTTACTGCAACCGGTTTTGTTAAAATTGTGCGCCTGCGTGTGAATATGAATACTAAATGTCTTATACCGGGTATCATAACCCTGGAAGATTACGTTCATCCAAGTGGCCTGCACAGGATGGGTAGAAATGTGTGTTTTGTTTTACTGTACATCAAGAATTTACAATTCGCATGAACTGGTTTTTGGAAATTACTGCGATTCTTGGTTGACAGTAATACATCATGTTCTTTAAGAGTGCGATAGCGGCCCATACATCGTGTCAGAAAACTATCGTCCCTGTTATTACTCCCCTTGAGATTTTTTTGCTGTAGCAATCCTCGCTAATGTTTATATCAGTGGTCTTCAACTACTAGAGCAATCAGGGGCAGTGTACCCCAAAGAATTTTTGTGATCCCCAAAATTGTATTGTGCCAAGAAAACGTTGTTTCAAACATATACTAAAAACAAAAATCTTGCCCCCATGAAAATGCATTATGCCCCTAAAACCTCACGTTAATGCCCACGAAAGCCACTATCGTGGCTTTTAAAGTTATGAAAGACCATAACTCGCGAACGGATTGAGCTAGAGAGTTAGTGAAGACATCTGCGGATCAGCAAGAAAGCAACGCAACTTTTGAGATAGGTCCCGCTCACCTGCAACGTTATTGTGAAGTCGTTTTGGGGAAAAACACGTTTTCCACACTGGCTAGGTAAACCAGTGGCTTCCATTCATGAAGTCATATAGCTCAAACCAAACACGATGGATATAAACCTTTTACACAAACAAATGTCGGTAAGCACCATACCTTTGCAATGATGGTCTCCAGTTGTAAATGATTTGTCAATTACGCTGTTTTGGGGATATAAAGCCTAAGTAGGCAAATTTATGGCATGTTGCATGCGGATCCTACACTTGGTTGTTTCCAATCAAATTGCCAGTTTACAGAACTTGCTTGTTGAAGCTCCAGAAGTTAGTTAAATCAGCTAGAATGGTCTCTCGTGATTTTTGGTTGGAAAAACGTGTCTAGATTGGGCTTACTTCGTATAACTCCAAATTAGCTGAGTGTGTTGCAAAAATACTTTGCTGTGCAAAACTTGAGTTCACCGCCTNTAGCATGAAGCAGGGGTGACCAACCTGCGGCCTGCAAGGCGCATGCCTGTCTTTGCCCNGTTTCATGTGGCTCCTAAGTAATNACAAGAAGTCCCACTTAATAACATGCATAACAATGAAAGGCTTGCAAAGCTCTATCATTTTCATGTTGGAGTGTAATATTTACTGTTGCAACCTCTCGGTTGGCGTTGCGTTGAATGTGTGATTCACCACAAATGGGATGTGCGCGAAGCACCACACCAATATATATGTTGCACGAACAAGCAATGATAGAGTGATCGCGGCGTGTGAATTCTATTGTTGCTTGCTGCCACAGTGTGAAGCTTTGCGCGCATGCCGCTCGGGCTTTCCGATCGCAACATTACAGTAAATCTAGCTGAGCAAAAGAATGTGTGCGAGTAAGGAAGAAATGAGGTGATTTCATGTGTGCCCATGTGTACGAGGTGACCCTTTGCGGTAATACAATATGAAATGTGGCTCTTGATCTCTGGCTGGTTGGTCGCCCCTTGCATGGAGGAGTATAACATTATTTTTTGCGATGCATGGAAAATGACAACTTTAATGCGGTATGAATAAACCCCATGTCAGCTGACAAGATCGTGCTTGTTTGGTCCATTACTATGTGGTCACTATAAAAAAGGAGTTTACGTGCAGCTAAGCATATCGAAAGTTGACGATGTTTTCAAGGGCGGCAACGCGGCCCGAATGAAAAAGTATATATCCGAGAAAAAAAACTACAAAAAACGCCTGAAATCACGGAAATTTAACCAAGAGAACTTCTAAACTACACGAAACAGCTATACAATCAAATAAAAGGTTGCGTTGCTATTTGTTTTTGAGAAGAATGTAGGAAGGGTTATAATTTCTCTTGTGATCTACGGCATCGTACAACCAAAACCGACACCAAGAAAGATATACTTTTGAGGGGGCACTACACATAAGAAGGGCATACTTGCACGCATAGGTCACACCTGTTTGGGGCCCCAAAAACTAAGATGGCCTATGGCCTCGCCCTAGCGCTTACTAAATCCGTCCCTGCCTACAGCAGAATGACAGATGTTACAAAGGACGTTGTGAGTGCAACAAGGAAAGGCACGCACATCGGTCATACGCCATAAACAGTTCATGTGGATATGTGTGGCAACTCATCAGCGCTAATCACCGCATTTTCCCTATCTAAAAAAACAAAACTAGACGCGAGCAAAACATAACGGTAACAAAACACAACGATAACTACGGCGTCCTGACGTCGCCCCAAGATCACTAAAAACTACTTTACCGTTTGCAAAGTCTTTTATCTTTGTGTAGAGTAGACGTATTTTCTGTGGTGACAGCAACCGAGAAAATATCACGAAACAGACAGAACTTAATAAATATACTGCAGATGTCATTGCTTATCGTCACCCCAAGATGAGACCATCTCGTTGCAAAGAAACAAGCTCAAGGTTCTCACTGACTCAACGTTGTGGAGAGTTGCATTAAATTTGCCTGTAATTAAAAATCATCATTCCTTTTTTAATGTATTTGTCTGCCATAACATGAAGGTTGGTCCGTGGAAACAATACCTACTTCAAACCGGTCCTTAGTGCACGACCGATTTTCGACCGTTACGACCTAGAAAGGTCCAAGGAAAGCATGCCCAATGCAATGGCGTTTAAGCTGCAGGGTTTGCCACGTTGACAAATATTTTCTACACTCCTATCGGTTCCCCTTACCTAGGATATTTGCCATGCATGATGGAAGAGCTCAGACTTCTATTACCAAAATTATTATTTTATTCAAAGCTGGAACCCTGTCTGACTGAATCTGACAACAGTGATAGATAAAGTGTTCCAGTTTTCAAAAGCTGCAAAACTCTTGCACTATAGCCTCAACACCTGCTTCAGTTTAATGTCATGTCTAAGGCTGAATGCGGCATTACTTGATGAATAATAGTCGTAACATATTGGTTACATTTGCATTTGCAATCCACACGTATGTTCAGTGTTTCTGCCCAAAGCGTTAACGTTTCAACCTCACATTTACGTTACATAGGTGAACCTATGCATGGGGTTAGTCACGTATCCAAAACTATAACTTGTATTTAATATATAGGAGGTATTCCTGGTTTGCTGCTTTTCTTCACATTACAACTCATGACACTACCATCATTCTAAAGAACATACAATTTTTAACTAATAGCACATATTTACGATCACGATGATGTCGACATAATTGATTAAAAACACAATCAACAATTGTAATTTACATAAGCAAGTTCAAGAAAATCAATAAGCAATAGGACAATATACTGGAAGGATTTTCATCTTTTACGAGAGGTCAATAAATTGCTTTATAATTTATTCAAAGAAATACGTCCTGAAATTTCATTACAAAATACATTTAGGGAAGCGTAACTAAACATGACTTAGTTTCGATTTTTCTCAACGTTTCATTCTTTTGGTCACTTGACAGCAGACGCTGTATGTACTGGAAGATTTATTATGGGGTTGTTCTCATAGTGTGAGTCATTGAAAGAGTTCCCAAACTCGAAAAGTGAATTCTTAGTCATGCATTGTTGTTTATTGCTAGCTACTTACTTTAACGCTTTTGATCTCGTTAAACTTTTGCAAAGTTGATGGGCACTTTGCTAAGTTGCGCGCTTAACACATGCTAAATACCAATTCAAATACTCGATGATTCAGGCTTTGATTCAGGTTTTGGTGGTTTAGTTGTCGGTGTGCAGTAGGTTAATCGGCATTTGTCTGTATCATTTCAGATTGTAAATTTCGATTCCGCACATTGGCAAGTCATGCTTGGAAAGGGTTAGAAAGGTTACTACGGTCGACACTGGAATATACCGGGGATTAGCTGCAGGGTTTTCGTTCGATTGTGTATAGAAATTATGCTTTTCAAAACTGCGTACAAATCATCTTTCAGGTATTCTTTTTTTTGCATGTCATGACTGTTCGTTTCAGAGAAATTTTGCTTCCGTTTTTGGCACTGATTGCTTTTGCAATTACTCTTCGCATGCTGTTTAACCTCCGCTGAACAGATTTTTCAATCTCGTTGTATTTGAGATTAATCACGAATTTGCTTGTCCGCAGTGTGTTTTTCAGATGCTGGCAGTGTTGGTAATTTTTCACCAATTTCTTTTTTGTTTGGGTAACATTTCGCTGGCATAAGTAGTGAATACTACCAGCATGCCAGTTTCGCTGTGAACATTTCTCTAACAATGTTTCCTTCCTGCAATTTTCAGCCATGTTCCGTGACGTGCTGTTCTGCTGCCATCTGTTGCGATGCATTTCTGGCTGGTTCTATTTACGCCAAATATGCTGCTTTTCGATAGCTTTTTCCTGAGAACAAATGATAAGACAACAAAAGTTTTAATTGAAATCACATGGGATTTTTCTGATTCCAAGTGTTTTCATCGTCAGCAACAAATGAAAACGAATCTATTATTACGATAAAAAGACTTGTTTTTCAAAGCTCGAATGTGATTTCAGTCACAATGTTGTGCTCTGCTTCATTGATCCTCATATTGCTCCGAAAAACATTCAAGTCCCACTCTGTTTCTTTATTTGGAAAATTATTTCGATTAATTTATTTTATTGCAAATATTTTTATGAAATCTTCATTGGTATGAAATAAAGAAAATTTTAAACAAAAACGTTTGGCAAAATACTTTCAAAACGTCAGTGCACCACATCACAGACGTTCAGCGGCAAACCATAGTCGCCACACGGTGGACACAGCGACTACATGGTTTAGATCAGGGGTCGGGAACCTTTTTGGCGAAGGGAACCATGCAACCTACATAGTTTTAATTGTATTTCCGTGAGAGACATATAATATTTTTCAACACTTCATGCAACTAACTTACTAACTAACGTATGCATTTTCAAGCAAAACCAACAATTTAAAAAAATGGTAAATGTCTGAATTTTCTCTTCTTACATGCTTCTTACTGTTAATGTGACTTCTGGTGCTGCATGGTTTTGCCGATGGCTTTGTATTCTTGTAGATGGAAAATTACAGAAGTTTCATTTGTAATAATCGTGTTAAAAAGATATCAAGCGAGCCAGATGCCGTCATCAAAAGAGCCACATCTGGCTCGCGAGCCATGGGTTCCCGAACCCTGGTTTAGATCAACTAGTCTCTTTTGCAGCAACATTTCTGTACGCTAATTTTAAAATCTGTGATGTGTGCAGCAATTGATGCAGGTCGTTTGTAAGTAATCATAATATCTTGTTTAAGTGCTTGTCCGTTTTACTAAGTTGTAACAGCGAAAGTGAATCCAGTCGCACAGACTGTTTCATTGTCACTGTTATTTACACTGGATGGATGAAGCTTGTTCTTCCACTTAGATGCTGATGTCATTATGCCTTGGACCACGTTGTGGAAAAAACGGGAGAGTAAAGACCTTTCCCGCAGTCGTACGATAGGTGACTGATAATGACCTTCCCCTCCTCACATTCGTTCATTCTGCGCTTTCTGATAGCTTCCCCGAAAGATTTGAATGTCGGGCACGGTTGATGCGACTGTTCATTGATGGAATGCCTTTTGTTCAGCTGTCGTTGTGACGAACCCTTTTTAATGAACCCATGATTCTCATTTGGCATAACATAGTGATGCATATCCAGGGACGCCAACAAACCATCGGTTTCGATTATGTTGGTCTGTCTGAACTTGATCGCCTGTCTTAATAATTTGCAGCCAATCTCGAGTATGTTTTTGATGCCCTGTCCTATCTGACTCCCAAAACACAACCAAACAATATCGTCCGTGAATCTCCTGAAGGTTTCTCCTTTTTGATTTTTATTGCATACGGTTCCAATATGTAATGATCACTAAGGTTAGTTGAGCAAACTTACCGGTTATCACCGGTGGCGAAACCAACTTTGGTATAAAAAGAGGTTGGCAACTTGGGTTTTTTGATTTGAGAAATTCGTGCTTCAAACTGTGAATAAATTTTTTACTCGATGGATAGCACACACAATGTGTGGAACTCATTGACGGAACTGCCAACAATGACAAGGCGGCCTTGTCAAAATACTTTTACATGCATCATAATTTGACGGATATATCAATGATTTCGCAGTGTTTTAAAAGTTGTTTTCGAGAAACAACCAAACTTATATCTCTCGGCGAATGTAAAGACAGTTATTAGACGCCCTGATCTCTACCTGCCTAAATTGCGTGACATTACTGCGGTGCTGCAACTGTTGATGCCATGTCCTCCTTAGCTGTCACAATTAATTCCAAAATATGTGTAACAACAAATGTTTTATGTGACAACGTTAAACCGATTTCCTCTGGTGGAATGACATTACCTACAACGCATTTGCTTCAACAGACCATATAATCACATTGCACATGTTAAACCTTCTACCCAGGGCAACACGCTATTACTTACTGCTTTAAACTCTTCCTTTTACACTATGAGTTGCTTCGTACTAGGAAAGTTTGCAGCTTGAATGACCCTGGTCCTTCGCAGCCTCCCACTCCCCATGCATTTTACAAATCTGTGTGCTTAGAAGTCATCGCAGCACTGCGTTATAATAATGATGTTGGCGTCATTCACGCATGTGCTCTATATGCTTGTGTTTCATCAAAGCATTTGTATTAGCGCCATCAAGCGATTACCCTTCTTCGACGGCCAGGTATATACCCTCGTGTTCTTTCATGTACTTGTGTGTTCCTTGTTACTGCAATGCATGCTTTGTGTGCGGGAGTTATACAATGCAATAGACGTTATACAATGCAATACGTCTGTGCTGAAGAATCTNTTTCATAAAACTAACACTAAAAATAACATTCAGAATATGCTTATTGCCCAGTGCCTGGTAGTAGCGTTTGCCCTATTCTGTTGTTCTTCATGCGTACCCTCTCGTTCTACGGTTTTACTTTTAAGTTTTCTTTTCATATGTTAGTGCTTCATGGTTGCAGCTTAGCCTTTAATTATTCTGGAGTTATAACCGTGCTTCAGGCTATAGTTAACGTCAATTAGGTATTGTAGAGAGTGTAGCAAGGTCGACCTTTGCAGCGTTTTGCGCACTTGGTTGTTGGTGCTAAAATCATTTCAGTGATTTATCACTGTGACGCATTGCCTTGTAGGCTTTGCGATTTTATTTTAATGGATAAAAAACTGATGGTGTTTATTTTGAGTTAATTAATATTCCATTGCAACACAGCTTTCACCTGATTGTTTCTGAAGGTTCTTTACTACTATTTTAAAGCTGTTTTTACTTGCAATCACTTCTGTTAGGAATGCAGCAAATACGTCGTACAAGCGTCAAGACATATCCGTGACGACATGTTTACGTATGTCTATTGCTGAAACTGCTGGAAAACTTGTGATATACCTCAAACAAAAAAACAACACCAACGGTTGTTGAGGACAAGTGGACAAACACAAATTTCACGCGCCTGTCATAAAAACGTTAAATGTTTGAGTATCTTAGTTAGATATGGCGTTTTTTCATTATGAAAACAAAATAGAACCAATCGATATTGGTAGGTTTTGTAGAACGCAACAAAACCGAGAAAAATTCATAATAAATAAATAAACATCTTGCCAGACGCAAAGTCGACTAAGTTTTGTTCATCATTTGTAACTTTGTTATTTTTGTCCCCCGTTGGATAGGTGAAATATATTTAAGGAGCTTGAAAGAAGCAATTTTCGCCATTTTTTATACTTTTTCAAGTCATAACAAATCGAGTGTCACCAAAATTTCATCATGAAGATTTTGATGACAGAAGCAAAACAGCAGTTTTGGAAAACTTGCGTCACACTAATAAAATCTGCGACACATGAAACAGGACATTATGCCAAACAGTTTAATTGATAATTAGGCTGAATTGTGTGAAGTTGGGACTATATGGGATAGAGTTGTGAAACCCCTTTTTTGTTAATTTTGGTGACGGCAATTGGCGGTAGGTCGAAGCCGGAATTGTGCTTCTTGCCGGGGCGGTTTGAGTAAACGCTCGTGGCCAAGGGGCTCTACGGTAATTCATTCAGTGGCTGTAGATAGAAAACCCAACCTTCCAATTGAGAGGCGTACACTTTACCATTGAGTTATTGCCGCCTCCAACCCTTTTATTTGACGTCAAAAGGCCGTGACGTTAGTTTTACCTGTTTTTACGGCCAGAGCCTATCTGTGACTTGTAAAACACTAGCTCAGAAAACCAGTCAACTATAGGCCTGGTCATAAAAGATGCTAGCTTA
>JGI24159J19872_10009773_pt1 | contig 12574 bp, 7 predicted proteins | sample Ectturendosymbi4_FD_19872 | JGI IMG/M metagenome (IMG submission 19872)
GTTGGTAGTGAGGTCTATGAAAGCAAAGTTTCTTATTAGCAACGCTGACTTGTCTGTGTTGCATGCCAACTATGTCCGGCGAGCATGTTTCTTAAAAAGTTTTCCGAATGACAACGGTTCAAGTTATGCTCGGCAAGCATGGAACAAGAATTGCGTAAACGAATTTTTTAACAAACGTCTTTTTCAGTTTAAGCTAAGAATTTTTACGCGCTTGTTCGTTGAAGCGTACCTCGAAAATTGATGTCACTGCAGGCTGGACTCTACAGCCATCAACTACTACAACGGACGGTAAACTCATTTGTGATGTTTTTATGTGCTGATTTAATAATTCGTGACGGGAATTGTACGCACATTGTTGTATGTTTTTGTGTTTTTATTTCGTCGCGTTCTATTACATTTAATTCGTAAAATGCCTTTTCAAACCTCTGCACCGTACTGCAGTTAAATCGTGTGCAGTGGCGTAGCTAGAGTGTGGACTGCCCCGGGCGGCCTTTGCGTTTGGCGCCCCCGAAGCCCATAAAAATGCGTAAGCACAGTGACTGGCTATTAAAGCTTTGTATATATGTTAACTAGCCTGTGCACCACTATAATATTACAGTACTCTCACATGCTCAAAAATGGTACGCTTTAAATACACATCAAAAACCCAAACATTTCAGTAACAGTTAAACAAAAAGCAAAAATGACATAAAGGGAAAAAGAGTAAAAAAATGTAAAAAATTAGGACCATCTTTATTTCTGAAATGAAAACTACAATTTTCTGCAAAGTAACTTTTCTTGCCTTTTTGTTGGCAAATTCTTCTATGGCAATGTCAAAATTTAGTTTATCTGTCAATTGTTGCTCGTTGGACAATATGACGAGATTTCTGTAACGCAAGGTGTTCAAGTAATTCTTGATCAGTTTTATTTTCAAAAACGCCTCTCACGGAGTCACAGGTAGGAACACTAACGGCAATTGTGAGGAAAATGCGCAGCATTATTACTATATTTGGAACAAGGTTCCCAAGGTTATACTTTCGAATAAACCGCAAAAGTTCAAGGGGTCTTGTTTCTCTACTGTGAACTGTACATAGGCAGCATCTTGTAACTGTGATGCAACAATAACGTTCTTAATTGCACAACAATGAACAACAAGCGACGCAACAACTATCAATATCTCTTTTCCCGCTATTAACTGCACTCAACCTCCTGTACAACTGACTGGCCTACTTGGAATCTGAATGCAGCACGGTGATCTAAAAATTTTCATAATGATGCATCAACGTCAGGGACGGATCCAGATCACAGGATTAGTGGGGGCGATTTCAGTAATATTTGGCAGTCAAGTCTCCGTTGGCAGCCAAGTGTCTTTCTGAATTGTACAAAATCATGGTGAAAAATGTTACTTTCGTAAGTTTTCGTTGGAGCGATCGCCCCAATCGCCCCCCCCCCTGGATCCGCCCCTAACGTACTGAAGCAAGAAATCATTTCCCTTGAGAAAACGAGGAACCCTTAAATCTCACGTAACTCCCCTGCATGTTTTGCGGAACACTTGGGTTGAAGAAAGAAACACCTGTTGAAGAATACTGAGCTAAGTTATAATTATCCACACACTCGGAAATCCATTTTGACGAGCACAAATCCAATTACACATTTGAAATGTTTTTTAGACCCAAAAAAGCGCTTTTACTCGCAGATAAAAAAATTAAGCGCACTTACGAAAGCTTAGAGCTTACCACAGCCACACGTTTGCCTACAGCAGGGGTAGGCAATGAGCGGCCCGTGGGCCACATGTTGCCCGCCGCAGCGTTTTCAGTGGCCCGGGGAAGCATTCAGAAAATATCTTCAAATCTAAGATTTCCTCCAGCTTAGCGCTGATGCTAACTTGTCAGAGACTTGCTTCTATTTCCATTGGAAGGTACGGTCCCCCGCAAAACGCGGCCTTCCGAAAGTGGCCCCCGAGAAAAATTAATTTCTCGCCACTGGCCTACATTCATCCATCATACTCCTTCCAAGCTCTATAACGTCATATAAGGACTACGATCAAACGTCAACAACGAACCAAAACTCGATCAATCGACCGTGTAGTGAATCAGTAAAATTTGACATCAAGTGGGTTGATAAGCGTGTTGAGAACGGTGTTGCAGGATCATGTAGAAAAGCCTATTCATAAAAAATCCCTCACACACGACTGTTTATTGGTTGATTAAGATAACAATCGCTTAAATACACATACCATTGTTTAAATTACTCAAAATCACAAACGTCCTTCAACTGTAAGTAGTGTCCCAACTTTGAAACCACTTTTATTTCAATACAGCTTGTACAGGTTTATAGCCTACGGCACAAGTGCCACCCCCATGAAAGTGCCGCCAAGGGCGGACCACACACCCCCACCCCTCTTAGCTACGCCACTGATCATGTACGTCACATGTATAGGCGTAGCCAAGGGGGCCCATGGCTCCCCAAACTATTAGCATATCTAGTCATTTTGCTCTTTGAGAGGCGGTATCCCAAACAAAATACTGTTATTCGCCTAAAATCAAACATTTTGGGCCCCAAATTTTTTGGCCCCGTCCAAAATTTTTGGCTGGCTATGCCACTGGTCACATAGTTGATTTTGGGAATTGTTGTACATGTTTAATTTGTCTTGTGTGTCTTGTATTGCAAAGTCTGAACACAAAGCAATAATTGCACATTTCCTGTAAAGACATACGCCCAAGCAAGCCGCGTTCGCGCAGGAAACAAGTGCTGAGCGCTATAGGCACGAAAAGAAGTGCCGAAATTTTCAACGAGTTTCTGCTAACGTGTCGCAGGGGACTGCAAGCGGACCCCCGCCCTATTTCGACAAACAGATTTTGCCGACAAAACAAGCTACTGCATTTATGATGGAGACGTTTTTTTACATGTGCCCAGACAGTAGCCGGAGTTTGAACAGGATTCGGATTCTCAAATTAAAAAATTTTTGGACCCTGAACCGGATTCCAGAATTTTGGAACAGCAGCGGAGTCGGGTTCTGAAAATGTGACTTCGGCCACCTCTGCAAGCAACCCAAAGAAGCGAGACAGAAAATCATATAAAAAAATAATATAAACAAAATCTTCAGTTCAAGTGAAAGTTCGGATCAAGATCAACGAGAGGAGGCAAGCTCGGTGTCATCCTAGAAGCCTGCAAAATCGAGCGATGAAAAAGCAGTAAAGAGTCCCAAGGAAACACAGTCGCAATGGCAACGACAGTGTCAAGCAAAATCCCAAAAGTTCAAATTAACCAGCAGAATATCATGGTTAGAGTTAGTCGAAGCTGAGCTGCAGCAAACTGACCTCACAGATACGCAAAAGGTATCCCTGCTTTGTGATAAAATTTTCGATGAATACATGGATGTTATTACACAGGAAGTTAAAGCGCATGCTAATTTATTAAAATTTGTGCAACACTTCGCAGTCATTTTCAAGTACCAGATCGAGTGAAAATCAAGGTCTTGCAGCGGAAATAAAGGTGGGTGCTCAAACGCCATCGGCAGCCATGCGCCGCGCATTAGCAGAAGCGGATATTTCTACGAATCCGACAGGAAATTTTGGTTCATGGGTAAAAGAAGCTTCATCAAAGCTATGCCACGAAGTATTCAAAATGATCTGTTGCAATAATTCAGAGAAAAAGACAAGCCTAATGGATAGTACTTTGGTTAAACTGATGAAACATGCGCAAGGTTTGCATGCGAACCTTATTGATTCAAACTTCCAGAACACAGAAAAAACGCCTCAACGGTCGATACAGCTCTTGCAGATAATTTGTTCACCTCAATTAACGCAGTAGTAAAAGAGGTGAGACAGCTGAAATAAGCTACAAATAAGCCCGGTGGATCTAGCAAAAAGGATAAAAAATCGGCAATGAGAGCAGCTTTACATGCACGCCAGTGTAATAGAAAGCAGTTCAGCAAAAAGTGATTAAGCAGAAAGTGAAGAAACATGTTGCAATGTAAAGAGTAAATATCAAAGAAAAGCAGGCAAGAGAGTGTACTTCACATGACCAATCCAGTGGCGAGAATCAAGGCAAAGGTGGACCATAGAAATTTGCACAATTGGGGCTGGTGGCCTGCTCGTGAAACAGTAGCTCATCTAAGAGTAACGTCAACAAATGCACCCAATGAAGGACAAATGGTATCAAATAGACAACGCAACGGGACGAATAACTTCAGTTGGCAACGCTTTAATTTACGTAATAGTAAGGGCAGATGCCGTTACAGCGGAATTTTGGGCCACTGCTGGCGTGAAAGTAAAAAGCGCTTAAGGGGGAAACCGCCTAGTTGGCAGCAAAACGCCCCTTTTGGGTTGGTAAATCAACAAACAGGGCAGATAGCACCTTTTCAGTTACCCACACAGCCGACTGGATAGCATTCAGGTTTTGTGCAGTCCAGACAAGGGCAACAGTGTTGGCAACTGGTATATATGTATTCCAAATCTGAAAATTTTGGTATGTTTTCAAAGGGTATTGTATATAATTTTTGATTTGGTATATAAAAATTTGGTGGATTTTTGTCACAGGATTTCGTTGAGTCTTTGAATCAAATTATTTATTATATTGCAAAGCATAAAAGAGAAGCCACAGTGGTGTTGAAGCTATATGGTAAAGGTTCTATGTCAAGTCCATAAAGACAAAATATGCCAAATTATATTTCAGAATATTCCAAACAGGACAAAAATATGCTAATTTTTTTCTTTACAAAGAACACCTAAAGCAACTGAAAATAACTAGTAAGAAATGTTCATATTTTACTCAAGTTTACCGCACAATCCACCATTCATATAAACGCATTTTAAGAATGAGGTGATGTCGATCTCATGTCTTTTCTAATGGAGCCATACTGTAACATCCATGTCACCAAGTAAAGTAGTGACTGGTGAGTGCCAAGTGGTGACCAATGACCATTACATGCATTACTTTTGAGTAAGCAGTGTTTCACTGTATTCACATATACTGTATACCAGTGGTCCTTAAAGTTTTATCGCCTCAATTTCCCAACGTCAAACTTTTGACAATCTGGATACCCCTTTCAAGAAAGTTTAGTAACAACAAATCGTAAGAAATACAAAAGAATTGGTATATAAATATTTACTAGAGTAGTGAGGAAAAAGGTCAATGCGAAGGCTGCATCACATTCATCAGCATCAATCCTCTGCTTAATCGTGTAGGTACAATGTTGCTGCATTGCTAGAGAGAATGTAATGGTGGAGTGTTAATGCCAAAAAATTTAATGGAACAACACTGTATAGCCATTAAACATTGTCATATTGTTTATTATGTCGTTCACGCGCAGTGTGTGCTTTATTATTTCGTTCTAGCGATTTATCATTTCGTTCATGCGTAGGGTTCAAATCGAGTGTCGCTACAAAGTCAACGGGTATCACGTCAAAGTCAATCTGGATGGTTGGAAGCCCAAGTTCTTAGAATGAGGACTTGAGTTCGGATTTGTGCTTTACTTCCTAACATTGCTGAATATTCCCAATATCTAATCTCAATACCCCTGGGGGAATTGAGGCAAACTTTTAGAACCCTGCTGTATGCAGTATACAAGTTCGAATTCAGCAGACACTGACTAACAAGACAAATACTTTTAGTATGGCCACAGCCACATCAGAATTATAAACAGGTGGATATTCGCAGTAAACATAACAAAATTCTAGAATAACATTTGAATGCATACGTGGAAAAATACGAAGCACTGCAAGGTATTTATACTCATGTGCAAATTAATTGAAATCAGAAACGAATGTCAACTCAACAATGAATCATTCTATTTTACCCTGTAGTTGGTTATAAAACTTTACATGCAGGCACATTAGTACGGTAGTACGGTAACGAATATGGCCTGTATTTTTAAACAGCATTTTAACGCGGTTTGACATAGAGTCTGCGTGTTCTGAATCAATGATAATTTTTGAATCCCTGTAATGAGATTTTCCATAGTCGTTCAGTTTACAGCACGAAGTTGACATTTGCATACGGCGCACAAATTCTCAATTGGATTTACGTTCGGAGGACCGGAGAATTCCCGAGCCAATCAGGTATTGGTATATTCTTCTCGGCCATGAAAATTTTCACCATTTTCGACGTGTGACAGGGGGCAAGATCCTGCTGAAAGATCCCGGAACCACTAGGATACTTCTTTTCGAGGTTCTTTGAAGCTCTTTGTAGAACGTTAATGAATTGTCGAGCGCATCATTCGTTACATTGGTTGAAGGCTTCCGACGCCGTAGTAACTAAAGCATCACCAAAACATCTTTTTCTGCGGGCGCTTAACAAACTGATTTGTATGGGAATCACGAATCTTCTTTTCGGATGATCATCGAACGCCCTGACTTCTCTTACCCAGTACAAAAATGGTTTTCATCGCTGAAAAAGACTTTTCTCCACTGTTCTTTTTTCTACTTATGTTGCTTTTCTTTCATTGGTTTGATTAAAAGCTGTTTTTCACTGGTCTTCTGGCTTTTGGGCCAACTGCGATGAGACGTCTGCTGCAGAGGCACTGGTTTGGATACTGTACAGTAGAAAAACTGATTTAGATGCCCTTCTTCTTTAAATCCTTATTCAATGCGTCGCTGGTTTTGCGGGGATCTTTTTTACTTTGTCGGAGTAAGCAACCGATGTTTTTTGGAGTGGTTTTCTTCGTATGTCCATACTTCCCCATGCGTTGAGGAGAAACCGATCCAGTATCCTGTTTCAATGTGATGACACGACTGACAGTTGCAAGACTCACACCAACTACTGTAGCAATCTCTACACGACTTAGCTGTGTGTTCGTGCAAAGTTACGATCTTCGTACGTTTCCCGGTTGTCACGTCCATCTCGACTATTTCACAGTGTATTCACGATATACGGTTTCTCAAATCTGATACAATGTAGTGGCTGACAACACTACAAAATCTCACAGTAAAAAATTACAGCCACCACACGTTGCAATATTATGTAGTATCTGTAGCATTTCTGGTTCTTCATCATGGCATTGGTACATAAAAACAGTGAATTTTTCCAGCATATTTGATCACATTCAAATCTATGCAACGTTTATGTTTCATTATTACGTTGCGTCTTACTCGCAAAATGACATCTAACATGCAAAGTTTTAACTTGTTTCTAAGTTTTGTGCTAACACACGCAACCTGGATAAACATCCTGAGAAACACACGTTCTTATGAAGACAACTCACAGAGGAATTGCATGAGTCCAGGGGCGAATCTAAGTCACACTAAAATGATATAAGATAAATGACCACTGCATTGTTAAAGATGAAGGAGCCCAGTCAAAAGGTAATTCTGCCAGTATGAAACATTATAAATGCACAGGAACATCAACAAAAAATAAACGTAGGGTTGGACACCGAAAAAACGAAGATTATCTGGTCAAGGTGTCCCTAAAGTTGTGTAAAGTACTTTGGTGGCCATAACGACTATGTAACCAGTAGTATGCGGCTATTATTCATAATCAAATGTTCAAAACAAAAGAAAAAAAGACCAATTGATATACCAAATATCAGTAAACTTCAACAGCAAATTCAATGTCATACACAGTTCATTTATTTGAAGAGATAGTACAGAGACATTGTAGAACAGGTGATATTTAGGCGCCGATAGTGAGAAAAAGCAAATATCAGCAAGAAAACATGAAAGATAAATAATGAGTAATTCATTTGAAATAAACGAGTATCATGTAACTGATGAGAATACATTGTCATATTCAAATACGAAATGAGGTTGATTATGAAAAGTCAAGCTTATTACGTAGTATAGAGCGCGATAAGAGCCTTTTGATAACTTTTAGAGAAACCAACACGTAAGAGAAAATTAGAACTCTTGCGGTCTGTTGGACCATGCCACTGCTACTTGATACGTTAGATTTCTTTTACCCAGATAAGAGCCATCTCTAAGGATAAAGTGATTTTGGTTTGCAACTGATCTAGTGAAGTGACAGTGGGTTTCTCTAATTTTTGAAAGAAGCTATCATATCATTGTGGTAATTTATTGTTATGAAATTTATGCATTAATGTGGATAGTTCTGATTGATATATACCTTAAATTTCAGAAAACTCATTTGTCTATACAAACGAGTTATGTGACATTTAAAATTCTAAAAGTGAGAGCGAATAACATATTATTATGAATAGTATAAGGAGGCTGAAGCATAGAATCGAAAGCTGTCCCATATACGATACAATGCAGTATAGGAGATGACTACAAACGAAACAGTACTAGATTATTCTCAAAGCATTAATAGGTACAAAGTTTCGAACTTTGCATATCATACTTGAAACTAACGACAACTTAGACTTTAAGTATTTGACACGGGAGATCCAATACTAAGATTCATCTGACAAAACACCTAAATATTTTACAGACCTTTTCCGATGTAGTACAACATTATTAATGTGAATTTGGAAATTCGCTTTTTCTTCTTCAGCTTTATTAAATGAATTTCCTGGTAGAAGATAAATAGATTTGGCATAATTTGTGGATAATTTATTGAGACATATCCATTCATCTACTTTTATTGATTCATTATTTAACATAAGTTCTAATTGTTTTAAGTCACTATGTGCTAAACATGAATATGTGTCATCAGCATATAGTTTTGTACTGAATGAAGAACATTTGGATTGGTCATTTGCAAATATGATAAAAAATAATGGGGCAAGAGTGGAACCCTGTGGAACGCCACATGTAATTTTATTAATTTCAGATGTCGTATTTGGCACAAACGTGAACTGTCCACGATTTGACAAGCAAGTTTTCATTACATCAGTGGTATACCTCTAATTCCAAAATTCATTTCCGTTTTTCTTAATAAGATTTAATGATTGATAGTATCAAATACTTTCGAGCTGTCTATGGATAGCGAACAAGTGTGCAGTCCTTTGTCGTGATTGGCTAAAAAGCAGTGCCGTAGCAGCCCAACTCTGCCCCACCAAAACGCTTACAGGGTTCCCCCTAATAGTGATTTCTAAAAAAATTTCGACGTTATGTTATATCCGGAGACCGAATGTCCTTCACAACGAAATATCGTAATTTTTTATTCTTTCATTAATTTTTTGTTCCACTTGCGGAGAATATTTTGGCAGAACCGTCGCCAGAAAGTTTAAAATTGGGGGCTTCATGTTTGTGCAGGGGAGCTAAACATTCTGAAAATTTACATTAATTCACAACAAAGTTTTTCCTAATTGTGCGAATTAATTATAAAATTATCATATATTTTCCCAGAATACCTATAATATGCTCCTAGGTTGCAACTAAAAATTTTTGACAGAGCTTAGCAAAAGGAATTGAGTCTAATCATTGTCATTTCTTGAACGACGATTATTGGAGTTGTTGTAATGAATGCAAATGTCAACAAAATTTGCAGGATATTAAAATCAAGCCTATCGTTCAGTTATGAAAACACTTTTACCTATAAGGAACAAACCTGAGGACGGTCAAAGCAGTGCGCCACGACGAACGTTTTCTTTTATTAGGGCAAATTGAGAATTTTGCTTAAAAAACATGCGCATCGTGGTTTTTACTGGCCAAAACCTACGCATGCATAAAACTTTCTGATGTCCTAGACTTGTTATTCTTTTGGTGCACGGCACATGTTTAGATCAATAACATTTGCATCTCAAATCCTACGTGGACGCAACATGGTTAACATCCATGCGTGATCCACTACCTGCACTACTATGTTGGGACAAGCTTAACAGTGATTGCGAAATAAACTCTTCAACTACACTATAAGTCCGTCTTGCCATCTGAAGAACAGGCTGCGCAAATGTGTAACTTTGGTCGTAAACACCAAAGGTATCTTACTTCTACGCAGTACAAAATGTAAGAAGACTACCTGGGCTAGCCATAATACATTTTTTCACAACAGTCACTACACAAAATATGTTGACCAAGTGGAGGTTTGACTTCTGGAGATATACAACTAGGCGTACAGGCAGTGGTGGACTTAGCGTTAGGAGGACCCAAGGCAAGGCTGAAAAGGGGGCCCTCAAATGACGTCAATATAATCAGTCAACCATGATAAGACTTTTTGATCAAGCCTGGGAAGGGTATATGCGGGTTACCCAAGGATACGTTACTGAGACTACGGTATGACTGACATAACAGAAAATGCAAAAGGGTATTCATGATGCAAAAGTTAAAGACACTGAAAGTTGGGAAGACAAAGCAAGCAACACATGAAAGCTTAGCGCTAGCAAGCTGGCATAGCCCTCTCTAGTTTTACAGTTGCTATTGGGGGCCCCTTTGAAAGCAGAGTACAGTACGTACACATCACAGCTGCTGCTAGAGGTCCTTTGAAAGCAGAGTACCTACACATTGTAGTTGCTGTGCCTGTTGTGGGTCCATTATAATTGCTGTGCCTGCTGTGGGTCCTTTTACAGTTGCTGTTGGGGGCACCTTTGGAAGCAGAGTACTTGCTTATGATCTGCTTCGGACTATATTATATGCGTGGATAATAAGTTGTTCACGAAAATGAGGAAAATGTTCTCGCGAAACACCCCGAGGTGGCCCCTGAAAAGGAGTGGCCCGAGGCAAGCGTCTCGCTCGCGCTCCCTTCAAACCACTGGTCTTCAACCTTTTCTGTACAATCGCCCCCTACAGGAAATTTGCTGGAAAATCGCCCCTATCTAAATAATCATTCTTAAAACTTGTTTCCATCAATTTCTTCAGCTGGCGTACTGAGACAATGACCTTATACCAGGGGTTCTTAACCTTTTCTCCATCGCGCCTCCCTAAAGTAATTTTCCTTTGGCTAACACCCCCCTTACTTTAAATAAGTTGTAAAAACAAACGTATTTCTTGGTGAATTTGTTTACTTTTACGGTTTTGTAACAAGCACTAAGTCCAGGGTTTTGTTAAGGCGTTTTAGGGACCCGATTCGGGTCCCTAGAATTGATAATAGGGCCCCTGGAATCGGAGAAAATTATCACCGAGTTCCTAGAATCAGAGAAATCGGGTCCCTACAGGTCTATACCGGGCACCTAACATTTTCCTTTAAAAAAAAGCTGCTAAGTGCATAGAGTACAAAAACACACAGTCTGCACAATGCAGATAGATAGAAGCAGACACAACAGAACAATTAATAGCGAGTTTGGAGGTAGAACAACAGGGTTACAGACACTTTTTTAACACTATTGTTCACTAACCCGTAACACTTGGTACAACCCTACATCCAGAGTAGGACACTGAGTCCAACCCTGGTCAAGGCCAGTAAAGTACGGAAGCATTATGGCCTGCACACGCCCTCAAGCAAACAAACACTGCAACATCCGTGCACTCAGTCACAAATTCAAATGCGGTTGCAGTGTTCAAAAAATAAGGACGAATATGAACAATCTGACTGCACCAAAACACACAAACATACGTTGTTAGAAATTCTGCATCGTTCAAGAAAGTGGTATATATTTTTTCACAACAGCCTCGAGGTAGGAATGTCGCATTTGACCTGATGAACACCAACACTTACTCGACACGGCAGGATGTATAGAGCCCTGCACCCAAAATTATAGGCTACTGATATTCGACAATTTCGGCCAATATATGGTGCAGCATTATTTTGCAGCATTAGATGAAAAACGCTTTCTTTTAAGCGACATTGTACAAGATTTACCGATAGTCACAGATATGCATGTTCCCACTCGGCCTGCATGCTTATTGAGTTGCGGTTGCTTGTTCTTGACCTGTGAGAACCTTTGCAAATTATCTGTTTGTTTTGTTCACTCTGCATAGCTTTGCAACCGCACACTACTTCGCAGAGTGAATACAAATTACTCCGACTAATTGTATACCGGTCAAACCAGTAGTTACCAAACATGTTCGAACCGTTACCCTAATCAAGGTAGCGATTATGTCTGATTATCCTTAATATGTCGCAGTGATCTCTCATAATACAGAACAACGTTGTGGTTTTGGTTCCGCGGTACCCCCAAAAATCGCATATTACCCGGGGGTAATTTACCCCACTTTGGCAACCACTGGGTTGAACGCTATAACCGCGTTTTCGCGTAAGATTCCAGAATTTCAAACGATTCAAACGTGAAAAAATTAGCAAGCTGATCGCACAAACCAGATATTTCAATAGAAATGTTATTTTAATTTTTAGATTTAAACATTTATTCCGCGCCGTCCTTTGAGTCCAGGGTTTACCCCCCTTTTTGCAGAACTTTGCAATCCTATAACTCGCTAGGCGATTGAGCTAGAGAGCTATCCAAACCATCCACGGATTCAGCATGTCTTGTAGTCAAAATCGAAAAAGAAAGTTTTTCGTTTTCGGTGGGGGGATTTCTGAAGGTGACGTCACAAAGAAGGTATGTTTTGAAAATTTTGGCCACCTTCGGCCGGCCCTGGGCCCCAACCCAGTGACCCATTCTTTTGGCTCAAAATTTTGTTGAAAACTAGGTTAAAATCCGCGTTCATAGAGCCGTTGATTGACTTGCTAGCATATTTGCAGCAAAAATTATGAGTCAAAAACCCAGTTTTTGGCCTAATTCAAAACTTTTCAGAAAAGGCATAATTTGCCTTTTCAGGGCAAACTTTGGCCAGCCATAACTCGGCAGCAGATTGAGCTA
>JGI24159J19872_10009776_pt1 | contig 12572 bp, 8 predicted proteins | sample Ectturendosymbi4_FD_19872 | JGI IMG/M metagenome (IMG submission 19872)
TCAACGTGTACGACATGTCAATACTGGTGCTGCACAATTTTTAGGGGGAAGGATTGTGGTGTACTTTTCGCGTAATGATTTTAGCAAAAAAAAACTGTGCAAGATGTTTTTAGCAAAAAAAACAAGAAAAAAAGCTGCCGCCACGAATCATTTTCTCGAACTTATATGCTCGAGTTGTAAAATGTACGACAAAAGAAAGACGATGAACATCGGCTAATAATTTTGGATTAACGTAGCAAGTAAGAAAGCAACAAGGAGAACTTTAACGGTGAAAACTACAGCAAAGCATACCCATGTCACGAAAGGCATCCACCGCTTTCATCCTGAAAACGTAATTTGGTGTAATCAAAAGTCTTCCATCACATTTCAGACGATCATCGCCATCTTCCAACAACGTAGGTTCATAAGCAAGATCTATGGCTTCATCCAGCTTTCTATTAATGCATTGTATCACGCCCTGCAAAAAAGTTTGAAACGAATACACTACACCTTCATATGACCTACACCAACTGACATATGATACACATATAAAGGCAGTCTACATTAACTACTGACGTGTGATTGCCTATCTCTTGAAATAAGTTAAATCAGTGTGGTCCAACTGCTTTTGACCTATGGGCCATTTTACGAAAATGTGACAACTTGCGGGCCACTTTCAACAAAATGATGTATAAAACAACAGGTTCACAAGATTTAAAACTAAAAAAGGGAAGATAAATGCGCGTCATTGAACTTATTGCACAATAGCAAATAGTAATTAATTACAAATCTCTGTCAGTGGGATGCCTGTGGTCGAGGGTCTCTGACACTATCGTTGCTATATCAATACCAATGTTAGTTGTAGCAAGTCGGAGACTATCGTCCAGTGTTTCGGCTGCCGTTCGGTTTCTGTTCTTAGATTTGACTTGCTTCATCGTAGAAAATGTATTCTTATACACGTATGAGTTCCCAAACATCGAGTGGATGTTTAGTGCGAAATCTTTCAGTTTGCGAAATCTATATTGGCTGACTAATTTCCAAAAGCTCTCTACAGTCAAGTCCAGATAGGTGTACAACATTTTCGCTATTGCCGGCCACATTACGTTTATTTTTATGAATTACGGCCGCCAGTGAGGTCAACATTTTTATGTTTTTGCATTGCTGTTCTGCTTCCACACGTCTGTTTAGCCGTCTTTCTGCTAAGAATCTACATACAAAAAGAGTTCATATTAATGCAAGGCTATCATAACTGACATTTTAATTACACGTGCATGGCAGCATAAATTTTTATTGAAGGCCGCAGGTTGTGCACCCGTGACCTAGTCCAACGCAGTTATTATTCAAAATTTTTATTGAAAGATGTTATGGTTGTTCTAATTAAAATTACCGACTGCAATATACACACAACATTAAATCAATACTGAGAAAGCTCGCGGGCCTGTAGTCGAACCACATTGAGTTAACGCCATTCTTTAAACATACGTGCGATGCAGACGGTCAAATTGTTATAAAGCAAAATTGGTGCATGTACACGCCGCAGTAATGAACACGCCGCAAATCTTGCAAAACCAAAGCAGTTTGAAAACACAAACTGCGCCAATGATTAACTTTAGTTTCAAGAGGACCATCTCATCCATTACCTGATTAGACGCTTATTGCCAAATATGAAACTATTAAACAGTGAACATGGTATGCATACCTTTGATGCTCCAGTGCCTGGTTCCGTTTGGTGTTGAGAAAAACGTATGCGCGATATGGCCCGCTTTATGAAGAACGCAATCAGAACCACAATCTGATCAAAGCAATATAAATGCAATGGGTTTTTACAAGAAAAAATGCTATCAAAAAATTACAAGAAGTAGAAACAACAGTAAAAACATGTTTCGCCAAATAAACAAAGTGAAAGAAAAATGAATAGACATAAGCAAAATGCATTGACATGCAAGTCTTAGTTTTTAACTTCTAAGTCCTTATCACATTTTTACTCCTTTTATTTGCACATAATTGTCATTTTGCAGAAATTTTCCTTTGCGTCAACTGACAGGATGAAGCAATAAAAAGATTGCAATATGCAAGAGTTTGCTGTTTCTTAAATTATTTCATTGTAAACAATGCACAAAGTTTCACGGAAACAGTGAAGTAACAGTAAACAAATAACTTACTATGGCTGCATAGATAAGTATCAACAAAAGTAGCAGTCCTTTGAATGGTGAGTCCACTGTAGTGTTGTGTGGCACTGGATTAGTGGAAATATTGGAAGATGTATTTGCCATGATTTTGAAGTCTCATTAAACATAAATCATACTCAGTGTTGAATGTTTCATATTTTCAAATTTGCCAAAGAATGAACCACCATTGGTTACCAGTTTTCTGTAGCTAGCTAATTACCAAACTATGGTGGATACCTTGTATACCAGGACCTACAGCAGCAAAAATATTGCCATTTGATTTTACAACATAGCTTGTATATATATATACATACAAACACAAGCAAAACCCAGCATTCATAAGCATTGGTCAAGCTAGTTTGTACATGTGTGCAGAATGCCAGCATTTGAACAAAGGTGCAAAACTAATTGCAAAGACAGGATGTTTAACAGCTGTTGTAATGATGCCGGATTCCTACGCAATTTTGAATATAAATTTCCAGACTTTTTCTACAATTAACTTTTCTGAATGACCTACCTAGATCAAATATAGCACGAAATATTCAACACAATAAGTAAATTTATATCAATCTTGAATAAAATATTTTGAAAATGTATGTCAAAAGATCAAGTCTGGAAAATTTTTTTNTTTTCCATACTAACCCATCAAAAAAAATTTTCCAGACTTTTCCNGGCTGGAAAATGACCAACTTTTTTCCATAGTTCTCCATACTCTGTAGGAACCCTGATGATGTGAAGCTACTACAACCAAGTGAACTATTGCAGTTGAAAAAACATGAGGTCTAATAGTTTCACAAGACTCAGCTGAAATATTGTAATGCTTATCACCTGTGGGCATCTGAAGTTAAACGATGAGCATTTGAACCTGCACAATTATGCAGGAAAAGACAGAACCAACAGNCNTGAGGAGCCAACGTTTATGAAAACCTACTGGACTGCTACAAAAACACTTTTATCCAGGTTGCAAATTATTNAATACATCCAGCATGGCTCAGTGCTATTTAAGTTTAATTTCATTGATCTAAGGCATCAAACAACCATCTTGTAACTTTATGATAAATCTTTGTAACTTGTGATGCATAAGTAATTTGTTACTCTTTGTGCATTTTTCAGCTACCACCACATTCATTATCGTTTTCAGCTCACCACACACTAGTGATGAACTCAAAAATTAGTCTTGAGACACATCTTGAGACCCATGTTTGTGAGTCTCGGTTTTTATCTAAAAAGATGTAAGGAATTTTGTTGATTGTATTGTATCAAGACTGAATGTTCCATCAACATAGCATGGAAAAAAGCTTCCATAAATAAACCTGTTCATTGTCCATCTTATCTTCAGGAAATGAAAAACAAAAGAAGGGAACAGGAATGTGATAAATTCTCATGTCTCACGCCTTGAAAATTCAGTCCTAACTTTTTTATATGAAATCTCTTTTTTGGTCATGAAAGTTTGCATGAGTGTCGATATTGGAAGTCATGGTTGCAACTATATCCCTACTCCACACACCATTTGGGCACATCAATACATAGTAGTTTTTGCTTTTCTTACAAGCAGTTTTATAAAACAAACCAAATGCATTTGAAGGAATTGTAGGAAGAAAATGAGGGGGCATTTATTTTTCAAGGAAACAACTTTTTGCCAAATGGAACCGACAAGAAATTATAATAATAATAAAAAGTTCAGCGGATCAATGATGACAATATATTCTAGTCTGATTTTGAAACAACACCAATCAATTACACTCAGTGCAGCATCAGCTGGGCATGAATAAACTGTGAGGGGTCAAACATGAAGTAATCCTGAAAGAAATACTATCAGACTTTGGGACAGCATTTTTGTCACCTTGATTTTTCTCCAAATATGTGTAGCTCATCAAATGATACATTACATCATGTCACCTTGAAATGTGCATTAGGTCTGAATCAGGGTTGGACCAATTACAACTGCAATTGAATCTAATTAATTACATATTTTCATGTAATTGTAACTGATATTTTTTTGTTCTAGTGTAATTGTAATTTATAAAAAATTTCGACCAAATTACATTTACTTCCAACCAACAACTCCAAAGAGTTAAAAAAAACACGTATTGTTTTTTTTTCTTAATCTATTAAAAATATTTGTAATTTCAACTTGTAATTAATTGCAAGTATAAGAGTAATTGCAATTTGATATTTTTAGCACAGAGTAATTGAAAAATTCGAACAAGTAATTGTCATTGAACTGATTTGATGTAATTGATCCAATTCTGGTTTGAATTCATGCACACTGCACAGCTAGGAAAAACTTTATTATTTTCCACAGGTCTAATTCAAAATTGAAAAACAAACAGGGTAAAAATATTACTAAACCCTTTAAGTCCTACATGGCACCAACATATTCGACCATAACTCGACAGCCAATTGAGCTAGGTAGCTGTTCCAATCCTCTAAAGATGCAGAAAGTCTTTAGTTTCGATTAACACTAGAACGGCCGGTAGGGTCATTTTGACCATTTTGGAATTCCAAATGGGATATCTTTCAGTTTTCCTAAGAAATAGGCAGGAACTTTGATGCTGAGTATCAAGCCAAAAGCTGCTTTCGGAAATATTTTAGAAGGTGGTTTACCTCCAACAGCCATTATGACCGCTATACAAAAACCATTATTTCTGAACCTCTTGCTGTACTTCATAAGACCGTATCCTCTCTATGACACGTATGACTCATTTTCAAACATTGTCTTTCTATTTTCCAACGAATTGATTTTATTTGTGACATCATAGAGTCACCAGAAAGAAATGCACAACTCAGAAAGCAGTTATAATGCATTTTTCTAGCTATCAGTTAGCACTGGAAATAGACTGACTTTTGAAACAGTTTGTGAAACAGAAATAGGTTATTCTATATTGTTGACAACTACAGGCATTCATCAGTATTCAGCCCATGGTGCTGGTTGGGTATGTTCTCCAAACAGCACCCAGCCCACTTTCTTAGGCCGAAAAAGCAGCGGAGCACACAAGCACTTAGCTTTTAGCATAAGTAAGTTGATCATAACCTTTTGTAATAAAGCATTGTGTGCATGCCCAATTAGTGCTAACCTATTCTGGTTCCACAGGTGAAGTAAGCTACTTGACTAAGAAATATAACATTGTCAAATCTATTACATCATGTCTGAAAGATCAAGAGGTTTTACTGGACAACAAGTTTTTGCTATGCTCAGATCCATAGACGAGGATGATTCTGGAGGGGAAAGTGAAACTGAGGAGGGTGACATGTTAGAGTAGGAACTCTACTCAGATGGGCGACAATGAAGAAACTGAGCAACTTGATGATACACAACCCATTGTTCATGTAGGGGATTAACAAACTGCAGATACTAACATTGAAACCCATTCTGCGACATGTTTTGATGATGATTCTAGTTGTTCTGCGACATGTTTTGATGATGATTCTAGTTGTTCTGTGACATGTTTTGATGATGATTCTAGTTGTTCTGCGACATGTTTTGATGNTGATTCTAGTTGTTCTGTGACATGTTTTGATGATGATTCTAGGGTGCTGCTGGAAGTTCGAGCACACACGAGACAGCAAGAAATGGCAGAAAATGGGAATTTATGGAATTCGGTGGAGAAGCACGAGGAAGGCGTGCAGCTCAGAATTTCCTAACTGAGCAATCAGGTCTATCATGCTTTGATTTCCCTGTTGGTGCTTTTCAAGTTATATTTGATAACCATACGCTCAAACATATTCAACAATGTGCCAATGTAGATGCTCAAACAGTCTTAGGCAATGAAGAATGGGAGGTTTCACTTTGTGAGCTCAATGCATTTATTCCACTGCTATATGTACGAGGATCGTATGGTGGCAAAAACTTTTGCTTTTACAATTTTTGGAATAAAGAATGGGGCGTATCATTTTTTCAACAAACATTGTCAAGAAATCGTTGTGAGCACTTCGACTTCTGTTGCACAAAGTCAGCATGCTTGCAAACTGACAAATTTGCTCTCATCTTGGATATTTGGAATAGGTTTGTGGACAACAGCGTCAGTTGTTACAAACCTGGAGAAAATATTATGATTGATCAGCACCTGTTTCCGACAAAATCTCGTTGTAGGTTCACCCAGTATATGCCAAACAAATCAGATAAGTTTGGCACAAAGTTCTGGTTAGCGGTTAACACGGAATCCAAGTATATCCTAAATGTCATTCCATATCTGTGCAAAGACGAGTCACGTCCATCCAACCAAAGGCTTAGTGACAATGTTGTCATGACTCTCATGCAACCATCATGGGTAAAGGCAGAAATGTTACAACCGATAACTTTTTCACGCCGTTTTACTTGCCAAAAAGCTGAAAAAGAAGAAAACCAGCTGTGTTGGAACTATCAACAAGGTTAGATGTGAGCTACCTGCATCTGCCAAATGCTTGTAGCAATGTTATTGTAGTAAGCTCATGAAGGCAGGCGATATAGCAACTCTAACTGTGATCAGTGTAAGTCCAAGAAAAACGTTTATGTTCTTAGTTCTCTGGATATGTCTGTTGAGCTTAGCGCAACTGAGAAAAAGAAACCAAGACAGTTGAATTTTATAACAAGACCAAATGTGGCATTGACGTGGCTGATCAAATGTCCAAGTAGTATTCAGTCAAAGTAGGCACCCGTCAATGGCCCGTTGCTATTTTCTACAACATTCTGGATTTGGTAGGCATCAATGCATTTGTGCTCTATAAAAAACAAACAGGTGACAAGGTTTCAAGACAAGATTTCCTGTTAAGCTTGCTGCAGAACTATGTGAAGACTACATTGTTGAAAGATCAAGCACAAATGCTACAATTGCTACACCTCACTCACTATCGACAGCTCCTAAATAAAACCAAAGCCGAGAAGCGTAAACTGTGTCAAATAGCTGCAAACTGCACTCAAAACAACATCAGCAAACTTTGCTTCAAGTGCAACAAAACTGTATGTGGCAAGTGTACTGCCACGGAGCTTTCCGAATGCATTATATGTGCGACAACACAAATATGAAACATTTTCTAATTTTGTGTCCAGTTTTGCCCTTCCCTAAAAACAAAACTTTTTTTATGGATAGATTGACGGAGTTGCATGACCTGAGTATTTGTTCAACACTCAAGTTGCAACCACACCACACATATACTAGTAAAAATCCGTTTTTGGATAAACAGTCAAAATGACTGCTGTTGGCCGTTGAGGGCTTATCGTAGCTCTGGTCATTCTAGTGTTAAAATATTGTGAAGTTTTGGATTTGAACTTTTTTTGGGTGACATCACAATTGGGGCAGGTTCAGAGTTTTTAGATGTGGTCATCAGGCCCTGGGCACCGCAGTCAAGAGGCAAGCTTTTGTTTCTTTTTAAGAGAAACTAGGTGAAAATCTGCATCTTTACACCCTCGATTAGCCTTCTAGTGTTAGCAGTTAGGAAGTTATGGCCAAAAAATCAGTAATTTCTTAATTAATCCTCTACAGAACATTTGCATGCACTATAGTTCATCTTGGTGTAGGTTATAACACATAAATATTCCATGTGATGACCATGGCAAACAGTTTGTAATAAACCTAACATGCTGGTTTTTTTCAGTCATAGACTGAAACGGTTTTGAAATGATTGAAAAAAATTAAGTCATTTCCATCATAATGTTTGAAAATACACTGTAGGCCCGATATAACACAGAATCGGATATAATGCAGTGTGAGTATGGACCCCAATTTTATAACTGATTTTCTGCGATACAGTAGTTTTGGGAAAATAATTTTAAACATCTCAAAATGCGCAGTCGCATACGGTTTTGTCACAATCTACACCATGTACGTGATGCCATATCAGCGATCAATACAGCCTTGCAGTGGCTACAGTGTCAGAACATGGACAAGATTCATGTCCTACACTTGAAAGAAATACGAGAGATTACAAGGAAAAGAATAGACAAGCACTGAAACAGTCAACCCTGGACTCGTTTTTAGTATAAACATCACATTGTCATGGAAATATACATTTCTTGGTCATGACTGTATACCATTTTTTACGTAATAAAATACCTTGGTATAACGTGACTCACAACGCGGTCTGATGTTGTTGATCCCGACATCCGCGTTATATTGGGTCTGCAGTTTATAGGCTAAAAAACACTTTTACGACGAGTTGTAATACAACTGTGAAACAAATGACCGAAATGTTTCAGTGACCAACATGTCTCAGCAAAAAATGACCGAAATGTTTCAGCGAAAACAAGCTAGCATGAGAGTATATTCTGTAAGAAGTTTGGCAGTATATGTATATTGTGTACAATCAACAGTTGTGATAATATTTTTGCATTTGCAAATACACTGGAACTGATTTGACAAGAAAATGGTAGAGCAACAATCAGAATTTTAATTTTGACAATCACTGTTCTATAAATGCAGCTATTTTACTTTCCATATTATGTATAAGAAAAAAATTAAATGCACGATGATTTTTTGCTTCTTATCTTAACTCTGTTCTGACTTCAATTGAAACCATTGATTATTATTGATGCTAATGAGTTGACTACTGTTGATTAAGAAGTTTGCCACTTTGTGGGGCAGACTTTCCAAGCTTGAGTACCTGTACCCCCTGTGGTACATTTGGACTTTTTTAACTTTTCACGAGGCACATTAGGTTTGAAAGATAATTAATCTTTATCCCACTCAAACTTGGGTGCACAAATTTTTCATATATTTATACCTAGTTTTATAAACTGAAGCTAGAATTGCGGTATTCTGTCTTCATTAAGGCACTATGCCTGTGCACCTAGGAAAAGAAATGTTGAAGACTCCACAAGGTTTACAAGGAAGCAGAGTCCTAAAAAGTTCTTTTCATGAAAGGGTCAGAGCAAGAGTTGTATTTTCCAATCAGAATGCATATGTTTCTGTAGTATTTAGAATTTTACAAGGCTTGCCAAAGTCAACTTTGAATTTGGTGCAAACTGAGAAGTACTCCTGGATTTGGAATGGATGCTCAAATCAACAATATTAACTTTAGTCATCTCTGCTTTGCACTACCATATTTTTCAGACCATAAGACACACTGGATTATAAGGCGCAGTATCAACAATTGAATGCTAGCTGTTCATTGTTCATACATAAGGCGCACCAGATTATAAGGTGCATTAAATTTAGATTAGTCAATAAATCCTGAGTGCCAGAATCACACAAGTGAGTCACCACTGGGAGTTTGATCTATCACACATGCCTAATCTGCTAGACACAAATAAAATAAAGTAAAAGTTGTGTGTGTGTTTGATTCGGTGTGCAGCAATGTATTCAGGAGTCCCACGGAGTAATACGATCTGTGGTATGGGCTACCTACTGTTGGATGCTACTCATTGCAATTGTTGTTGGCCTTTTATGTAACAGGATGGTCTGTTTACAAAAAAATTGTAACTAGCAATTAAATAAATAGCACCATATAAAATTGGTCCTAGGTGAGAAAGCAAAACCAGATTCATACACTAGTTGCACCGCATTATAAGACTCACTTTCGATTTTTTGAGAAAATTGAAGGTTTTAGTGCACCTTATGGTCCAAAGAATACAGTAAGTATTAAGTACATGTTTAAGGAATTCAGTATTTTCAAACAAGCAGCACATTTACAGAAGACAATATTAAGCCAATAATTTAGTAAAAATTAATACTGGAGAATGCACTGCTAGAGAAAATGAAGCTAATTCAAGCACAAACCTGCTTTACTGGGATATCCCAATGTTCAAAGATAGTGCATGTTAGTGATGTGCAAGTAACTGTGTTACAACTTAAAAATAAATATTTGCTTAGAAGTAATTAACTGCTTTATTTGCTAATCTGTTACTTTTAGTAGATCAAATTAAAATTTCAGTAAATGTTTAAGTAAGAAACATAATTTCTACTCTAAGGCTAAACTTTCTTAGTTGTCCTGAAAAGTAAGTTTATTGGTGATAAGTGAGGTTAATGTCTTTACATTTCCAAAATAAACTTGACTGAAAAGGTGAAGAAACGTCATTCTTTTTTTTGAAGACAACGGACATTGGTCACAAGAATAATGCTACTATCTGATGTAGAGGGTGAAACAGCACTGTCCAGTGTTCATGACTTTTCACCAGTTTCAGACCATTATTAGCTTAAAGACATGAGAAGGTTAACCAAATATATATTGAAAAAATATGTTTGTTGATTTCCTGAAAACCTTAAAAATTCTTTTGACATTGTGCAGCTGAACAAGTTCAGATTAGCAGATAAAAGCATCAACTGATGTTTGAACTGCACTAATGGGTGTAAGGGAATAATAATCTTTCAGCAAAACTTCTGGCCCTGAGAAAACATGCATACTGAATTTGGTGGCCAGGATTAAAAAAACATGTTGCTGCAGAAGATTAGTCATGTCATACTGGTTCATCACTGCTCAGTGCACACCTATAACATCCCATGCAATTACAAGACATGGGAGTGTGACTTTTTCAGCAAAACAAACAGAGGCACACATAGTTCAGAAATATTTTATAAGCAGCCTTAGCAAGCCAGTTGCCATGGGTCAAAAAAAGTTAGGAGTATGAACAGCAATAGTATACCAGTTTTTTCCCCTTTTAAACAATTTACCTGTTTTCTGCCATGAATTTTCTCTGACCTAAATTCTTGAAACTCAACACCTTTCTTGGGGCATCATCCTCATAGCATGTCCTACAGAGTGTCACAAATATACAGAAGGTCTTAAAGGGTATCGATGAACTAAAAGTTTGGGAACCCTTATTGTGAGACATTGCTATTTGCCCACTTGTCTCACCTGCCAAATTTTTTTAACAATCTGATTAACTTCGCTTAATTCCAGCCTCATTATACAGCTCCTAAGCCAGCTGTGTCCAACCCAAATGGTTTATACCAGTGGTGCCCAACCAGTCAGTCGCGATCTACTGGTAGACGGGCTGTTCCCAAGTCGACCGCGAGGGGTCTTGGAAAAAATAACATTTTTTGTGCAGTGGCTTTTAATTAATTAATGGTCTATTTGCCTTACAATGCTTGTAAAATTTCGTCTCTGAGGCAATGTAACCCAGTAACTAGCATTTGTTGTTTCAATAGCCCCTAACACTGGTCATATCCTGCAGTCAGGGACGCCCGTAGAACACGGATTTGGCAAGGACATTTCCCCCTTGCACCCTCTTTCAAAAAGAGGTTAACGGCAAAGGGGGCAACGCGCCGGAAGCGTCTTTTTATAACAATATCATTTACGTAATTTCATGGCTTATCAATACTGAATTGAAACAAATTAATTGCATTCATTCACATTTATGTTATTATTTGTAAGACCAACATTGCTGCTACACAGAAAAAAGCATAATTGGTAACGATTTTTTGTTTTCTTTTATAAGTTTCCATTGCCCTCAACTCTGTTTCTGCCCCCTGCCCTTCCTTGCTTCGATGCCCTACCTGCAGTTACTGGCCACATGTGGTGATGGAAGGTTAAGTAATGATGTACAGGTTCCTTAGACTAACAAAAGCTGTTACTGTAGTATTAGTGCTAGGCAACGCGCTAAGCCAGTGAGCACTAAGACCATCACATTTTAAAACAGTGTGTCTTTGAGTGTAGGTTCTCAATTTATATTGGACGGTGGTGCTTGCTTCAGTCAGGAGGCTGTCAGTACAATCAGTTTAAAATACTTTTTGTACGACTGCTTCGCATGACATTGATGCACATGTCTACAGATGCTAAGCCCGTGGAGGTGTGTAGCAGCCAAAGCATGCTCGGGGAAACCAACAATGACTTTTGTCTGTTTTTGCACGTGTTTGGCTTTGTTGTTAACTAATGATAAGCTGTATTTTTGTAATAATTGTTTCTGGCTGTTCGTGGATTAGGCGCCATAGTTGGCTACTACTTGCAAAGAACTGAGAGCTTTCGGGCTTCAAAAATTGTGCTCTTCCTCAAAATATTTTGTATCCCTGCTAGCAGCTAGCAATCAGGGAGGTTACGCCCTCTTGAAGTTAACATGGCTGACACGAAACGAACCACTACTATTTTTCACAACTACTACCATTTTCACCATGAACTAGAGGAAGATTATTCATGCCAATCTCAGAAGGTGGGTCATGAAACCTACAGTTCTTTTAGGTTCAACTTATTTGTGCGAGTCTACTTTCTTGCATATGAAAGTCAACAATGTGTGATAACCACCTTGCATGCTGATGAAGATTGGCAGGCAGTAGAAGGGGCGCTGAGCAAGGACATAGCAACGCTAGGCGAATACCTGCAGTCTTGGAAGCTAAAGCTCAGCACTATGAAAACAGTGTCGGCGGTCTTCCATCACAACAAGGAAGCTAAGTGTGAGCTGAAAGTCACCTTCAACAACGAAACCCTGCCCTTCTGCTCTGAGCCCAAATACCTCAGAGTAACGTTGGACAGGTCGCTCACATACTGCTGACATCTTGAGTCACTTCGCAAGAAGCT
>JGI24159J19872_10009778_pt1 | contig 12570 bp, 16 predicted proteins | sample Ectturendosymbi4_FD_19872 | JGI IMG/M metagenome (IMG submission 19872)
CAAAAGTGGTGAAGTTTGTATTTTCCCACTCAAATCTAAAAATCAACCTTTTTTTTTACTGAAAGTTTCAAAATACATCGGGGCCTTGGTCGCCTGCCCCCCCTTCCGATGCCCATGGATGAATGATACTTGCAAACATCCCAATTTATCAACATACAACAAATCTTAAGAGGCATTTTTGTCCATGGCGAAATCACACAAATGTGCACAATCCGCGGAAGTAACTATACAGCAATAAAAGAACCAAGTAATGAAACAGTACGGTGAAACAAAAGACGTTATCAAGCACAACTAATGGGATGGATGCCCTTGATAAATTTTACACAGATCATCCTGCGCAGATTGATACAAGCCAACGGAGGACAAAGGACATTCTCAACATTTTTCAAAAATGATAGGTTTTTGAACCTGATGATTATCAATTTTCAGAATGCTTGCACACACAAATATTTTGTGCAGGCAACGCTTTACTTTTTTTGATGATTGCCAGGGTTTCTGTTGCAAAGCCCGGAAACCAAAAACCAAAACAAAATATTTACAGCAGAGCAGAACTAATACATACATTATATATTGCCGTCATTCCTCCCTCAAGGTGGTCAATGACAGCGCAGAAAAAAGCACCAGATCCGACGTGCTCAGGATGGACCATGACGGTTTTGCCTTGATGTGGAAACAAGTTCACAGTTCCAGAACTTACGCCGCTGAAAATACAGTACATTTGTAGATGTTGAACTTTTAGTGCGATTAAAGAGGAATGTCCAGTTAATATATTATTTAATGAATATCCGCAAAAGAGGGTCTAAAGGTTTTTCTTTGGAGTGAGAAAACGTTTGAACGATATGTTTGTTGCAAACGAAAGTGAATCACAATTAATCCGTATTCTAAAGGTGATTTCAAGCAGAGAACGGATTACGCAATATCTGGCTTACGGGTTGCAGTCCCGCGCAAACGTTGTACGATGCGTCAGATACGGAATACGCTTAAATTTGCGCTGATGTTTGCGTGCGGTTGTTGAAGTACTGCAAAGCGTGGTTGAAGTGTATGACTGCCGTAATTGGGTTGTTAAGATATGTGCAGTAAATTTTGTAAACCATCGCCAGCCCAAAGTGTCTTACCAGCCGGCATCCACCAATAATAGATCCAAGGCCTTGTGGCTTTGCTTCAGCCTTAACTAAGTCAGCCTACTTCCGACTGCTTGGCAAAGAACTTCAAACACACTTGCATTACTATATAAACATGAAAACCGATTTCCACATCATGCTGCACAATATGGCAAAAGGTTAAAGTATTTCTGCATAAAGTCTTTGTAACAACCTAGCTTATGCCAGTTCGCAGAAAACTGCAGGTGCTTTTATGCACTGTGCAGTACTGCCTATGGCAGGTATAATGCACGTGAAGCGATATCTTTACTGCAGTTAAAAATCCCTTCTTCTGACGCATTTATATGAGACCTGCAAACCGCTAGGTTGTCGGGAAAAGTTAAGTCGATTTCAAATAAGGCGCTAACCTTAACAAACCAGAAAAATCTCCACAAAAGCATGAGTTCAACCTCGCGTGGATTTTGACGTAACGTGACGTAACCGTAAGTCAGCAACGTAGCTGTAAATTATGGTTCTGCGTGAAACCACTTTTAGCTCCGATTTGAATTCCTTGTTGCTAAAATTAATTTTTAGCAATAAAAATATTTCATAATTTGGTTGGTCTGAAAGATATTTACTCGATTTTCACGTTGATGCCATCGAATTTAAGAGAATGAATATCGAATTTTGTTCCAACGACAATAAAGTGGAAAATGGTGTCTTGATTCACACAGAGATTCAGTTTGAGGTTTCCGTACATTAATCCATTGATTGCTGAAACAAAAATATGATAGTTACAAGATAATTTATCTCAAATGCGTTATAATACTGCACACGTTTACCATTGAAAAACTTTTTCAACTTACAATGCATGTTGTTTGATTCTTTGAAGTCGCCACTTTTCTTGTTTACCGATCCGGGTTCCGTGAAAAGTTTAATATTTTCATCAATATACCAACTTTTTCCTTCATTGCACACTGTTATCATAACATACTTACGTTGCTTTTTCATTTCGGTCTTGAGTGTTCCTACAGACAACAGACCATAAGCTTTTAATGTTATCGGCACTGATAGGTAAAAATCATCGGTGTGCAGTTTTGCATTCACTGCGCCATGTTCACCTCAATGCCTTGTTCTTAAACTGTTAAATTCAGTCTATGGTAAGGTATCCATAAACAAATGCTTTAAGGTTACCAAACCAAAAACAGAACGCAAAACACAACTTTTCAGAAACCAAGATCTTTTGTGACGTTTGTAGGTTGGTAAAGGTAGTTTGTCTTCTTAAAATGCTGGAGAAAAAACACTTATCTTTATAAAATTTTCCCGAAGGCAGTTTCAGGCACACGTTCCATCCAAAATAAACCGCGCAGTGTGCCATCTTAAAATTAATACCCTGTTTACTATTCTGCACTATTTTTCCCGGGCTTCATCGATTAATTCGTGAAACCAGATTACAGAAAATTCAGTAGCTCCTAGGTTATCCGATGAATCGGTTAAATGAGCAAAAACCTTGTGTCAGTTTTCAAAGAGTTAAATTTTTATTTCGTTGAACAATCATGGATTCACAATGTAGTTCACTAGGCCTCGTAAAATCTGACACGGCTTTGCGGTGAATTTCTTGAGTTTATTTCCTAAAATACCTGCTTGGCCAAATATGTCTGCGTTTGTTTTTCAGATCAATAGACTTCAACTAAATGTGTTTTGCCCCGTTATCCATGCTGCGAAGGGTGGGTTTGAGAATAATGTTCGCGTTTCTCCGCCTCACCGCTTTCACAATAACCTGACTGCATTTTCCATTCGCTAGACGATTCGTGCTTTGGTTTGTCTGGGATAGCTCATTATTAATTAGAACAAATCAGATAATTTAGGACGATTTTGCACTATATTGAATAAGCAATACAAGTGAAGTTAAAAATTTTGCATTCGTCGTGAAGACGGATACGGATAGTCAGCATCACTGTACCTCGTGTTTTTAACACTCAATTTGAAACGTTATAATGTGAGGTGATAAAGATGTTTGTTTGGGCGCTAGCAAAAATTAGGTTTTAAGACTACTGTTCAATGCTCACAATTAGTCTACTAGTATGAATTGCTCACAATTAGTTTCAGGGTCTAGCTACGCATATGGCCAGTCCCGTCGCCAAGGGGGCCTTTGGTGGGCTTAGTCCCTCCAAACAAAACTCCAAGCCCCCAAATTAAAATATGAAACATTAGAAATCAGTGGAATTTTTGTTAAATTTGAATGTCAAGCCCCTCTGCACATACGTCAAGCCCTCCCGCACGAATGTAAAGCCCCCTATTGACGCCTTTCTAGCGACGGTTTTGCATATGGCTATCAGTACATGTCTTTATATAGTTAAAAAAGAGGTTTTCCATATGCTAGTTGCCATTTCAAGTATATCTGTAAGTCTTATACACTTCCAATCTCAGTGCGTTGAGCACAGTGTTTTTGTCTGCGCAACACACCATAGTTTAAGTATTTCACAATACAGAGAAATGAATGAGTTTTATTATTTTGCAAGTAGACTTCAATTTATCTTTTTAGCGCTGCAACACAATAGATCGGGCCATTTAAATTAGCTGATAGACATTTGGACCCCAAATGATACCACACACTTAAAACAATCGCAGTAAAAGCCTATACTTTTGCAAGAATGACATTTTTATTAAAAAAGTAAAACAAACGTTTCTAAAATATTTGCAGTTAATATTTGATAGCAGTTAAATTATCAACATACAACAGACTTCCGAAAAATTGCGTCAACTTATGTTTGGTTTTCAAACAGGCGATTTCGATTTTTTCACTAAAAGCCCATCGTTGAATTGAGCTGCCGTATAATGTTCTCCCGAAGTCGGTTCCATAATTTCGTCACAGGGTTGAATTTACAGATGCTGGTATGTTACCGCGCGGTTATTTGTATCCTGCCTAGCAACTTTGAGATGCTCATCCGAGGCAGAAAACAGTTTGCGCGTTTAGTTAATACTCGTTAGTGCTTACGAAATTCCGCTCAGTTTACATAAGTTTTGAAGGCATTATCCTTTTAAAATTCATTTTGCTGGCTTCAAATCACAACACCAGCTGAAACCAATACCGATTCAAATGCGACATAATAAGTTCATAAAAAAGCGTTTACGCGAACTTTCATTTTTCGAAGAGCTCAAACTTACCACAACTTACCTCTTTTGCATACGATCAGTGGACCAACTAATCCAGAGTTGGAATCTGAAATGTATTCGACTGAAGAGGTGTAGGGATACGTAATGCAATTAGGATCATTTTCACCAGGTGCGACTGTATCCGGAACCGTCCTGAAAGTTAAGACGTTTGAAAAACTACTTTTCTTCCAGAACCATGGGTGGATCCAAACATTTTTGTTTGGAGGGCCGTAAGGAAGCTTTGTTACTGTGGGGACGATTATGCTAGTACGACAAAGAGAAGTAAAAATTTAAATGACTTCAAATTTTTGGGGGGACATGAGAGGTAATAACCCCCGTTAGCGCCTCTCAGGGGCGGATTTAAGGGGGGACGATTGGGGCGATCGCCCCCCTAAAACTTACGAAAGTAACTTTATTCACCATATTTTTGTGCAATTCGAAACCAACATTCGCGATATAAGGCCATTTTGTCGTTCAATGTTTTGTCACAGCAGTGTTGTGAAGTATGCTTCATCTCTCTTACAGCAGCGAGGCCGATATGAGACTGTCTACCAAATATTACTGAAATCGCTCCCCCTAAACGTACTGACTCGATCCGCCCTTGGCGCCCGTAGCTGTTTCCACGTTCAAAACACGCTGGTTAACCGATTGATCGAAGAAACGAAGACATTGATGCACGCTGAGCAAACTTACCAGACGTACAAATGCTTTGAATGCGGAAGAACGGAATGTGCTTCGCTGAAATAAACGCCGTGTGGCTCAATGTTGAACGCCTGTGCATGTACAACAACATCATAATGTGTAAAGGGTAGTGTTGCCAGCTATGCGAATGCGAACAGAGAGTGCGTTCGTACAAAAACGCAAAAGCGCTTATTAGTTCATCTGTAACAAACCAAAGCTTACGCTGAACCTATATTACTGCATAACTTAGCACTTGTTTCGGTCTTTGAACAGGGTATTACATCTTTTTCTCTATAAACAGAAACAAGTTCGGCATAGCATCATAATCCTGTAGTATAGGCGGGTGTTGGTGCTCACTCTCTCCAGAAATATTTTAGACAAACTTAGAGATAAACAGCCGAGCAAGTCAAGCCTTGCGGGTACACCGGCAAAAATTCTGAATTTGTAAATTATTACCGTCGTTTTTGATGTTGGCATTAGCTGTGTCCAAAACAAATTGTTTTACGATAAATAAGAAATCGCAACTTTTAATGCTTCCGATTGCAGAGTTGTCGCCATGGCCCATGACCTACAAAGTTAAACGCCATGAACCAATGCATCACTTACATGCGATGGAACTTTGTTGTTGAACAAAACTTTGACAGTGTCTCCTACTTCAACAAACAATGGTGGTCCAAGTATACCCCAGTCGTCCTCACGAGGGGTTGGATCGGTGAAGCTTGCAGACGTGTAACCACGGAAAACTGCTTTTTTGTACACACCACCGATTCGAGATGGATTTTTTTCGAAGAAAGTTGCAGAACCTCTGTTGCGCACAAGACATGAAGAGTTTTAGCAGTTGTTCGAATATTTCAGTTAAGATCTCCAACGATTTGGGATAACAGCAAGTTGCAATTTTCCGATGCAGTGATAAACGCAAGTCTACACTTAAAGCAATATTATCTCTCATTACAAATATTCTCTGGTCATCAGGAAGTATTGGTGATGAAAACACTTCGATGTTAGAGAACTATAGGTGAAATTTGTTTGCGATAAAAGGGGTTTTGGTGCCAACTTGCTTGTGGATAGAGAGGTCGTGTGAACAATTTGGTTGTGGTGAAAGACGTTGCAATGACAAATCTTTTGCGTCAGAAATCGTTAGGAATGAGAAGCGTGGTGATAACAACCTTATGGCCACTGTATTGATGCTGACCATTAATTTTTGGTTATTACTGATTAAACCTACAGTATTTTCCCTTTTGACAACACCCGATCCCAAAATTTCAATGTTCCAGTGGTTGTTTTGTGTTAATTTTTGGAAAATTTTGTTTGAAAAATTGAAAACATTGTAATAAAAAAATTAAATGTTAGTGTAGCATCATAATAAAAACGAATGCATGGTGATGGTCACAACAACTTAAATGCTGACTATTGACTTAATCTGATAAAAAATCAGGGCTGTAAAGTGAGAAAATTCTAAGTAGCTTAGCTCTTCAATGGCTATTAATACGTTTCTACTCAATAGACACTCAAACCTTTAGTTCTAATGATAAACTACATTACTGGAGAAAAAGTACGCTCCTTATCAAAAAGAAGCAAACAAAAATTTGAAACATTTTGTCAATATCGCATTTTATATCATGTTGCACTCTTTTCAGCTCACTTCTTTGTTGCTTAGGTGTGTTCAGTCAGGGCCAGCCCTAGCAGGTGCGGGGCCCAGTCCAAGACCTGGGCGCGGGGACCAACGCAAGACCTAGGCGCGAGGCCCCTCTGAGCAGTGATTTTATGACATCATCGTGTTCAGTCAACCGTGTTACGATCGCAGATGTAAAGTACCAACACGAGAATTGAGCACGTTTGCAAACGTTCGATAATAGAGGAAATTCGCTAGTGCTGATGAGAACGTTCTTTATTAACAATGAAATTTGTATGGCGTTTCTACAGAATTCTCAAGCGCAATTCTCAAGATGTATCTGGCAAATATGAGCAATTTACACAAAAACCATGATGCGGGGCCCCAGAGGCGCGGGCCCAATGGAGCTGCATCGGTTGCATAGGCTTAAGGCCGGCCCTGCTGTACAGTTATTTTCATTAATTTCCAACTTCAGTTATATTGAAATTAAAACTGGTGTGTCTCAAGAACGGTTTAATCAGCTACGTTCAGTTGTGACTTCCTAACAATTATCTATATATATATATCTACATATATATTTTTTTTAACAACATTGAAATAGCATTGAAATTCGGAAAAAGATGCGTCAATTACTTTGTCAGATGTAACAGTGACCAGTGGCGTAGCCAGCCCAGAATTTTGGGTGAGGCAAAAAATTTGGAGGAGCAAAATATTTGACCTTAGGCGAGCAACAGCAGTTTTGATTGGGACGCCTCTTCTCAAAGCACAAAATGACTAGATACGTGAAAAATTTGGGGGCATGGACCCCTTCCCTCGGCTACGCCTACGACAGTAACCCGCACCGCTGCACAGTGGCGTACGCAGAAAACTTTCATGGGGGGTTTCATTCAGTGGCATATGGTGGTCATTCGTANTTGGTGTGCGCTGTTTGTGACGTCACATACGTCATATTCATGTTTTCAAGCTTGAAGTTTTTTGACATNATAGGTNTATTCTTCTACACGCACTCCCCTTATTTTTGNAAAAATCAAGGCCTATACACTCNCCTTATAATAAAGTTTTTGTAAAATATCAAGCTCAAGGGGCCTTACCCCTAACCCCCCCTCGTACGCCCTTGCCACTGCACCAGCTGTGGACATCTGATCTCTGCATTTGCGTTTACGAACCGATTCCTGGACCTTCGTTCGGATCAGTTAATCGAATATAAACACGTTGAAGCAAAGCCAAATGCACCGAACTAAGACATTATACCTTCAGCCAGAACAAAATGAAAAAAGAACCGAATACGTGGAATGCTTAAAATGGACTGCGCGCTCTAAATATATATTCAACTTCCGCAAAGGGACCATTAGTACAACATAAAACAAGAAGCTCGATATGCGTGCTGTCCAACCAGGCTTGACAAACTAAAGAAAACTCATTTTACGTCACACATTGCAGCTTGCAATCTACCGACAAATCGACCCGTGCACAAACTTTCTGCAAGAAAATTAAAGAATTATTTCGAAAGAACTAGCGACAAAACACATTATGCTGGTGAGGTTAAACGGGGGTTTAATATTGATTAAAAAAGACACAAAAACCAGATATCCAAACCGCCCAGAAAAAAGCGCGCTGGCAAAGCACGTTTTGTATAGTACTGTTGTGAACAACTGTAGCCGAGGCCGGTATTTCAACAAATAAACTATAATTCAGAAAAATGTAATGGTATCGCTTTTTGACTGAAACAAGACAGGAAACTTTTACTGATTAAGAAAATTTTTTTCTCTGCAGTGTATAAAAAGCAGTCTGTTGTTTCAAGTTTTTTGCTACCAGGGTTTTCACTTGTTAAAATTGAAGCAATTTTATTCCGATTACCTATGTCTATAACTTTTGCTCAAACTTTGCTTTTGATCTGAGTTTTTTTTTATGCTGATCGCAGCCAATGTATGTCCAGCAATTTACTTGAGACCTCCCATTAAATTGATCAAAACGCTAGGACTTTTTATACCATTTTATGTAGAATGTGCAGCTGTGGCAAAATTACGTCGCCACATCCAACCCTAATGGTGGTTCTACCATAGGTTTCTGCTGGCCTTGCACCGGTATGAAACTAGTAAAAGTCAGCGATATTACCGATAGAGCGGGCGCTAGGACGCTCGTTAAAGCTGGAGTTTCGAAAATGTGTTCTGTCGCTTTAAGCTGAACCCATTCACTAAGTCAGGTTTCGTAAACTTGGTTATGACGTTACACCGCTACAAAGAGGAGAAATTTACGTGTCAGGATCCGTAAGATTTTTGCCAGTGACGCCATTTTTGCCACTTGGACCATAGTTCCAGAGAATCTCCTCGGCAGCTATGAAATATTCCCGAACATTTCCCGTCAAGCTTTCTGATGGAAGAGGATTATCAGGGTTTCTGCAGACAGGATCGACTTCAAACGTAGCAGTCATTCCCTCTACAAATACGCATACACTTACAATTAAAAAAATTCATGCACCACTTTGGAACTTCAGAAATATGCAAACAATTTTCAAAATTTGTTTCAATGCAAACCAGCAAAAATGAGGTACAGTATAAACCAAGATGTGCAATACGGACTAGAAGCATTCTGCAGCAAACAGGCTCTCTGGCACCTTAGTTCGGAGCTGCTACTTGTGGTATTCGTTGCAGAACTTACAAAAACACTAGCAGTTCGACCTCATCGGTTGGATGAGTAGCTTGGAGTTTGAAAGATTTGGCTTCCGTCTTAAATTCGCTGCAAAGGAAAACCACTCACCTGTGAAATGACTGTATAGTTTGCACGCTATAGCCCAACGTCCTGGATTGTCAGCCCTCATCACAGCAGTGGAGAATGTTGCAGGGATGAAGATAAAGCTGTCCTTGGTGTGATGTTGGTGCATGACCTTAAGCAAAATTACAATAAATGGAGAGGTTATCTTTTGAAAATGTTGGCTGTCTATCAATATGCGATCAACAATAATGACAACAGTTTCGAATGTTACGCAACAGAGTCCAAGGTCGTCTCACCGTTTGTCCTTGAAAATGCATTGGGTGTAAATCTCTGTTGGAACCCATTCCCATTATGTGCCAGCTTACGGTGTCGCCTTGACATACTTGATAACCTGGCACGTTTCCGTAGATATAACCGTTTATAGCATGCATTTTGTTACCCTTAATAAAGTATTTCTCGTTGATATCGACAGTTTGACCTGGAAGGAAGATCTGTAAAAACGAAATGATAGTCGTGCAAACCACTTCCCGAAGGTCACAACATTAGACACTTTCAAGCATTTCCACCTCAAGATTTTCCCAAAAGTACCACGTGTCTCTTTCGTAAGGAATGAAAAACATTGCAACGAACTCGTGATCGACATCACTGCGCGTCTCATCTTCTCTGTACGTACCTGGCGACAAGAATACTTTGAGTAATAAACAAATAGAAAGCGGCGGGTATGAAAAGAAATATATGGTTTGCATCCTCAGTGAAAAGCTCCATTCACCATATTATGAATCACTGCACAGTAGGCGTAGTGATGGCAGTTACGTGAGAGCAGTTTAATGAGTATCGCCTGATCCAAAACCGTTCGTAAGATGTTCTGTGCCATTTCGGTTTTGCAGAGAGGAGCAGCTACGCAGAGCATCAACATAGATCAATGCCAAAGCAACATTATTCCGGCCTTCAAGTAAGGCTTTGCTTCAGTGAGAATGTCACTCGGTAATGCCGTCAATAAAAATAGTTTCGCTTGCAGAAATCAGCGGCAGCCTTTATTGGCAATTTTAAATGAAATTATCAAATGTTTTTTTCTAAACGGAGTGCAATGTCTAATGCTACAAACAGCAGGCTGGGCAAATTTATGTAATGGTTCATTAGGTACGCCATTCTGTAACTGCTCCAATCAAACAGTTTTGAAACAAAATTTATTTTTATGTTTGCACGTAAAATTTAAAGCCATAAGAACTATGTTGTGAGTGACAGTAGTAAGAACCAGCATCCATATTTGTTTTGAGGTGTTTCAGTTTTTCATTGTGCGAGTCTACTTGCTACAGTTTACCTGGCCTGCACACTATTAAAGCGCCAATCAGTCCAGAGTTTATGTCAACTGGCGAGTGAGTGTGAGAATGGTAAGCCCATGTCAAACAGTTTGGGTCGTTGGGTGCAGGTCCGTATCTGCAAAACAGAATATGTTGCTGCTCGCCTTTTCGCTGTAAAACCTGCGTTTCCTACACCAAGCCAATTATGGGTGAAAGCGCCTGCAGGAAAATCTAGAGTAACGCGATCGAACGAAACACGGCCGGAAGCGAGTTAAACGGAGCCAGCAGACTGATGTTCGCAAAGCAGGAGAAAACTGCCAGCATTGTATGACAAAATTTTGTTGATGGAAGGATGCACCTTTTCTCTGCTGCCTGGCAGNGTTTCCAGGAAGCTTATAACAAGGTATGGTATTGCAAGCAAAAATCATTTCGCATGTTACAGCCACAGTATTAAACAGGAAATTTAAATATAGCCACTGAAACACTTTCACGGGAAGCTAAGAAATTTCAAGGGATATATTGGTTACACATTACTGCAAAAAAACTGATTAGAAGTTTTAGCTGATTAGAACAGTAAAAACCTGAAAAAGACTCATGTACGCACTGTGGTAAAACCTCCCATTCGTACGTGTAGCGACCGCCCGGAGGAATGCGATCGTCAGCCTTGAGAGTGCTGTTGTCACCATAAAAAGCACCTTCGTTGGATTTGGTGTAGAAGACACCATGGGGGTGAGCGGAGTAATTTTTCGTTGCGTTGTTGAAAAGGTGGAGAATTATTCTGTCACCAACCTGCCCCAAAAATGTGTCAGAATAATATTCGAATCGCGCACCTGCGATCAAAACTACCGATAAAACAATCAGTGTTCGCCTCAGAGACAAACAAGTGATAGAATGTAAAAGCTTTTACCTCTGCACGGATGGTAGGACCCATAAATCCAAGGTTTGGGTCATGCGGTATTTCCGTTTGAAAAGTCTTATCTGTGTATCTTCGATAAACAGCTTTTTTGTACTTCTTGCCTATGTACATGTTGCTGTATATTTTTGGTATCCTGCAAAAAACACATTTAGCTATTTGGGCATACTTGAATACCGCCCAACATGTTTTAACCGTTTGGAATCAATTGGATTAAACTTTTCATTTTCCTTCACAAAATGACAAAATTGCTCATAATATGACATTCTAGCTCAGGAGAGTACGATCTGCGGCTTCCATAAAATATTATGCGGTCATGCACATGTAATTGTAAGTTATGGCGGCCGTGCGTTAATGAAAACTTTTTGTCTGTTGTATGCGGATACTTAGTAGAAAGACGGCGAAACAGACGTGTGGAATTGTGCTTGAATAGATTCATTCAAATATTTGACATTTCATTATACTTATAGGCACGAGTAAATTGGAATATTATACAAATCGCCCAATTCAACTACCACAGTTATGTTTAAAATTATAGCCGCTCATTCCACAGCAGCAAGAAACACAACAGTACTTTTTTTAAAAAGACGACCACAAGAAAACCAAGAAACCATCACTAATTTCGATGATTGTTTTGAGAAAACCAGGTCTTGATTTGTAGCAAAACACCGCAGCTTACTTTTCATCTTCCAGCTTATTTCCAGTAAGCACATTCAGTCCGGTGGGCGCATAATCCCAAATAATCTCTTTGATTGCCAGAAAATAAATTCGGTCTTTCGCCTGACAAACTGAAGAACTAATGGTAATGACGGCGAGGAGAAATATACAATGAAAGCTGAGCTTCATATCGATCGGCAGGAAACGTTTACCTCTTAAAATCGAAAAACTACGTTCAAAATGGAGGAAAAGAAAAAGTATTCCTCTAAAAAGCAAGCACGTTGGATTCTGTCGAGTATATAAATATGTTTAGGTATATTTCTGCAGCTTCTCAAGTCAAACAATTCCCATGCTGAAGCAGATGGCTCTATTTGAGTATGTACTTTCCACGATGGGTGTAAGCAAGGAATCTATCAGCAAATTTTTAATAGGAAATCGATTTCACGTAAAATTACGCAT
>JGI24159J19872_10009781_pt1 | contig 12568 bp, 12 predicted proteins | sample Ectturendosymbi4_FD_19872 | JGI IMG/M metagenome (IMG submission 19872)
AGCACACATATCAACACAATTTTTTCGTATTGTATATTTGGGATGTTTGAAAATGATTAAAACAAGAATGAGTGCAAAGATGCATTTCACTATAAAAGTTAATTTAGTAAATTAACTCATTTAGCAGTCGGAAACTGTTAGAGTTAATGATTTCGAAACTATTTAGAGTTCATGAAGGGCTCAATTTCCTTTGAACAGCATTAAACTTGGACAAGAAGGTGAAGATTGCTAATGTGGCTTTAATGAGGTTAAAATCATTCCCCTGCAATTACAAATTAACTTCATTGAACTTCGTGAAGATATCTGTGGACTGTGACAACCAAGATACTGTATCTATGACACCCTTTGACAGTCACCTTCTGTGTGCAGCAACAGGTGAATAAACTCTTCATCATTATCCGACTGCGCCACATTGCCTAAACTTAGCAGAACATTTCTATACCCTTTGATGTCCTTTGATGAATCAATCCATTAATACTCTGCCACATTTTTAGTAGCCTAAATTTTGAGTTCGGAGCAGTGCAGGATTGAATTTAATCTGCACATTTTAAAAGTTTTTGAACTTAATCGTGACACTTTTCAGTTGTCCACTGGCTTTACCATCTCTCTTTCCCTGGATTTCCTTGGCGCTGCTAAAGCTAAAGTGCGTTCTGAAACACACTTCTGTTTTCCAGAATCTTTTCGATTCCCTTAAGGTAACTTATTCTTGTTGGCACCTAAATCTGTAAATCATATAAATTTCCTTCCTGCTTTTGAATTGAACTCGTACAAGGTTATCATTATACTTGTGATCATTAAACCACTCCATCCAAAATTATCTCACACTTTTGATTACAGGCTCAGTCTAAGTGCAAGCATGCATTCTCAAACCTGACCGGTGATAGTCACTGTAACGAAACGGGCATTGTTAAGTAGCAGTTTACCCATGCCAAGAAGTACAGCTGACAAAAATTCCAATCATAATCATTTCATTATAGAGGAGAATAGTTTTTCTGTGCGGCTTACTTTTAGTGATGGAAACTGCAGTTCATCAATTTATCTCCTAGCATTTCACCTCTGTTTTGTTGCCAAAACGCTAAGTTTTTGTTTACAAATTACATGCATACATGCTTGTTGATCATACTGTTTTTTATGACATTTGGTCACTCAAAGTTAGTAAGACAACAGGAATGTAATTATTAACTGGGTCTCCTATCGCCCCCCCAACTGCCCATTTCTGCTTCACCGCCCTCCAATCGCCCATTTCTGCTTCACCGCCCCCTGGAGTTTCTCACCGCCCACTTTGGGAACCACTGTTCTTGTGCATGTGTGCTGTGATATTTTGGTCAAAGTTTAATAATTGTATTGGAGCCAATTAGGAATTGGCATCTTCAATCAGTTGCTAATGATGACATTTTGCCCTAGTTCAGGCCTGCACAACTCAGAAAGCTCAAAGGGCCAAATTGACCAACATAAATTTGTTGTGAGCCGAAATGGTGTATTTGATTTCATTGTAGGAAGAAATTCCGTAACTACAATCCCGAGTCAGGCTTTTTGCAACATTTTCTGCTGAGAAAGCTCTTGTAGGCCACAAGAAAAGCTTCTGCAGCTTTGTTGTGCAGCCCTGCCTTAGGATCAACCTCATAAGTTCTTCATTGAAATTGCTTCTAAATATTAGGTTACATTTTTCTATGTTTCATAGCTAGGCTAAGATTGCAACAGCAAGTTTAAACTGTTTCATAGCTTGGGTAAGGTGGCAACAGCAAGTTTAAACTGTGGTTTTCTCACGGTATAGTATATTAATTTCTAACTTAATAAAAAAGTTGTATGTTCAGCCTTCTTTCGACAACTCCATCTCCTGCTCAATCCGTTGTGGAAGGTAGTTTTGATGGAAATATTTGTCGATGTACTGGATATCGCTCTATCTTGGATGCCATGAAATCATTTGCTTCTGATGCTGATCCAACACTATTGGATAACTGTGGAGATATTGAAGTAAGGATTCTATTAATTTATATCAAACGTTGCCATAAGCTTGCTATTTAGAGCTGTGCAAATATACAATCCAGATTTTAGCAGTATGTATACTATTCTTTATGCATTGTGCAACAGAGTGAGAAATATAAGTGGTTCGTTATTTCACCTGAAACTATATTTGAAATGTTACATTATCATAAAAGGGATGCTAACTTAATTAATCACAATCCACTTGGAGACCATTTTAAGTGCAAGGACAAGCAAGCACATCTGGAACGATGCAATGTGGGTTTTCAATGTTCCTGTGGTCATTCTCAGTCCTGTTGGCACAGGGGGCTTTGGTGGGCTTAGCCCCCCAAACAAAGTTCTAAGTCCCCCAAATTGAAACATGAAACACTTTAAATCAGTGGAGTTTTTGTCAATTTTTAGAATGTCAATCCCCCACACAAACCAGGGTTGTTGTAAAAAAAAAACGATCCAAAAATAACCACCCAGGTTTTTTAAAAAAACCCACTTAAAAAAACCCACCAAAATAACCACTCTTTACTTTTCCATTGAAAAATCTACTAAGAAGTTAAAAAAAAATAAGCAGGACACTTATACACTTATCTGCAATTGTTGTTTTCAATCAAACAAAACAAACAGTAACGAAATTTAAAGGACTAGAAAAAAAGAGAATAAATCGAACAGTTTGAGTAAATTCTAACAGTTACCTTCTTCAGCTCTGCACAATCAGTATATTTTCACCAATTTTTCTGCCTTCTCTGCATCTAAACTTTTTCTGATTTTGGAACATACCAAATCGTATATTGCAAAATACACTCTATAGATGCTGAACTAGCAGGGCATACACATAAACTTGACGTGAAACTGCAGAGTTGGTGTGGGAGTGGTTTTTCTCTGTTTGCTGTGCGCATGGTTGCCAAGCCTTATCATTTAGGAATGAACTGACCAACAACACATTGCAAAATCAAAGATGGGATACATTGCTTTACCCTCAATTTTGAATGCCATGGTAGGTATAACAAGTTATTATTGTGTAATTCTAAAAATAGTGATGTTGCATGATGGAATAAAAACAATTCAGAATGGGGTTTTTCTGTTTTCTTTGAAAAAAGAACAAAAATCTTGTTTCTTTTTAAAAAAGTTTTTTTTAAAAAAACAATAAAACCCGCGAAAAAACGCGGGTTTTTCTCAACCCTGACACAAACGCAAAGCCCCTCACAGAAATGCTAACCCACCTATTGACAACTTTCTGGTGACGGTTCTGGTCATTCTTATATTGGACATCGCTGAAATGTTCTGCCCATTTCTCCACGATCTTCTTGTCAGTGATGAGTGTTGCACCGTCGGCGCTAAGCATGGGAGAGCTGTCTGATGTTGGTGATCCGTACACGCACTTGAGAGAGTCGCAGAAGTGCTTCATGTCATGCCTGTCAGCGCAGCCTTGAATCTCATTGGCCTTGTTGCTGAGCCAGGTGTCTTGCATTATATGAAGCTTTTTCTGAACTTCTCGATGGTTGCTGTCGTAGGCATCTTTCTTCGTGTCCGAACCAGGGTCACTCTGGGGGGCTCGATGGAGTTGGCGCTTTTCTTCGCAGGGTTTGAATTCCAACATAATTTTCGTCGAACCAGTCCTGGTGGTTTCTGGTGGCCGGGCCAAGCACCTGGAGGACTGCAGAGTGAACCATCGTCTTCAACGATTCCCAGTCGTTGCCGGTAGCCTCCATCAGTTGGCTTTTGAGGGTGACAGCCAGTTTTTGTTGACCAGATGGAAATTTAGCGATGTTCTGAACTACCCGTTGTCCATTAACGACGAAGCGATTCAATACCTCCCACAACTGGACATGAACCCAGACCTCGACATCCCTCCTTGTGAGGACGAGGTTGCCAAGGCAATCAAGCAGATGTCATCTGGAAAAGCCCCGGGATTTTCCCCACTGACGCCATCCCTGCTGAGGTGTTCAAGTCAGGTGGCCCATCTCTCCTTCAAAAGCTAACAGCGCTGTTTCAGTCCTCCTGGGGCAGTGAGGCCCTCCCACAAGAGTTCAAAGATGCCACCATTGTCCACATCTGCAAGAGAAAGGCCAACAAGCAATCATGTGACAACCACAAAGGGGATCTCTCTCCTCTTGATCGGTAAGATCATGGCCCGCGTTCTCCTGAATCGCCTCCTGAAGCAGCTTGAGCAAGGTCACCTCCCTCAGAGCCAATGCGGTTTCCGCACAGGTCGAAGAACCACCGATATGGTGTTTGCCGCTCGTCAGAACCAGGAGAAGAGTATGGAGCAACATCAAGACCTCTATATTACTTTTGTTGACCTCACGAAGGCGTTTGACACCGTGAGCAGAGAGGGCTTGTGTGGATGATCATGTCGAAGTTCGGTTGCCCGGATAGGTTCGTGAAGATCATCAGACTTTTTCACGATGGGATCATGACCCGTGTGCTCGATGATGGATACGCCTCAGACCCATTTCAGGTGACCAGTGGAGCGAAACAGGGCTGCGTCCTTGCCTCCACGCTGTTCATTTTGATGTTACTGGCGATGCTGACAGATGCCTTCAAGGAAACCTCCCCTGGCATTCCCATCAATTGCAGGTGCGATGGGAAACTCTTCAACCTCAGGCGTCTACAGGCCATCACCAAAGTCAAGAAGACTGTGATCAGAGATCTCCTCTTTGCTGATGACTGTGCCCTCAATGCCAATAACGAGCAAAGCACCAAAAAGACTGAAATGATGTACCAGCCCGCCCCAGGAATCCCATACCAGGAACCAAACATCACAGTGAAGGATCAGAGGCTCCAGGCGGTGGAGAACTTCCTCTACCTCAGCAGCACACTATAGATGCAGAAGTTAACAACCGTATCTCTAAAGCTAGCAGTGCCTTTGGAAGATTGAAGAAGACAGTCTGGGAAAGAAGAGGAATCTCGTAGCGAAACAAAATCAAAGTCTACAGAGCAGACGTCTTAACAACACTTCTCTATGGCTGTGACACCTGGACCATTTACAGGCGACATGAAAAGCAACTCCAGCAGTTTCATCTCCAATGTCTTCGGAGCATTTTCAAAATCCGCTGGGAAGACAAGATCCCCACACCGAGGTGCTGGAGAGGGCGGAACTCCCTAGCGTCATTACCACCATACGCAAGACCCAGACACGATGGGCGGGCCACGTCCTTCGAATGTCAGACTCCCGTATCCCGAAGCAGCTGTTGTACTGTATGGTGAACGCAGTCGTAGTGGTAGAAAGGTCGGAGGACAGCGCAAACGCTACATCGACGTCACCACCTAGGAAAACGCAGCATTTGACAGACTAGCTTGGCGAAATATGATCCACAGAGGTGCCCTCCACTCGGAGTTTCAACGTTCCAACACCGCCAAAGAAAAACGCCAGTCACGAAAAGCTCGAGCTGACAGCGCAGTCAACACGCCTCTCACCCACCCGTGTCAGACCTATGGGAGGGATTTCCATGCCCGTATCGGTCTCATATCCCACCTACGGACACATCGCTCCGCTTCTATAAAATCCTAGTTGCCGTGGTCATATCCGAATACGAATCAACGAACAACATATTGGACAAACTCAAAAGAAATTTGAAATTTCACCTGGATGAACACAATCCTTTAAAATCTAACCAGCAAATTACCGATGTAGTCAAACATTTATACACATATCCAGGTCATTTTATGGAATTTAAAAATCCTGAAATCTTGGCTTCTGCTTTGAACTACCGCGAATTATTAATTAAAGAGACACTTCTGATACAAGAACAGCAACCCGAGATTAATGTAGACAATTTTTTCACCCCTTCATACCTCTTCAATACGTAGATTGTTATGTCAAATGTTTAGCTGATGCTTTTTATGTTGATGCATGTTTCATGCATTGTTGTTGGTATTGCCGTAAAGAAACTCTTTGTGTTCTCAGCCAAGATACTTCTATTTTATTATGTAAGCCAGGTAAGGAAAATGGTGTAGTGGTTTCAAACAAAAAATATTACATGAAAAAGATGGGTACCATTTTAAAGAATAAAACAAATTTCAACTCAGAAAAGGTAATGCTAACCTGCAGAATTTAAAGAAATTTCAAGGTTTTCTGAGTAGACTGAAAAATAAAGGTGTTCTAAACGAAAGTGGTTATAATTAAATCGGACCAAGTGCTGCCGTCACTCCAATACGGACTTCCAAAAGTTCACAAAGACAACAAAGACATATTCCATAGAGGCCAGTTCTCTGCTCGATTGGCAGTTTCACCTATCAATGCGCCTCATGGCTGTCAAAATCTTTAAGTGAACTGCGCTGGCACGCAACCACAGCAAAAGATACTTTAGATTTTTTCAAAATGATAGCTGACCATGAACTTGATTATAACAAAATAATGTATTCGTTTGATTGTCAAAAGTTTGTTCACAAACATATCTGTTGATTGCATTGTAAATTTGATATCGGACAAGATCTTGATATTTGGATGAAGACAAAATCTTCGCTGATAAGGAGGGCGAATTTCATGGATTAAACCGAACGGACTTCGAAAGATGCTTAACTGGGCTTGCACAAATACTGTTCTGCAGTTCAACGAAAAATATTACACGCAGGTAGAGAATAGGCTCACCGATTGCACCTTCAATGGCAGACGTATTTATGAACTGGTTAGTTGACAACGTTACTAAGATTGGATGCTCCCTTCACATACTTTGTCGGTATGTAGATGACATTTTCCGTGTGTTTGATTTCAAAAGAGAAGATGGATCAATTCTTATATCATTTAAACAAAGTCCATTCAAGCGTAAGTTTTTCAAAAGGAGTGGAAGCAAACGGGCAGCGGCATATTTGGATGTTCTACTGACAAACACCGAGGCTGGAATTGAAACAGCTATCTGTAGGAAAAGCACTCATACACGTCTGTACAATAAATGGGAAAGCTTGTCTCCAATACAACATGAACAAGTGTGATTCAAAGTTTATTACATCGTTCCTACGAAATTTGCAGCTCTTTAATTGATCCACAAAGAGTTTCAAAATATTAAATCCTATTTTCTTAGCTATGGATTCCCGGACTCGTTTATGGACAAGCAAATTTAAATATTTCTCAACAAAAGTTATAAAAATAATCCTAAAAACAAGCAAGAAAAGCTTACAGTTACTCGAAGAATTCTTCTGTATATGCCCTACCCTGGTGAAGCATCACTAAAGCTACAAAAAGAATTGCGAAACTTTCTCCGAAAATATTTGAAAGAACTTGCTCGATTGGTTCTCATTCATAGAACACATATGATCAGAGATCTTGAGGACAAGCAAGCACGTCTGGAACGATGCAATGTGGTATAACTATGTTCATGTGGTCATTCCTTCACTGGAAAAACTCAAAGAAATTTGAAATTTCGCCTAGACGAATACAATCCCTTGAAATCTAACCACCAAACTACCAATGTAGTCAAACATTTATAATCACATCCACATCAATACATGGACTTCAAAAATCCCGAAATCTTTGCTTCTGCGTTTAACCACCGTGAATTATTAATTAAGAGACACTTTTAATAAAAGAGCAGCAAGCCTAGATTTCTATAGACGATTTTTCCACCCCTTCATACCTTTTTAATAAGTAAATTGTTATGTCAAATATTTGGCTGATGCTCAGTTCTTATGTTGATACATGTTTCGTGCGCTGATTGTTTGTGTTGACGTAGATATAGGGTGTTAGTTGACGTACTAATTTGTTCAATTTTGTTCTTCGCTTGCAGTGTTCTGTGAACGGCCTCTTGCTGCTGGTCTTGACTTGATGTCGTAGGTTACGACCTTACGTAGGTTTTGTTTTAGCGTTTTCTGCATAGCTGTTGGTCCTGCTTGTGCTTTCAGCGGATTTGACATAACTGGTGGTCTTAGTTTTGCTTTTGAAGTCTTTTTCGTCACACTGACTTTTCTTCCGTCACAGAGCCTTTTGGTTTTGAATTGCCGACATTGCCTGGGGTTGCTTCACTTTTTTGACTGAAAAAATAATCCGAAACGTTTCAAAATAAAACATGTATAGTTTTTTGAAGACTTTTTTGCATTAATGAAACTGTTAAGCCTATTCAAATTGTATGCTCCAAAAATTGAAATTGGAAACCAAATTGTATTTTTTAGCTTCTGATGTTAAGTTACTTTTTGTGAAATCATATATCTGACGTTTTCCTTCTGTTTTCTGAACATCTTTTCTCTGTAAAGTTTGTTTCTTGTGTTTTGTAAGGATCTTGGAAATGACCTTTGTTCTATGAAATGTGGTGAGGTTGAACGTAAGGAGCAACGGCTACGTTTCTTGAGTGTTCGTGGAGATATGACAACCTGGACAAGACCGACTTCTCTTGCGGAACTCAAAAGTCTTTTGAAAGCTCAGCCACATGCTCAGCTGGTATGTGGAAACACAGCCAGTGGTGAGTGTTTTGAATTCAACCGGCAGTAGATTTGCAATCTAACAACTCTAGTGTTTTTCCAACATGAACACAAATTTGCGTAAGAGGCCGTCAGTTTTTTAAACAGCAGAATAACAATTTGCTTGCCATGTGTTTGTTTGTTTTGCATCGGTTTGGTTTACCGTTTTTCAACTCAGTCAAGTTCATCAACTTCTGTAGTTGTTCAGATGAAAACACTTTTGTTCTTTGTAGCTAGATAATAGGTTTGGCTGGCAGTGCTTTTGCATAGAAATGATTGATTTAGATAAATGGAATTGTCGCTTGCATGTCTGGATCAATACTCTCTGCCACGAGGTCCGTGGATTTTAGCAACGCGGGAGAATGAATGAATTTTTATTTCGGATTTTGTGGATGGAAATGCAATTTGTGGTAACGCGGGTGAAGCAATCGCTTTACGCCTTGGCTGAAACAATGTAATACACACCAGGAGGGTAAAAGATTAACGAATCACTTAAATATCCGCTTCTTTTTCACAAGTCGCCAGTTTGTACGAAAATTATTCACTCGGTTTATTCAAACAGAATTGCACCAAAATTCACCTGTGTATCAAGGTCAATTCCTAAATTTTCGAAACCGACGGAAAAAATACCTTGCAGTTAAGTTTCTTACAGTCTGCCGTGTATATTGGGTTTTCAACTTTACCTGACATTTCGCGGATTATTTTAGTCGTAATGTTCTTACGTACGAGTCGTGAATGAAAAAGGTGCGTTCACTGCGTTGCCACCTCATGAATAGGCAACCAGGCAATCAGCCGCCACAGTGTGTATTTACAATTTAGTGGCAATGCTTAGGTACAGATTTTTCGTTAACGAAAGCTTTTATGCCCTGTGGGGTCATTAAAATCTTGCAGCATTTTGCCCCGGGATCATCTAAGTCTAAGTAATTTGTTGTCACCGGTGGCTCTCCACAATTGCTGCAGACAGGTCCACATTTACTTCGAGCGAGTACTGACAAACGAAAAATCTGAACCACAGTAATAATTGCTTTTTCCTCGCAGTAATATTTCATTGAGTAAACTTTACGAGAGCAGTTGATGCAGTGGTTGTTTCGAATATTGCAGTAAATTTTCGTAGAACGCTCCCCAAAGTTGAAGCCCGTAAAATCTCGTGCTACGTGCAATGACACGACTTAGGGTGATGCCTCAGTCAGCATATTTATTTTGATGTAGAACTTGCAGACTGCTTCCATAACAATATTTTTGGACCTTTCAAGCAGAAGTTGCTGACACCTCGCCCTTGACAAGGTGACCTCACCAGCAGTCGATTAAAACCAACGTTAGGCCCCAGGCCCCAAGAGTTAGTTTGGTCTTACCAACTTTCGTAGTTATTTGTGGCTGAATCGTGTGCAAGTCATCTTTTAAGAACCTTTAGCTGAAATTTGCACAGATTTTAACAGTTACCCAAGTCAAGGCGCTTTCTGATGTGATAGGTACTTCTATATCTTCACGAAGGCGAAAATAATCCATGCATCCGAGTGCTGTTTCAGAAGTGACTATGGCATGGAATCCTTAGGATCTTGACCGGCAAAAGCGGATCACATTAGTTGATAAATATTATGTACGTCAATAGAATTTTGTATCTATTGCTCGTAGTCAACGAAACTGTAAAGCATTTGAGTTATTACGGACTTAACTATCTGAACGTCAATGTTTCGTTTACGCCATGAGAAATGCAAGATATATCTTTAATCGTTGTGCTGCAAAATTGTTTTCAACATAAACATCGCAGCACGACTAATGAATGTGAAACTTGAGCAACATTAGCGTCGTCGCATGTAAATTGCATAACATACTTGTTGTCCAACATGGTGTTTAATTTCCTCGAGACTAGGTGGTACCTCTGTTGAAGTTAACGGGAACAAACGCTTTATTAAAAATGAGGAACTTGACTTCACGCACCTAATAGTAAGCGCAAAAATGGCGTTTTTTCAGTCAAAATGTAACTATGAAGGTAAGGCCTAGTGATGGCAGAGCATGGAAGACAAAAGAACTGAACGTTGGACACCACTGCCTGGAAATTTGCTTTTGGTATAAACGATAGGGTGGTATGGGATGAGGAAAAATATTGTTTCATTACAATAACCGAAAATGCGACGACTAACATAGTAAACACGATTGTGTCGATTGGGTATTTACTGAAACATCATTACTTTTGAGCAGTAGTAGAATCTGTAATTCATTGATACAATTCCGATTCCGATAAGCCAAGTAAACTTATGAATCCAACCGCCTTAAAAAAAACTAGCGGCTGCTACGCATTACTCTAAATGAGCAACTAGATTTCTCGGTGGGTTGCCATTTTACCCTCATAAGTCCAGTGCCCAGCCTCATAACCAGAAGCAAAATTTAAAAGGGGAAGTTCGTTTACTGTCAGTTTCAGGGCTGTGGAGCTGGAGCCCAAGCATTTTGGATGGCATGAGACAGAGCCAAAAATTTTAGATGGTGGAGTTGGACCTGACATTTGGGTTCCCGCTCTACAGACATAGTTTGTGGGTCAAGCGAGTTGTACAAATAACACAATGGTTTTTAGTTTTTGATGGACCAAATCGTTCTGGAACCGGAACCACAACCAAAAAGTTTAGATGCCCGGAGCTGGAGCCTGAAATTGAGTTCCAGCTCCACAGCCCTGGTTTTGTTGTCGCTGTGGTTGTGACGCAACACTGTCCAATTTTCCTGCAGCTGTGTCAGTTGTTATTGTGCAGCAAAGCGAAAGCTCGTTTCTATGAAATTTCTTGTCAAGTGCTGGACAGTGGGTGCAGCGTAGTTTGCCGCGTGACTACTGGTGTTCTGTTTGCATCTGGCACAACTATTGAATGTGTTCAACTTATGTGTGTGCAAATATTTTTTAAAAGTTGCGGAAAGGTCTTATTTGACCGAGTTAGGACGTCCGCAATCTTTACCACTACCCATCAGCACGTCGCAAACTCTACATATATAAACTGTACACAGTAATCTGCTATTTGTGGCGTCATTGATCGTAGCATCGTTTGAATTTTCGGGACTCGTTTAAACATTGTGTTGTAGTTTGTTCAAGCGTTTTTAGAACGGGTAATATCGTAACTGCAGAGCACATACCCTTCGAAGAAGACTTTTACGTACAGCCGTCGAACTTTAGACGTATGCAAATATGCGATTTTTGGTTTCTACAAAATTAGTTATTGACATCAAACGTTCGAACAATTGCACAAAACACCTGCGCCGTTCACCATTTGTGCGTGACGATCTAGAGGAGTGTTCTCAATTTGTTTCGCAGTCCACTCCCCATTAAACACGCAAAAACAGTTTCCCATCCTTTGTGACACAAGCTAGTCCTTTGCATAAACGCCTGCATAGATGTTGGTACAAAATTCCTGGGACATCAGCCATATTTGCGCCTTCTTTCAGAGGATTTGAAAAAAAATACTAAACCCGGCAATATCTCTCCACGAAAGCCGTTAGGCAGAGAAATTCCCACTGGAAAAACTCACGTCGCACCTAAGTTGAAAACCGTTAATGCAGGGTGCTAGTAAAGAATAATGTAAGCTGGTCACAGAGAATATTTCAACATTACAAATGTGAGTTCCACCAGTGGACCAAGCGTGTTTAAAGAAGAATTCTGGTACGCTGGAACCAAAGCCAGTGTCTAGGTCCATGGGAATAGGATTACCATGGGATGAAACAGGAGACTTAAAATTTGTCCAATATCTATAAGCAATTCTAACATCATATTGCAGGAATATTCTAAAGTTGGACAAATATTAAATATAGAGATTCAACACTGTAGTGTAGTGACGTGAGACCTCCAAAAATAAGGTTGTTGGACATTCTTTAGGTGACAACTAGAAAAAAGCTCATCCAATTTTCATTGCTCCACTCACAGCGACAGCTCATTAGGTCACGGATCTGTAGAAGCTAGACACCAGGCATGCACATGATATACAGTCGTGGCCAAAAGTTTAAGACCAAACAGAGAAATTTCATAATTTTTTGAACCCGTAGCGTAATGAAAGTACACAGGTGTTTCCGATCTGTAATTTTCATAGATAGGCGTCATATTTACATATTATTATCAATTTTACATAAAAAAAATATCAACATTCTCCTCCTTTGGCCTCTGACACCGCCCTGATCCGTCTCGGCATGCTCTCGATGAGGTTTCAGCACAGCTCTGTGGGCATGTCGA
>JGI24159J19872_10009782_pt1 | contig 12568 bp, 4 predicted proteins | sample Ectturendosymbi4_FD_19872 | JGI IMG/M metagenome (IMG submission 19872)
AATTTAATAAGGTTGTAGTTTTGAAGAGGTTGCAGTCTGCTGGATGATCAACACAGTTGCGCGGGAGTGCTGGGTCGCAACCGGTATCTATCGTTGTTGGCTCAGTTCCGCAAGGAGCTGAGCGTGGCAGAGAAAGTGTAAACCCAGGAGGTATCTTGCTGTAGTAAGTCTGAACAAACGTACAAACAAATAGACTATAAATGGCTTTTCTAAACCGGCTGCACCGCTGAGGCAAACTTTGAAAAGCAGAGCGCAAGGTTGAATAAAATGTGAACATTGGATAGACAATCAATTAAACATTTAGAAAATTAACCGTACCCAAATGTAGTTTTATGAGGAAAATCTAAAATTTTACAAGCAAACACAAGATTCCAAACAATTTGTATCAAACCCACATCTGAAATAAAGCGCATACTGCATTCAAAGCAAATCTTTTCTTCCTCAGGACTGCATAGCCACAAGAGACATGAACTTATAGTGGACACATTAGTGCTTTAATGTTTTGTGCATTCTTACTGCGTAATTCCCAGTAATATTTCATTCGTGATTCAACGCGATGCACTTGTTTGCGAACAGTCCGGCCATCGACACGATAGCCTGCAAACCTACATAACCGCAGTCGGTCGCTGTTTCCTGTGGCGCATTCGAACGCATCCCAACGCTTTTGTTTTTCGTCATTCTTATTCTAGTTCTGATTCTACATCGAACCGTTGTAACGTTACGTGTTTCTAACTTCACGCTCAAGTGTATCGGAGTTTTTCGTTGTATATCTGAATATAATCGAAAGAAGCAGTCAACTTAGAGTACTACTGGAGAGTTATTAGTGGACAAAGTGGTAAGAGCCTTTTATTTCGCCTTGCTTCGGTTTGGCAACTTCAAGAAGACAGGTTGCTTAGTTGGGAGACCNACCTGTGCTCCTGCAACAACTAGGTTGACCCCTCTAGTAGTAGGGNTCTCTGTGAAAACCTACGACCTCAGTCCCTACAAACTTACTTNTGTTTTGGTGACTACAAACATGCCATAATTTGCAGGATAATGGAGCTAATGTTGCGATTAGTTACAAATAGATGTCTTGGTTTTTCAAAGAGAACTTACTTAAAACCAGGGTTGCGGAGTCGGAGGTGAAATCGCCGACTCCAACTTCGACTCCGGCCTTTCCAAAATTTCCGACTCGGACTCCCGACTCCGACTCCTTAACGTATAGGGAATGAAATTGGCTGTTAAAATCAATGGAAGTCGTGGTGCACAGCAAGAAATCTCTGTTTCAACAAAAGTTTCAAATGAAATTCTACCATTTCAACAGGAATTCCCAACTTATGAGTGTGATTTAAAAAATGATCCAATTGGACATCCGGAGTCGGACAAAAAAATCCGACTCCGACTCACAGTGTTGATAGGAATCCGACTCCGTCTCCACCCGAAAACCTCCGACGCCTTACGGCTCCGACTCCGACTCCGCAACCCTGCTTAAAACAGCAACATTAACGGTACATGCATCGGATACAGTATATAGCGCCCTTCCTCCAAAAGAACAACGAGGCCCTAGTTTTCTAAAACAAGTGGCAAAATCTTTTGCAAAGAAAAAGATTATTAGTTAAATTTTCGCAAAAGCAAAGCAGTTATCATTCTTTTTTATAAAATCAAATCTGCGAATGCAGTTTTGTCATGGCGTAACACAAATCTGCGAATGCAGCGTGGATGTGGCTGTTTCAGGAAAAACCTACACACCTCCGCCGTTAATTTTCCTATCAAGTCGACGGGGTTCGGGATAATAAGGATGTGATATAAGATCATTTAAAGCTGAACCATCGATCCATGATTACAACACGCAATTTGCAGTACATCAAAGTCACAAACAAAAGCTGAACTATCTAAGTTTTTAAGATTATTTGCAATCTCCTGAGGAAAAATATTAATCGCGTTAACTGATGAATCACAAACCTAAGTATTAGAGACGATATGCACCAAGGCATTTGTTTTGTAATTTTTCATGGTTTGCTTGCAAAGAGTATAGCCGTAGTGTACATTCATACTTATAACGTTAAAGTTACCTATGCAAGGCATGGTGTCCAATTCTTCAAGCTCGTGTCATTTTNAGCAATAAATTGCTTTTCTAATGGTTGGGAAACGAAAATACAGAGTTTCATTGAAACAAGGCTTAAATTAANTCGCTTGTAAAATTAAAGCATTAAAAATTTGTAAACTTCCTGATANTACGCGTTTGGTGTCAGATAAAACGCACAAGTTGGGACCAATAGTTTTTAACTGAATATTTTTCTTCTCGTTTAAACAATTTAAGGCATTACGAAGTTTTACTTATAAAAAGCACATGAAAACAATGATATGAAATCACGAAAAATGAAAACCAATGATATAAATAGGAATCGAAAATGTTTCAAACCACCCCACTACTACATAGCTAAACGTTCATGCTATCAACCCTTTATATCAACCATGATACTCCACTGACCTATTTACTGAACAATTGAGCCCCAAAATACTTTCGCAATCAACGAATCTTAACTTAGCAGCTACCGTGTTTCCCCGATAATAAGACAGGGCTTATATTAATTTTCACTCCGAAATGTACACTAGGGCTTATTTTCGGGGGATGTCTTAATTTGATATACCAAAAAATGAAGTTGCAGGATTTCTAAATAAACAGAAATTACGAAAAACTATCTTCACTTGCTTATAATTAGCATGTTTTTTATTCATAAACTCGTTGACAACAATTTATTCAAAAACAATCATATCATTATCCTCTGGAATGTCTTTCAGGTCCTCGGTTTCCAAAATTCCAGCGGAGTTTTCGCCTAACTCAGTTTCCCACCAGTCAACTAGGGCTTATTTTAAGGGTAGGGCTTATATTAAAATCATCCTCAACAATCACGCTAGGCCTTATTATCGGGTAGGTCTTATTATCGCGGAAACACGGTAAAGCTAGTTACGGCGAGTATCTGCGCTGCCATCAAAACTTTCGGAAAACCACTTATGATGCAATAATCCGGTTTTAATAAGACGAAGGCAAATGAAATGCGTATGATGCAATAATTCAGTCTATGACAGAATTGAAAGAACTTGAAAAATGAAAAGAAAAAAGTTCGTTTTGACAGATTTCAATCACCTTGGCGCGATCCATTTTTGTCCCTTCGCGACCCATGTTTGGGACGCGACCCATACTTTGGGAACCCCTGACTTAATACGTAAAACAAACGTCGGTTTTCCGAAACATGGCAATATTCATGAACCGCTGCGGAAAATTTGAAACGGGTTGCACCTAAAACTGAAACTATTTCGCGCTTTCACCAATTTATTGTTGTGGTCGGTACATCTGGATACATTAAACAATTACCGACATTACATTTGTGAATAGAAAGCACAGATTAGAAAGAGCAAAGCTTCTTGTGCACAAATTTTATTGAAAACTGACCCCATGCAGACTCGTTCGTTCAGGCTTGTTATACTGCTGACCTTGTGCTTGTTAAGAATGGGTAATAATGCTTTTGGGAATACAATTTACTTAGCGTGACTTTGCAGCCTGCAAAAGATTTGCCTTGACCTAAAGTAGCTTACGTTCCTGATAATCTCGTACGCTCTCTGAAACAACACATGCACAGGTTTACGCATTTCGGATGGCATCATCAGGCCCTGAGCGCAAAAACCAACAGCCAATTTTTTGACTCGAGGTTTTATGGGCAACTAGGCTATAATGCGAGTCTTTGGAGGGTTTGATTGGCTTTCTGACATTTCTAGTTCAAAAGCTATGGCCAAAAGCAAGAAATTAAATAATTAGTCATCTAGGGAATTGAATCTACTCCAATTATGCGTAAATCTGCTCCCATTATGACGTCATCAACAACAAACCAAAAATGCAAAACTTTTCAATTTTTTAAAATCGAAAGTACAAGACTTTCCGCATCTTTAGAGGGTTTCAACAGCTCTGTCGTTCAATCGGCTGGGGAGCTATTGCCTTCAACCAAAGTGGCGAAGGTTACCTTTTGCGGGTATTGATTTTTTACCAAAAATTGGGTTTTTGGGCATAACTTTTGGATCCACAAACCCTAGAAAGCCAATCAAGGGCTCTAAAGACTCGGATTATAGCTTAGTTTCCAATGAAAACTTGAGTCAGAAAATTGAATTGTTGGGTTGGCGCGCATTGGCCGGTGGCCTCGGCCAAAAATGTGAAAACTAACCACGATTATGACGTCACGCACAAAAAACACAATCCAAAACTTTCCAATGTCTTTAAAATCTAAACTACAAGATTTCCCACATCTTTAGAGAGTTTGAACAGCTCGTCTATAGCTCAATCCGCTGGCGTTTTATGTTTGTGGAAATTTCAGCACGAAAAGTGGCGTACGCGAGACTTAATGTGCTTGGAGAAGGTACCGAAAGACTTCGATGAAGTTCTATTGAGAAATACTGACGACTAAACTTAGACAAAAGTTTAAACAGATTAGATTACAAAACACTTGAAATACTGTCTTTACTTCCCGTAATGCATTGTTCCAAAAAAAAGTTTGAAATTGAACTTCGTTCTGTTTTGTTATAAAGTTTGTCTACAATCCCCTAGTGAAAAACATTTGAAATTCTTAAGCAGTTTGCCTGAACAATATTGATTGATCTTGCATTCAGTGGTGTAGGAGTTGGGGGTGCAAGTGCTCCCCCAAAAGTTTTGATTTGTGGAAAATCCGGGCAAAATTCCTGAAAATTTGGGCAAAATCCTTGAACAGCTGGGAACTGATGCTTTTGACACCTCCGTTCTGTTTGTGTGATCAATGAGACTGGCTGATTACAAACGTCGTAGTGTCTATTTTGCCGCCAGCAGCAAAATATCTGCTGGGACTATTTCGCCATTCGAACTGTAGCTGGCTTTGTCCACATATAAAGATGAGTTCATGAAACTAGCAGCATGGTGACTGTAGTGGGTTAGTGTCTGTGCTTTCTCAATGCCTCTATGCTTTCTGCGCGAGTGGTTGTCGGTTCGGCTCTCAATATCATTGATTTGGCTTTGCTCATAGAAATAACACCTTTGATGAGAGCACTTTTTAAAATATGGTTCGGTTTAGCTTTTGCGTTTAGGTTCATGGTTTAGGTTTTTAGTTTAAGTTTTGGTTTAAGATCACGTGCGAAAGAACATGGGCTAATGTAAGCACATTGTCCTTGTCACATGACCAGTTCAACCAATAGGATTCGCCTAGTGGCAAAATAGTTTCAGTAACGCCTTTCCTCTGATGGCAGAATAGACACTGCCGAAAAACGTCTGAACTTTACCAAAGTGTGACCTCCAAAAAAGTCTTCATGTTTCTTGTGAGAGTTAGCCGCACAAAATTTTTCTATCAAATTTGGGGAAATTCGGGCAAAAATGTTTCACAACCCAAAATTTTGCCTGCTCCTACACCTAAGCTTGCTTTGTTATACATTCGAGCATGTCGTGCTGTACCGTTTGCGACTTCAGTATCGTTTCAAAGGCTTCGCAATTTGAGGCAGAAATTTCTTTATTGCTGTTAAAAATATCTAGAAAATTTTCTCACGTAACGATATCTTTTGACCAGTCACGCAAGAAAAATTAAAAAAATTTACTCCCTTATAATGTATAATGTGATGTCATCTATTGACCGCTCCTAGNTTATCACATTGGCCTGCACAAAACTGTACAGTAGGTTAATAGCATGCTTAGTTGCAACAGCTTTGTTTAAATGTATGCTTCTTTTGGTTGCTAATNTGTATGTACCTATAGGTGGGATTTAAACTAAAGNNTCCGCTGTTGAAATACGTTGTCGTGCCTGTCAGCTCTTTTGTGACTTCTTTTTCAATAGTAAATTAGTTTTAAACTCCGGTTTCTTTGTTTCAAGTACCTTTAGAATGAAGAAAAAGAAGTGAACAAATTTCTGATTTCGCAGTAAAGGCTGAATGCACATGGAAATAGAGGCTTCTTCGTTTATGTTTCCTTAGTAGATTGTTTGCTTCTGATTACGAGAAAGCAAATTGGCCTGTTAGCCTATACTTGATCAATTAGTTTGCATAAACATACAGTAGGTCACATGGATATTGCATTCTGCTTTATTTTGTGGCAGTTAGTTGCAAGTAAAATGCAACCGCTGAAGGGCTGTGTTTTTAACTCCTCTTTTATTTTGGTTATTTCCTTACAGTGTATGAAATGTAAAGCCTATGCATATGTTCTCAAGCACGGGTATGTCAGCTTGCTTAGCAGTGTAGACGCTTGCTGCGTTTAGATTGTTTTGGCTTGACGACTCTGCTTGTGCAGGCCTTCAATGTAAATGAACTTCAATAAAAGGCAGTGATATCTTTTTGGTACTTCAATGCAAGTTCATTTACGCGAGATCATACCAGGAGACCTGAATGCGTTGAAATTGTGTCGATGACATATCACAAAAAAGACTGATGTACAACGGCTCATCATGCACGATACATATACTCGCACACAAGTTCACAATTACTTCCTTAAAGAAAGAAGAGCAAGTCGTCATATATACCTTCTCACGTCATTCTGCATACTCCGTTATGAAATTGACATAGTAGAATTTGAACGATTCGCACGACGGCATCTTTAAAGGGTTTTATATGATTCAAATGGGAAAAAAATCTTCAGACAGGTTCACCCGCAATACAAAACATTTAACTGGATGTACGAGAAATCTGTTCCCTCAAAATCCACCATCTACCCAAAAAATTGAGAAGGGGCTTTTTATGAGGGTCACCAAAGGGTTTCAATTCAAATTCAATTGTGCAATACGGTTAAACAGAAAAACGACATGATGTGAATGGTTAAAATTCATTTTTAAGTTGTGCAAATCACATTCAGCGGCATAAAATCTTCTAACCCAAGCAAAGACATTTTTGATGTACAAGAAGAAAGTTCACCCATTGCAAAACTTCGCAATACCTTGCAATGTTATTTCACATAGAATAAACAAGGAAACAAGCGTCTGTGACATTTTTCACACTCTAGGTGGGCCTTTTAAATATTGATACCACAGAAAGTGACTTACCTAAACAATTGACAAACCCTAAGTACAATATTTGTTTTTATCAAAGTACCTCATACACCAACAGCTGTAGATACATAAAAGATTACTACTCGAGAAACCAAGCCACAAAACGTTGCAGTATGTTACTGTTTAAGAAACAATCAAAGTATTTAAGTATCAAGTTAAATGTCCAGTCTTTTCCCAAGTTTCACTCTCATTTTCGCATTTAGCCTCGCCATGAATGTCTGATCTTCTTCTTTTGTTTATTTGTTTAATTCCACAATATACTGATTTTATTCGGAAGAACAAGTACTGAAGCAACTCCACAAGAGTCACAAAGCTAATCCCAATCCATAAACCCAGTTGACCTCCTGCAGAAATAAAAAGTTATAATTCATAGATTAACTCAACCAAAATGCAGTAAATTGAAGCAACAAATAAGATGCAATCTTAAGCACAAGGCGAGAGGAACATTAATTTTTTATTTTAATTAATGGACTAAATAAAAAATAGACTAATGACATATACACCAAAGTCAGACAAACTATTTAAAGGAATAAACGAAGCGATAATTTAAACAATCAAGCAATAAGAAAGGGAAACAGTGAAAGAAATAAAATAACAGACGAGCAAAACCCGATGTGCAAGCAATCAACCGTATGTTAACAAAGGGAACTGGCAGGTCGCACATCAAGAAATGCAATTATACCCATCCACAACAATCAAATGTCCTCCTGACATACGCAACCTATTTTTATGCATCCATACAAAACAAGCTTGAAATTCAAGCATTAAGCAATCAAACGAAGAGTGCACTGAGCATTGACAGATAAAAAATCCGGAAAACTTTTTCTCTCACGAACCTAGGAAACAAAAATCGTTACATTTGTGAAAAATACCTATGATGTCCACTTGAACGCAAGTCAAATGTGGGTTAGCTTATAGAGTGCAAATTTTGAAGCAAAAGACTTGCACTGTAAAAAAACAATAATAAACACAATTTTGCACAATGTTTTCCAGGATTTAATTAAACTCTATCCAGTTATCTTAGAAACCGTCAGAAACTTTTTCATACAAAGTGCAACGGTTAGGCCGAGTAAGTTCAGAAATAGGTTCGTTCTTTCCTGGACCTACGTTATTTCCACAAAAAAGTGTGGCAGAACCGCAACCAGAGAGGAAAATCGCGGTGAAGAATTTTGTAAAGCGAGTCCAGACAAGAGTTTGGGACACTGGGTTGCCAAACCATCAATAAACCTCACTTCGCATCCCCTATTGTTCCAAGTAAAAGCGTTGCCAGTGAGTTGGGGCTATAGATTCTGCTGCAAAAGTTGCCAGAGTGGAAAAATGTTTCCCACTTGCCAATGAATTCCCCTATCTAAATTAGTTTCCTTGCATGGATGATTTGAAGAGCTCAATCTGCCTTTAACGACTATATTTGATACATAAGTGGAGCTTTGCCTGAGGTCACCACTGCGAAGTTGCTTACAAGCCTGGTTGTAAGTTGTTTGCATACTTTGGTAGAAAACGTTCCATACTTCTGCATTAGTAAAACCGACGCATGCTTTGAACTGTTGTTTTACAGTTGATGTCCAGTATCCATTGTTTCTGGCTTGTCAAGTGTAATATTCATGACTGTTGTAAACAGAAGGGAAAGTTTTCCTTAAACTTTTTCATTGAACTTACCGTCATGGCGTAGCAGTGGCTTTGTTCTTAATCACAAAATTCTCTCAGTGCTCACAACACACTTTGCAAACTTCGAAAAATGTGTATGAGGAAAACCCACAAATGCAATTTTTAAAAGTCTTAGTAGCATGATCTAAATTTGGTTCGAGTTATTTTTGCGACTATAAGCATCACGATTCCAAGCGCACAAAGGCTGATTTTACGCAAAAGCGTTTTCGCTTCAACCACCTACAATATTGGTCACACTGACAGGTTGACATGGTAAAAGTTTGAGTTGAATACAACATTCTTAATAGATACTAGGTGCTTTAAATAAGGAAAGAAGTCAAAATATTTTGAATACCTTCTATTTTCTTAAAATGCAGTAGTTTTCTGATTTGCGTTCAAATGTCTATATCAAATTTAAATTTTGTCATTACGATCTATGGCAGTCAGAAAACTGAAATTGCTACTTACATATATAAAAAGCAATTGGCTGCAGTAAGAGGTGGGGATGCGTTCTAGAAGATTTGACAATTACCTGAGGTCTCAGCAATTTTTGATTAAAGCAAAGATAAACACCTTTTTCACAAAATTCCTTGAAAACGATTTGCACGCACTTTTCCAGTTATTTTTTTATTATTTTTTCATCATTGCACTACACATCTAAATTACAAAAGAATACTCTCTGTCAAAGTACGTTGTTTGACATACTTGCATGTTATGTACAAGGCGCAAAGCTACATTGATCGAAGTACTGTTCTTAACAAAATAGCCGTAGTGTGCCAGACGGTAGTCCTATCTTGTTGCTAAGTACGTTTTATAACATATCCACTCTATACTCTTTTACTGTGGTTTTCAATCGTTGCAGGCGGTTTCGTATGCAAGAATAATTTTAAGACGTGGCTGCCAGGAAAGGGCAAGCAGGGTTGCTTACACCATGTTGGTATTTCATCTGGCAGCCATTAGGCAATGGATTTGCCTCAAGCAACGCCAGAGAATGCAAACTAAGGCAACTTAATAAAAACGTTTGTGTGCTTATTCTTCTTGTTTTTTTGATTAGGTACTTACTTCACAATATATTTTAATGAATAAATGAACAAACATTAAAAAATACAACCAAATCCGCTTGGCCCCCTGTGGCTGTTGGCTAAAAAACCGCCTGGCAATAAAGGTGAAATGTTGAAAAAAGTATCAAGTCAGCTCTTTTGCAAGTATTGTTCAAGGTCTAGGGTGCAATCGAGAGTAATTAAATTTAAAGATGGGAATGATCAAACATCTTTTCAAAAAACATTTCACCACTTGCAAAATTTACGACATTTTGTTATCAGTGATGCCACGAAGAGGACGTCTGAAGTTCTTACCAATGTCACTCGCTAAAGAAGACTCATCGATCAACTTTGATTGATATTCTTTAATGTAACCGATTTCCTCGAATGAGATGTCGATTCCCAGAACATTTTGATTAATGTACTCAATTTTTGGAACGACGTGCCAGTCCTTCTAACAACAGCATGGAAAAACAGCTGCTTCAACAAGATCAATACTGATAATTATTGTTTAATTATGGCTTTTTGTTGAAAATGTAAACACGCAATCATGCAAGTAAGAGACAAGTCAAACTATTGTCAATGCAGTGATGCCTAAGAGGAAGTAGGCCAAACATCAAGCTTCGCTTTTTTGTCATTTAAATCACACAGTGTTACAACTACATCAGGTATATCTTTCCCACGGAGTTGGAACACAACCAAGATTTCTCCAAAATCGTGGTTTGAAATGCAAATTAAGCATATAGCTATTTTGTTCTTGTGCAATATGTGTTTCTATTTGAACATGAGCGTTTTATTATCGTCCACACATGAAAATGTACCCAATTGCTGAAATGTTGTTTATGCAATCATGCACTCTGACGTACGATATAACTTTGTACAATGAAAAAAATTTTTACAACATGAAAATAAAGCCATAATTTTTTGGAACTTCCTATAAGAAAGATGTGCGATTGTCCTAAACGAAGCCATCATTTTAGTTAGTACATATAGGAATGAGTATTTACATTGCAATTTTTCTCTTTTATAATAAAGTATACATTAAGTAATAGACTCTAGCAAAGACATGATCTAAGTAATCCTGGCAGTGAAAATAGCGATTATACATCAGGTTTTGTGTCTTGTCCGTTATAAATATCTGTTTCATGAATATAGTTACCATGCAAGCAAAGAGATTTCAAAAGTAAGTCAATGTGTTAGTTGTTTTTGAAACTTGCATACCATAAATGATCAATATGCAGCACTTGGCTGAACAGCTGCAAGCGCCATTTTTCAAATCTTGTCTATGGAGCAAAATTACATTTAGGGTTCTTAATTCGCAACCTAGTCAAACTGTTGACACTTATTTTTAATGATAGGAAAGACACGCAGCAAGGTTCCCAAATATTAATTGCATTGAGACGCAATGAAGAGAAAAATAAAGTAACGTTATGCTGAAACAGGAAAATATCGCGTCAGGATTTTGCAAAACTTACTGCGTAATGTTTCTCAGTTGGTCTGTTTGGAAAGTGCGAGTATGACATTCGAATTGGATATTCAGTGAAGGAACAAGGTATTGTACATCCGCAAGCGTCCGGTGTAAGCTGTTGCCATTAAATAATGAATAAAACATTTCTTATCTGCACTTTTGGCGAGCTTTTCAGAGGCAACATCGCAAAAGGAAGGCATGCACGTGTTACACATTCAGGGGTGAATATTAGAATTGAGGGCCCCGAAAAAAACTTTCAGAAAGGGGCCCCAAAGCAACCCTTTTTTCCATTTGCACATAATTTTTTGCTTTATTTTTTGTGGGTCATATTACTTATAGTAAAAAATGGAAAAACTAACTGGGAAACTCTCAAACAAACGGGATGGCGAATACATCTCTGAAAAAGGGGTGCCCCTACTCAACCGCCTCGTTCGCCACCTCTAATATTCACGCCTGTATACAATCAAGGTAGGTAATATTTGATCAAGAAATATGCAATCTTGCCAAGATCACCTTACCGTAATTTGAGCTTGATGCAAACGTATTGAGCTGCAACTGGCCATTTTCTCCATGGAGCACTCAGGAGCGACACCTGCTGCCCAGTATTGGTCAAACGTTCGGCATCCGCAAAACGCGATCAGGTCTTGAGTGTGGCACTCTACAGTAAACACAACATTTTTGTTGCTTATCGAAAGAAATCCGTTCACAGCGAGGACTACGATCTTATCAGAGCATATATTTCGGGCACTGCGATCGTATCAGAATTTATATTTCGCCTACTAGGTGGGCATCATCAGCTCTTATTCAGAGAGGATCAGCATTATTGGTGTATTGAATAATGTTTTGATTTATTAGTCAGCAGCCTGATATGAGTTTGTGTGCACATTTTATTTTCTATACTAGACAGTTGTGTGTAGGTCATCACGTTAATTCTTACTGATTGAATATTTCACGACGAAAAAGACACGCTAGCACTTTTTCGCACTTGTTTATTCCTAATGGCCGTCAAAATTCATAAAACCATTGTAAACCAAACTTACATAGTTCTGCGTAGTTACGAATTTCCGTAACTGCACAAAAGCTTTAGTAATGCGAACATTTGCTCAGAAAATGATTAGAACTGGTCTTGACGCAGCGCCATCGTTTCAGACATCAAGATAGCACATGCTCTTAGCGCACGTCCACTTGCGTAGTAGGTCTTTTTGCATTACGGAACTGCCATACTCGCTATATGACACTCATTTCGCCTTTTCAAAGTACTGCGCGAACTACAAGAGTGTTTCAGTTTCGGCTGCGAAAAGAGTAGAAGAAAAACGACTTCTGCCACTGCAAAACGCAAAAATAACTCTCTACTTTTCGCCTGCTTGAACATGCCAAACGTGAGAATCTAGATG
>JGI24159J19872_10009783_pt1 | contig 12566 bp, 9 predicted proteins | sample Ectturendosymbi4_FD_19872 | JGI IMG/M metagenome (IMG submission 19872)
AAGGTTATCCAAAAAAATCACCCCAATGGACGTTTCTGTGTCGGAAACCATGGATCAAAAAACGTATCTGAGAAAATTTAGGGGGGATTAAGCCCCCTTAGCCCCCTCCCTAGATCCGCCTATGGCTCTGTGTATAACTAAAATCCTGTGTAGCCTACGTATGTCAGTGCATCTGCAAAAGTTACATTACCCATTCCTTCAAACATAGGCGGACACCTTGCCATTACATGTTTAGTGATGCAACAAAGAGCATTGTCTGGCTACGAACATCCGCTTCGATTATATTATATCGGATTATGATCCACAACAGTGTTGCCAGTTTGTTTTTTTGAGGCCAAATTTGTAGTTTTTGGCCTTTTTTAAACTCCTTTGGCTTTTGTAATTTTTGAAAAAAGGCCAAATGAAAGTTGGCTTTTTTGGACTTTATTGACCAATTCAATTTTTATGTCGATTTGGCAGATTTAAAGATGGTTTTGTCAGATTTCGAGACACTGGCAGATATCTGCATATTGTTTCTGGACACAGAATGATAAATTTTTGTTGCAAACTCTGCACGAGAAGTTTAAAATATTTGGTTTTGCTGTCTCATGCTTTTAGTTTTGCTGTATCAGGTTACTCCTTAGCAAAAGCAAAATTTTTGAAACGTTGAGTAATTGAGTGAGCTTTATACAGTATATTTTCTTTTTAAAGTGTTGTGCAATCTGTAATGTGTGTTTAAAAGTGTCGTTGTGTATTTTTCTTGCATTTCGCTCTTTTAGTGCTTTCTGGCTTTTTCTTAGGGTTGATTTGACCTTGAAGACCCAACTACTCATGTAACTTTTTTACTTGTGCCACTTCTGGCGATTTGCCGCCTCGCACTTGGACGAATGTGTAGGCTAACCTCTTTTGGTCACCACCGGAAGTGCTACAGTTTTCGCACCCAACTATAATTCTTAATTACTCTCGTGATTGCCGCCCAGTGACATTTTCTTATATTGGGCTATGTTTCTATTAGCGTCCATCTTATTTTCATATCGGCTCTCTTTTTCACGACTGCCACCAACACTCCCCCTTCTTCAAAATTTGCATCTTTTGTATATATTTCCACATTATCTTGTTTTCTTCACATGCCTACTTGAAAGAGTGTCTGTAATCCTCTTCTTTCATTGTCAGCACGTTTCTTCTTTTCTTTCCTCTTTTGTGCTCCTGATTTATGCAGAGGCATATTTCAAATGAACAAATGATTAAAAAAATTATTAGAAATTGCTAGCTTTTCCTTTTCAACATTAAAAATCAAGTTACTTATAATAAATTTCAAAGTAAAACTCCACTCCTCCACGAGGAGGCCTGCAGTACTGTAGTTTGCAACTGTTTGCATATAGTCTTCTATAAATTACAATTGGCTAAAGAAGCAAAATGCGCTCCATTTCTAATAATTTTTATTAAACATTAAACTTCACAAAACTCAAGTTTTAGTAATTGATATTACCTGCTTTACTGATCAGCATCTCCTGTGCTCGCTTTGGCATCGATTCTACTATTTTTTGGCAGTTTCTTTTATTTACTGCCCCGATACCATGCTTGAATGATGGCCTCTATTAACTTGGTCATGGTGGCGCAATCCAATATTTTTAACCGAGATTTTGTCATTTATCACAAAGTTTCAATGGAGTTAAGATCCAGCGAGTTTCTAGACCAATCTAACACATAATTTGTGTTTCCTGAACATCGCCTTCAGTTTCAGGAAATGCCCTTCCCATATCTGTAATGACTTTTCTTTCAATTATGGTAAGGCATTTGTCCGAATGTGCCACACCCTCAATTGGCTTAAGACAAGTGAACCTGTTCCAGAAAATCTAAAACTGTCCCAGAATATCATTTCGGGATAATTTACATACCTCATTGAAATGGGCAGGACTTAACTGCTCACCCTTTGTGATCCTGACAAATCTGCTGTGCTTCCCTTGAACGAAAAAAACATTTTTATCTGAAAGCAACTTTTTTCCAGTTTTCTACAATCCAATTTTTAAGGTTTTTGCCCGTTTTATCTTTCCTTCTTCATTTTTTTTGAGTTAGAAGCTGCATTTTAGTGGTTTCTAAGCCTTTATGCCAGCCTCCAGTGGGCGGGGTCTCATTGCAGCCTACTTGAGCATATGTGAACTCCAGCATGCATTAAAATCCAAACTCGTCTTCCGTGCACACATTTTGCAATTTTCAACGGCTGTTTGGATATAGTTTTAGTGCTGCGAAAGCGTAACAATGTGACTCCCCTTCTTAGGTGGGATATCTGCCATTACAAATGACAGATATTCTGACATGTGTGACTCTCAACCACACACAACAGAAAGAATTGGCTTCATTCTATGACACTGTTGCGATCGGAAATCCCGAGCGGCGTGTGCGCAAAGCTTCGCACCGTGGCAGTAAGCAACAATAGAGATCATGCTCGCAATCTCTCTTTGCGTACGCTAGTCATCATGTTCAATCGTTCACACGTTAATATCGGCAGAGCTGCCACGTCGCAATCTCTCTTACTATTGCTTGCTCGCGCCACATATGTGTATGGTGCTGTTCTTCACGCTCATCCCGTTCGTGGTGAATCATACAATCAACGCAACACCACCGGAGAGGTTGCAACAACACCATTGAGCGAAATAAAATCGTATGTGGCGTCATAAAGCGTATTTTCGACTTTTCCGACACGTCACGCTATACTTGGTGCAACAGCAGCAATTGAGATTTTCCCAAACGCACACCAAAAGAAATGGTGAAACATTGTATAACGACTGAAAAAACTTCTGTCAATTAATTTGCACAAGACTGTATAAAGAAAACTATAACAATAAAAACTTTGCATAATTGCCCATTTCATTTTTGTACTTTGAGGTTCGTGGGACCCCTAGACTCTTATGGGCTCCGGGACGGCGGCCCTCTCGTGGGGCCTGATTGATTCAAACTCTTCACCAATGTGGAGACTGGTTACTCGAGTATAAAAGAAACTAAACTGAACGCTCAGTAGACGCACTGTTCTCTTGTTTTCTCCAAGTGAAGTATTTGTTGCACTTTCTCAAGTGCGACAGAAATATAGTGCAATTGCTCTGGGCTTATGTTCAACTAACACAGTTAAGTGCAGCCTAAACAGTTGTTACTAAGTGGCCTACAAGTGTTGTTGAACAAAGGAGAACTTGCCTCTGTGTGAAAATTTCAACCGTTCTGTTTTTGAACACATCAAATAGTTCTGAACAGATGATTGGCTCTGATGAGATAGAGCCACCATAGAAGTCTTGTTTGATCATTACTTACATAATTTTGCAAAAACAAACAAAAATACTGCTGGTCGATGCAACTTTGTCACCTTTGTGGAGATTAGTTACCACAAAATTTATAGGTGTTTTTTACACGTACAAAATCACTATCGCTTTATAAATTAAATTGTTTTGCTTGATATTTGGAGGTGAACCGCATTAGCGGGCCGGACTGAAAAGAAAAAACGTCCTCGGTCCACGTGCGGTTAATGGGCGGTCCGGTCTCAAAAAATCTTGGACCGCGTAATCTCTAGCGCATTGGCTGGGATACGTCATGAACAGAACCATCGCCAGACAGTCGTCAACAGGGACTTTACGCTCGTGAAGGGGGAGCTGGACAATCAAATTTGACAAAAATTCCACTAATAACTTATAGTGGTTCATATTTCAATTTTTGGAGGGGGTTAAGTCCACCAAAGCCCCCCTTGGCGACGGGACTGGTCATGAATCAGGCATCATGCGGTGCCGGATGGGAATGTTGCAATCACAAAGGCTTTCATATGATTGCGGTATCAGCAATATACGACGTTCAGTGCTGTTCCACTGTCGTTGATGACGCTAGACGCCACAGTGGTTGTGGACTTTGTGCCAATTCAAAGTTTGGTCAACTCATTAAACTTGTCCCTGTTGACGTTTCACCTGCAGATAGGGTTACCAGACCACTTGAAATTTTTTCAAGGACATTTTATTGTTTTGTGATCATTGAAATTTTACTTCATGCCTACTTTGAATACTTTTCAGACAAAGTTGAAAACATGTGTTGAAAACATGCAGCACATGTTTTCAAGAACCTTTCTGAATAACAATGGGTCATTAACCACGTTTGTTAAGAACGTGAAATAAATTAGTCCTACATGTACATTGTACACGCTATTCTGTTCAATGTAATCAATAGTTCAATAATGAACAATTTCACAAGTATTCAAGAACTTTCAAGGACGCCGGAAAATTCTCAAGGACAACAAAATGTTTTTCAAGAATCATTGACATGACCAGTTTTGATAGCAAATTCAAGGAAAGTCCTTGACCCTCAAAGACGTCTGGCAATGTTACCCGCAGATGAAGTGTTCGAATATTGTGTGGTAGCCGATGCCACTTTCCATTTGAGAACTAATCTGATGAGAACAACGTAACCAGGGCGAAACCTTCCTCAAAATAAAACTATGTTTAACTATACACTGTCTCGAGCACGAAGAGTTGTAGAAAACAGTTTTGGAATTTTATGGTGGTGCATTTTCAAAAGTCTCGTCATGGTGCACACAAATGAAACTGTCGCAATTACCTAAGCAGCATGCTGCTTGCACAACTTACTCCAGAAAAAGAACCAACGTCAGCTACAAAGATACACACCAGGGTACAAAATACCGACGTTTTCCATGCAACGTTGTGTATAATTAACGTTGCTTGATTATGCACTTATGTTTTGTTGAAACACAACCAAAAACACGATAAACGAGCGAGGTTAATGAAGTCCGCATATTTTAAATAATACTGCTCTTTCCTCAAAACAGCCATAGCAATCATAGCATGTCCGAAACACTGCTGTCATTTTCAAGGTCATCTGGCATGGTATTGAAATGTGGTTTCGTTAATATATCATGAAAGATAAACATAAACGCAAGACGTTGAAGTGAAGACTGCCAGGTATAAGGGAGCATGTGCGTCAAAATATTGCATCTGGGAAGGTGGAAAGTTCGAAGAACATTCACAGAATCAGAAAAGTACGGCGAAACGCAGGTAACACCGAAGTCTGCAAATTTTTCGTCAAGTTGCAGCTTCATAGAACACTTGAGAGGAATCAAACGAAAATATCAACCACATACTGCCAGGCCCGTAGCCAGGTTTTAACGTTGGGGAGAATACATTTTTGTGGGGCACTGCCCCGCCCCGTGGCTACGGGCCTGCATGCCGCATTGCCATGGTGACAAAATGTACTACTCCTCACCAGCAGCATACAAACATTTGCTGATGTCCATCATTGTGCGTTTTGCTTGTTTGTGTGGCAGGGCCTGCAGATGTGTAGCAACCATGTTTCCAAATGCTGTGTATTGATTCGTATTACAATTTCTGCAATCTTCTCTATTGGGAGGTACTTCGGAAATAACTTCTTTGTTGCTGTGCAACATTTCCGTAACAGCGACCTGCAATATATTTTCAAAAATAATGGGTATGATAGATGCCAGTCGTATAACTTCAGCACTACATGCTAAGCAGAAAAAATAACGTTGTTTGAATAATGCGAGTTGTTTACATATGAGCTGCAGAACGTTCTCACCTAGAGAATATTTCCCAACTCAACTTTCTAACGAGAACGCATTTAAGAGTAATTCACAGCTTAAATCATTGAAGTAACTTCCATGGAATGATTTTGCCACTTGCAACAGTAAAGCATTCTGGTTGTGACACTAAGCTGAAATATCTGACTTCCATCATATGCTGATAAGAAACAAACGCTGCACATCATTATCTTACCTTAAAATCAGGTTTTGCTTGTTTTCTACGCTTAGGAGTTGGGCCTCCCCTTGTATGAGCACTATCGGTGCTTCCTTCATTGAAGCTACTATCCATGGTCCGTGGGAAAGCTTAGATTAACATGTAAAAGATACAGTGTACAAGTCAACACTAGGTTAGTTTGGCATCCAATATGTTATGGTTTTTGAAGGTGTACACATCACAACACTCTAGTGAAGGGTAACTAACTACTCGTGCATTTGAGTACTTTTAAGTTAAGACAGCATCAAGATACCTGTTCCACAGGATTCACGCATGAACTTTTCGTCTTCAGCTGATGGACTTTGCATTAACTCATCATCCACGCTGCAGAGCCTTGTGAAGTTTTGTGATGATGTAGGTTTAGGCAAGTTGCGGAGAATTCTGTGAAGACGTAGACTTTTTGGACTTGGCATATTACCATAGGCTTTTGCTAGCACATGCATCACACACAGCCATTACCTGGACCAAAGATGACAGGCTTGAAAACAACCCATTAATATAATCAGTTTTTTTTAAGAAAAATGTTACGTACCTGGTACGGACACGAAATCTCTGATTCTAGGGACCTGAATCGGGTCCCTAAAACACCTTTGAAAAACCTGATATAATCAACACCAAAACCCTTAATACAATGCATTTGATTTGAAGGTATGCTGACAGTAAAAGTAACAGATGCATTCATTGCTCAATGCAGCATTCTTGACAAAACTCACACACTGATGGCATGCGATGCAGTATATATAAAGCTGTGAAGGAATATTATGGCTTTATAATACTCTCCAACAGCAGAACTAGCCTCTGCTCCATTTGCTTCAAATGCTCTTAGAACCTTTTCTTTTGTGAATCAGTCTCTCAATGAGGTTGATTCAGTTTGGCAGCCCTTCACTGTAAAGCTTGTGTTGGATAAATTTGTAGTAAAAAGCAGATCAATGAGCACTTCACTGCACCAGCAAGTGTGTTCTTTGTGGAATACAGTGAGAACACTTAGAACTGAATGACCAAGCCAATGAAAATACTGAATACCTGACTCATAAGAAATTAGCTATGTTTCTGACTGGACAGATTCCATGCTCTGTACAGAGTTTTTGTTGTTTGTTGCTATAAACTAACAATAGTGTTAAGAATGTGTCTGTAACCCTACGGTTCTGTCTTCAATGCAGTTGCAAAAAGTGTCTCTAAACCTGTGATTCCGCCGGTTTCAATGCCTTGTACTAGGTTCTGTTTTGTCTGTTTTTATCAACCTGCGTTCTGCAGAGTGTGTGTGTTCATACTATGGGCTTTGTCTCTGCTCATAAACAAATAAATTAAATTAAATATGTAATCAATCACATATATGCATTGCTTCAAGATAATTCTGAAACTTCACAATGCTGTGTAACTAAAAAGTACAAAAAATCTTTTTACTTTTATCAGTTCAAACTCGCATTTACCTACTGAAATTAAATAATCACTCCATCTTTGAAATAACTTTCAAGTTAAATAATCTGGAAGAGCAGAAATGAAAGTTAATGTCTTTGCATATGCTGGAATCAACTGAAGATAGGCCTGCAACAGACTTTCAGGAAAAATCCTTAAAATTAAGTAGCTGGTTACATCTGATATTTGGATTAATTTCAAACTGAAGTACACAACTGATATTCACATTCAGTTCTGAACACCATGCATTTATAACTTTGCAAGAATGATATGATTAGAATCAACTTTCTCTGATTTTTTTCATAACAATAATTTCAGTAAGCCTGCATAAATGTCAATGCATTGCAATTGATGTTTACTTGTATGTTACTGGAAGAAGTCATGTACAGATTTGAGCAGAAAACAAGACTGCCTGTCACTTGTATGAACAAACCATTGCAGACCATGAACATTTATCAATATGATATACACCTGAAACATGCATGAACTGTTTTGGTGCACACAGTAAGTAGCTGCCAGAATATGCAAGTGACACACGGTTAACACAAGTTTACCTAAAAGTAGGTAAACTTAGCTGTTAACGCTGCTACTTTACATACTCTTTAGGTATACTGATTCTTATCAAGTATGGCTGCCAGGTGTAACGTTCAGTATAAACCAGAAAGCGTTCTCAAAGCAAATACTGTAGAACAAAATTAAATATACTGCTTTCATTCAAACTTTAGCACTTGATGAACAGTGACATTCCTGTTGGGTACTGGTTATAAAATAGATGGCATAAGCTCATCATTTTTGCTTGGCGTACATTGCTTGTGGCATCACACTATGTTTTATTCACATTTCCAAACTAACCTTTCAGCAGAGTTTGATGAAACTCTCTCTTTTCTATTTGCTCTCACATTTTCACTGTGACAAGAAACTGTTAGTGTTTCAAGACTTTGGTTGCTTACTGCAGTATATATTATTTGGAGTCCAAGAACCTTCAATGAAAAATCTGCTTCAAGATGTTTCTTGGATTTTTCATGCCTTTGGATAGCTAAAGACAAATGATTTAAATCGGAATAACCTTCTTTAGTCCATACTGATGATCCTACATTAAATAGTACGCATGGCCAACAATATAGTTTGTTTCTTTTGCTACATCCTGTGAGCCAAGGTATTTCATCAAATCGAGAATTTGAAAATGAACGTGTAATTGTTCTTCGTCCTTGCTTGGAACACATTGACAACTTCGACATGTCAGGTTTTGGTTTCCCTTTCTCCAGAATAGACAATTTTTCCTCCATTGTTCGTGCTGAAAATGGTTTTTCCAACAACGACAAAATATCCATATTTTAAATTTTCTGCAAAAATGATTGGCTTCAAAAGCAAGTCTGTAATTTATCATAAAAATTTAATCTTAATTACATTAAAGGACATAATTTCTAGAATCTGGAATGCATTCAAAATTAATAATTAGTGTTGATCAAAACAATAAACTGAACTACAGGTCAATCTATTTATAAATCAACAGATTTTTTAAATTTTGTAACCATTCGTCATACATTTTGCTAATTCTTATATATGTGATAAAGACTGAAAAATTGTGATGATAGCAAAAAAATGCATGAAATATCTTTACCGGCAGCCGAGATACAGCATTTTGAATTTTTGGCCACTAGGTGGATTTTTAAAGGTAAGCGCAACCAAATTTTTATTTCTCACATTCAATTTTTGGCAATAACTCTTTACCTTGAAAGATTTTTATAATGAAAACAAGTATTTTACCATTTCTGATCTAGGAAATTCATTTTCTGAAGTTAAAATATTGATAAGATGAGGATTTCAACACAAAGTTTGAGGTTGAAAATTTTCTTAAAGTTTCTTTAAATACCTCATCTAGGGGGCGACAATATTTTGGTGCTTAAAGTTTCTTTAAATACCTCATCTAGGTGGCGACAATATTTTGGTGCATTGGCAGCTGGTAAAAAGTTGCCAAGAAAATTTTTTTTCATTCAATAATGCAAATCTGGTGATATAATTTCACCAATTTTGATTGATGTAAGTTTTGTATGTAAGAAGGTATCCTACTTCAAAGATCACAAGAAATTTACGTAAAATAACATCTTTAGAATTCTGCATAGGAATATCATTTGGTAGTTGCATTTGCTGCAATATCTTTAGCTTGTTTTGCTTTTTTCAAATTCTGAACACCAATTAATAATTCTCTTGAGAAGTTGAGTTACTACAACATGAGAAGTATTGTAAACTGCTCACTGGATAAAGCTTTAGGGGACAAATGTCATAAACCTACCTATACAAGAGTGAAGCAAGAAAATCTTGTTGATGGAGGCCTGGGCTACAACACTCGGATACACTTGAAACTGTACATATGCACTACTACAAGTGCTTCATTGGTAATGCATTTGAGAAAAATTTTCTCAATGCTGTGATGTATTCAAAAACCACAGAAAAAAGTCAATGCGAACCATAAGGCAAGGTGGGCAAACAGTTTCTATGGAGGGTCACATTCAAAACTTTATTGCTACCAGGAACCACATATATTACATTTGTTTACTTCAGTTAAAATTTGTTTCAAAATATGAATAAATAATATCATTGTAACCTTGCATTGTTTTATTTCACACTGACGCTGTAGTACACATAGACATTGTTAAAATTACTAGAACATTTCTTCAACATATGGTATGTATTATCCATTTACATGCTCATACAAGTTGGATGTGGTCCAAGGGCCGCAGTTTGCCTACCTTGCCATGAGGTGACTGTTGCAATGTCAGAGGAATGGGAAATGCAATCAACAAAGTTTTTCCTTGTTGGAAAAAATGTGCTATATGCTAACAAAAAGTTTAGTAAGTTTTCTTCGTTTCAGCCAGTTCTTTCGATCCACTGCTTGGTCATGCTAGATCTTAAGCAAGGCTTGAGCAGCCATTTAATTGCTTCATTATCCAGAACCATCAGGGCATTGCAGTCCATGTGGAGTTCAATGTATTGGACATTTGAGGACCACATGTTTGGCAGTTTGTTTCTGCACCACACTCACAGGCCGCAGAGGTGATGTTAAAAAAGCGACATTGACAGAGTCAGTGAAACCACCTCTCAAATCAGTTCTGTTGCAAGTTACTCTGACAGTGGTTCAAGAAACCGCACAAAGGTTTCCTGTAAAATTATACCTTAAATGCAAACTGGATGCATGTCAAGTGCCTCCAGCTGTTACCCATGGGATACCACAGAAGCAAAGGAAAAATCATGAAAAGAAAAAGATACAGAAAGTGGTTCAAAAACTGGAGAGTGCTTTTAAAACATTTGTGAAGAATTGTGTTGCAATCAAGATCAGACTGAACTTTCAACATCCGAGTTGAACACATTGAAAAAAGCTTTAAGTGATTTGCTAAATTTGACACTTTGTAGATAAATAGAAAATTTGTTATCAGCAAAATCGTACCTAAAAAAAGATGGAGCAGAAAATAAGGTTTTCACTTTTCAATATTGTTTTGTCACTGGATTGCCACTGCATGTATACTACATTGTCTGTAGATTCACTTGTCAACATCTCTGTTTTAAACAATAGATATAAAATATCTTTTCCAGGGCAACTCCCACATCTGTGAATCATGCACATTTTATTTTCTGTTCTGCACACAATCACAAACACTAAATCTTTTTTATTTTGCTTCAGGTTTGCAGCATTGCATAGTAAGATGGTGTTTTGGCAGGGTTGCCAACCTGTTTTCATAAAAAAGCCAGACCTACTCACAAAAAAATCCAAAAAAATCCAGACTTAGTCACAAAAAAAGCCAAAAAAATCCAGACGTAGTCACAAAAAAGCCGAACCTAGTCACGAAAAAAGTTAGACTTAATTACAAAAAAGCCAGATCTAGTTATACGAAAAGTGTAAAAACAGACTTAGTCACAAAAAAAACTAAAAGAGCCAGACAAAATCACAGGCAAGGCCAATAAGCAGTTATTAAACACACACAGCTTAAAAACATGCAGCAGTGGCTCTTAATGTAGTAATGAATGTTACTGTCTGTCTGAATCTTTATGTCACTTTCACATATACTTGTTTATATTTTTTACTAGCAGCAATTAGAATGAATATAATAATCTTCATTCCTACTAATAAATCTTTGAGATCTGCATCTTTCAACCAGTCTAGTCAAGGCCTATCATAAATTTCTAGGTGTGCACCACTTAAGATTTTTCTTCTGGCTTGCTTCATTAGTATCAATCATTGTCATTTGAAGTTGAACTCACTGCATCTTGATAATATTTACAGTTTATACAGTACCTGTTCACTGCTTGTTCATCAGTTACGCTGAAGACTTAGACTGGGTTCATAAAACAAGACAAACAAAGATGATAAAAGTGCATACCATATCCTAAATCACTGCTGGCACTACGTAGTTAAAATCTTAAAGATCCCAGATTTTAAGAAAAAAAACTAGAAAGGCATGAAAAACCCAGACCTAGGAGTAGAACACCGACTTGGTACCCGTGGCGGGATGGCACTAAACGGAGGGCCGGCGGGTCGGGCGGGCTGGAGGGCCGTGTTCCCAATTGAAAAACATGAATTTTCGGCGGGCTGCACTGAAGGGCGGGCCAAAACAGACGGGGCCGGCGAGCTGCACATTAGGGCGGGCCCGTACAACAGAGTGAACCGACGGGCTGCACTAAAGGGCGGGCCGGCGGTCTGCACGACAGAGCGCGACGGAGGTCTGCACAACAGAGCTCGCCGGAGGGCTGCACTAAAAAGCGGGCTGCACAAGACGGGCCGGGGGGGCTGCACAACAGAGCGGGCTGGAGGGCTGCACAACAGGACGGACTGCACAACAGCGCGGGCCGGCGGGCTGCACATAAATACGTTCCCGCGGGCTGCACAACAGGGCAGGCTTGTAGACAAGACGTTGGGCGACGTGAACTTTTTGCTTTCTTGAAATCCGCGAAGTATCGATCGGGCGGTGATGTTTAGTTCGGTGCCGACGAAAGACAAAATCATTAAATGTTTTACATTCAAACTGATTCAAGTGAAGCAAACTTTAACTACTGCAACATTTGTATCTTATTTGTGTTAATACTATTGTTTGATTCTTTTTTGCGGCAAGGGCCCATATTTCACAACAAGCTGTAATCGTCATTGGTCACCATCGGGCATCGAACACCATGTAATTGCTGTGTGCAAGATGAGAGACAAACACTTTACCGCTGAAATGTAACCTTTTTTAAATTTGAGGAAAAATTTAATACATTCTCGGCTTACGTATAAGAAGAAACTCTTTCTGTACGATTGTGTTATGCGCGTATTTGATTATTCGTGGACATATTGCGAATGTTTTTTCACGTTTTTAACACCTATAAACATGAAGACATGCG
>JGI24159J19872_10009784_pt1 | contig 12566 bp, 5 predicted proteins | sample Ectturendosymbi4_FD_19872 | JGI IMG/M metagenome (IMG submission 19872)
AAAACTACTTCACTTATGACGTCAGTCACAAAAAATCCGCACCCCCCAACCAAAAAATTTTTTTTCAAGTGTAATCTACTAAGCTGGCCGATCCGGTTGAGCCCTTGAACAGCTCTCTAGCGCAATCGACGGAGGTGCTAAGGCGTTGGTAAGGCAACCGAAAACTGCTGTTTTAGGCCGAAATCAAAGTACGAATATATCATACCCCGGTTCTCAAAGTGTTAAAGTAAAAAATTACTACTTGTTAGGTTGCCACCCTCTACACATCAAATAAAAAAAATTATATAAATCAAAAAAATCATATTTTTTTATTTATTTTAAATCATGATTTTTATCAACCCTGCTTTGAATGGAACACTCCTTTACTGCCATTTCAGTCAGTTTATATTCAGTTGAAAAACAAAATGCAAGTAGAACATAGTCAACCTTTCATCTGTTAAGTCAGATAGGCAATGCTTGATTAAATTTAACTGTTGCAAATGCTTTGGGGTTTGAAGGAGTTGGATGTTGCTGCTCACCTCACTCAATGTTTGATGTGGTTGTTCATGTATAGATCATGTATTTGACTCTTGCCATTTATTGACATTTTTCACTGTATTTTATGTATGGGCTAAATAAAGTCACTTTGCAAAGGTTTCCTTATCTTTCTTCCAATGGATATCATTGTCATTTTGAGATCACAAACTGTTTGCATTATTATGGAGTTCAATATGTCAATTTCTTGCTTGCTATTGTCACTGTGAGCTACACAAAAGTCTTGCTCTGACCTGTGGTCAGTAGGTAATAATAAATATTAAATATGGCTTCCCTTGCACAAAAGACATTATGCTGTTTGTTTTAAATGCTCCATGAAAGCTATTTTCTCACATAAATTAAAGGATTTCATTGAAAGGTAATGATCATGCTTTTGTGGGCCTGTTAATTCATGCTTCTAAATGCCATGCAGAGAGCAGTTCAAGAAACATTGGGTCTAAATGAAATTCTAAGCAATTGGCTGATTAAAGTACAGTACATAAAATAACATATGTCCCGTCCCTACTGATCACTTCTTTGTTGGTCAGTTTTTGTGTGATCCCTAGACTTGGTTACAAATGTACAATATGTTGACATGGCCATGAGGCTGTGCATGGTATTGTACAGTATAAAAAGATACTAGCAAGAAGCATGTATTTTTCTAACACAGATCATATAACCTTGGCACTGACTTGTCATGTCAATTTTATATTCATACAATGTAGGAATACGCTCAAAGGTGCAATTTTAGGCATATTCTGTGTACCTTTAAAAATATCATGGTAAAGTGAATAAACTTTCTTCTGAAGTGCTTGGTTTACCCTGTTTTTTTGCTGAAAATCAGGTGTCTTATCACTTTATAGACTGCACATGTCTCAGAACCACACCATACTTCTAGCAATTAACAACACAAATCAACTGATGTCAAGACATCTCAGGACAAACACTTTTGTGCCAGTTGCCATCAATGTTGTAGCACAGGGGTCTCCAACTTTTTTGTCTGAAAGCCACATATACTGTTTCACAACAGTTTGAGGGCTGAACGTCATATATATGTAATGTGATTGTTTCAGGATACCATACAAAGTTACAGTACATTCTACCAAATAAATAGATTTGTCATAAATACGTTATTTTTTATTATTGAGCAAATGTCTTCGCAGGCCAGATTTGGCCCATGTACTGTAGTTTGGGGACCCCTAGTGTAGCATATGGACAAAACATGGGAATCAAAAGTATAAAGACTAAAGAGTGAAATTCTTTCCAGAGCAAATGCCAACAATGTAATCAAAGGTGATGATGTGCAGTACAGTAGAACTCGCCTACGTGGATGCTCGAAGGGAAACAGAAGAAAACTGTAGACTTAGACAAACTGTCAACGTAATATGTAGAATGCATGTGGAACATGACAAAATGAAACACTCATAGTTTTTTTTGTTTATCAGCAGATCCAATCATTATATGCATGCTAGTATGCGTTCAGAAGGAGATGAGACCAAACTGCATCCTGCAAGTTGTGCCAATGATACAGTCATTGTGCATAGAAAATTGACTTTCACACTTTGATTGTGATTTAATAAACATGCAAATAACAGTTGAAGTAATCTGGTTTAGCGTTTTTGTTTTCTATTGATTTGACATATCCGTTCCTAAATTTCTGTGTCAGAGTGGACAGTGAGGTTTCCGGATTAAAGGTTGAAATGCATTGGAAGAAATACTTTGATTGTGATTTGATAAACATGTAAATAACAGTTGAAGTAATCTGGTTTAGCGTTTTTGTTTTCTATTGATTTGACATAATCCGTTCCTAAATGTCTGTGTCAGCGTGGACAGTGAGGTTTCCAGATTCAAGGTTGAAATGCATTGGAAGAAATCCGTTTCTACCAGTTTTGTGTCGGATAGCGGGAATTCCGGTTATCAGAGTTCAGATAAACAAGGCCTGACTGTGCTTACAGACACTTCACTACCCTGCCTATTATCTGCAGTATTCAAAAGTTTATTTTAGGCATGGCAATTACCAATATACTCCTGCTAGATAAAGCCTCACAGTTGAATTTATGCCAAAGTTAAATCAACTATGCTGTATAATATGCATAGTCGATGTGAACTTCCATTTTAGCAAAAGGGGAGTTATTTATTTATTTAAAAATAATTCCAAATTTATAGGCAGTACTGTCAGTGACTTACTACCTCTGTAGCCTTTTCTATGAACGTGATGTGTCACAGGGTAAGTGCAGATGGGTTCCCACTGACAATTCATGACAACCTGCCTGGGGGGAAGTAAATTGATGTAACTTGAAAAGCTGTTGCTGTCAATCAAGGTACTTCACATTGACAAACACTACTAAGCATGTTGCGTCCTTTTGAAAGTTGTTTATTGCTGGTAATGTTTTTGATTAATCATACCTTTTCATTATTGGAATAGCTGTTTTTGGCAATCATTTTGCATGTATTTTGTGATGATTGTTGATATTATTTCAAAATACTTGCCATAAACCAGTATGATCAAAAAAGTTTCACCACAGTTATTGATATTTTATATATAGTGTTTCTGCAACAATTGGGGTTGACATCAACATTGAAACGTCATGTGATAAAGGATCATTTACCATAAAGTATCTGATACTGCTGCAAAATTGCATCAAAAGAGGTAAACAGCAGTCACAATATTATAAGATGTACACATTTTTGTTAAACATATTGGTTCCAAGAGATCCTGTTAAGATGTGAAAATGATTCTCCTTTTCATTCATGTCTGCTGATATTGTTTGGAACTCAAAATGGGGCATTGTTTTATGATGTCAAGCACTGCACATACTAGAATTGTCGCAGATTGAATGTTTGAAAGTGAGGACATAAAGGAAGATACAACAATTAGCAGCCCAGATGAAGTGTAGAACTTCTGAATACAATAGAAACTGCTCAATAAATCCATCCTCTATTAAATCTAATTTGCTTTGGGATTAAATGTTTCTATTGTGCATACATTATGAGGTTCCAGTTTAAAAATCAATTTTCAATTTTATGTGTGCTGTGTTTCTAAACGAACAAAAGCCTATTCTGATGTAACAGCTGTTCGCGCGAACACGTCACCATTATGCGTTGCTTTATCTCATTCGCCAGTATTTAGCTCTAGTCAAGATGTTACATGATCTTGGACCAGCAGTCCAGTCATTCAACCGAGGTGTGTGTGCTACCAGTCTACATTTGCACCATGAAAAATTTTCAAAAATTAGAACAACTGAAACGTTTGAGTTGTTGAATTATTAAATGATTGAGGGCATTTAAACCACCACGGTTCGTTGTTTTGCTGCTGGTGTAGGTGCGCTGGTTAATAAACCCTCTGCTTATTAAATCGGCTGGGATCAATGCGGATTTATTCAGTGGCGTCTACTGTATTAAGAACAATAGCGTATGAAAAAGAAAGCAGGTTGACTGGGGGAAGAAATTCTGGTGAAGAACACTTTCTACTCAATTTGTAAACACATTTTTTGTCATGCTTTGGAAAGATTTTAATGTTTTGAGGATAATTTGTAAACATCATATTTCAGAAAATTGTGTTAAATTTAAGTATGCCTGATTAAATTTCCAATTGCATGTCAAACTTCGGTTGTACCACAATGTGTGAGCTTTATGCTCGCTATCTGAAATACAAACTCGACCTTATTTGTTTCGTTTAGCTTATTGTTTCCTGTTTGAAGATATTAGTCAATGCGTATAGTACATGTATAAAAATGTCCAGTAGTCTAATTGTGGTGGACAATGGCAACTCGGAAGTCAGCCAACTAGACCAAGGCACTGTGGAAACAGTGGATGGACATGATAACAGGTTGAATCAAGACGACATTTTGTCCAGCACACGGGCTGTAATGCAAGGACTAGAGCAGCTGAAGAACGAACACAACTCTATTTTGCACAGTTTATTGGCAACACTAAATGCAATTCGTAGGGAAAAAGATGATGACGTTAATTTGGTCGAGGAAAAATCAAATATTATCAAAAAGTCGCTTGAAATGATAGAGCTTGGGCTTGGAGAAGCCGAAATGATGGTGTCTTTGTCATGCCATCTGAACAACTTGGAATCCGACAAGCAACGAGCGAAAGCGTTGATAAAACGACTTTGCCAGGAAAATGCGTGGCTTCGTGACGAGCTCGCCAACACGCAAAACAAACTGCAGCTGGCTGAGCAGAAAATCGTTCAGCTGGAAGAGGAAAACAAGCACTTGGAATTTATGAAGTCGATCAAGAAGTATGATGGCGACATTGAGGAAAACGCGAGTGGTCATGCTTCTCGCTCAGGAAATAATATCGACGATCTTTTCAACACGAATACGCCCGAAGATGAAGCAGGTAACGATGCTGGCAGCGCTGTTGGTCATACTTCGACGCTTAATCAGATCAGCTCGTCCTCAGTGAGCAGCGGCATTTACGAGATTCCGGCGAGGCTTCGAACGCTGCACAACTTGGTGATCCAGTACGCCAGCCAAGGACGATACGAAGTCGCGGTTCCGCTTTGCAAACAAGCGCTGGAAGATTTGGAGAAAACGTCCGGCCACGATCACCCGGACGTGGCCACAATGCTGAACATACTCGCGCTCGTTTATCGCGACCAGAACAAGTACAAGGAAGCGGGCAATCTGCTCAACGACGCCCTGGCCATTCGGGAGAAGACTTTGGGCGCCGACCATCCCGCCGTCGCCGCCACGCTGAACAATCTGGCCGTGCTCTACGGCAAGCGCGGAAAATACAAGGAGGCGGAGCCGCTGTGCAAACGTGCGCTCGAAATTCGTGAAAAAGTTCTGGGCAAGGACCATCCCGACGTCGCAAAGCAGCTGAACAACTTGGCGCTTCTTTGCCAGAACCAGAGCAAGTACGACGAGGTCGAGAAATACTATCAGCGCGCATTGCAAATTTACGAGAACAACCTCGGCCCTGACGACCCGAACGTGGCCAAGACGAAGAACAACTTGGCGTCGGCCTACATGAAGCAAGGCAAGTTCAAGCAGGCGGAAACGCTATACAAGCAGGTTCTGACCCAAGCGCATGAGAAAGACTTCGGCAGCATTGACGAGAAAAACAAGCCGATCTGGATGCACGCCGAAGAGCGAGAGGCGTGCGCTTACACCGGCCAAAACAAGGACGTCGGCTATGCTGAATACGGCGGCTGGTACAAGGCGGCGAAGGTAGACAGCCCGACCGTGACAACGACGTTGAAAAACCTCGGAGCGCTCTATCGCCGGCAAGGCAAATACGAAGCTGCCCAGACCTTAGAAAACTGCGCGTCGCGCGCCACGCGACAACATCCAGGCAACCCGACCGCTGCAGACAGAGGCAAGGAGAAGGCCCAGTACAACAAGAGCGACGGCGGCGACGAAGTCAAAGTGGAATGGAGCAGCGACGGAAGCGGCACTCTGCGCAGGAGCGGATCGTTCAACCGGCTCCGTGCGTCCCTGAAGCGAAGCAGCGCGAAGCTTGTCAGCAAAATCACCGGCACCGGCGGCCAGGATTCCGACCCGTCGAACGCGGCACCGCCGTCGGGCGGAGCGATGAAACGCGCTACGTCGTTGGGCGTCCTCAATTCTCGTTTCGACGGCCAGCACCAGGTCAGCTCCCGTCATCCGCCGCAGTCGTACTACAATCGTCACGCGGAAGCGCCCTGAGGCTTACGGTAACACGTCGATGGTGTCCAGGTCGTCGGTTACATTAGCAAAGATTTCATGATCTGTGCATCATCACATTTGGTTACTTCCTGGCTTTTAATTCTGCTTTACTGCTGTGTGTTGCTGTTCTTTGCCGTAGCAGTGTACATTGGATTGTGTTGACTTTAGAACTGTTTTGCTCAGTGCTAAGTATGTTTGTGGTTGCATGGCGAGATGTAGAACTCTTCCGTTTTGATCATTGTTACACGCAAGTAACAAATCCTGAAAAATGGGAAAATAACGAACGAATCGTTTGGAACGCTGATTTTGATCATTTGTGCTCGTCCTGCTCGAGACATTGCTGTTGATAAACGTCATTCTGCATAACCAGAGCATGGTTTGCGGAAATATCGATTATGTTGTCGCACGGTGCCGTGGACTTGGGCGGGCAGACATGACGTGGTGTCGAGCATAAAATATTTATGGTCTGAGCAACGGTTGCGGCTCTTAGCTTGAAAGAGCAATGGTCTTTCTTCGGTACGTTATATATTGTACCACTGTTATTCCTGTTACTTTACTCAGTGGCATGTGCAATTCATATCTATGGCGTTTATGTTGTTTTTTTTATTTTGTTTTTGCTTTTATTCGAAAGCGATTTTGTCAACAGATCGTTGAATCACGACCCTCGGTTCTGACGTGCAAAAGGGGGTTTCCATGTTGACGTCATTCTTCCGCTGGAACATATTGCAGGATTGCCATCAAATCCTGTTGCATCAAAACAGATACGGATGTTTTGCGAAAGATATCTTGCTATAATCGCCTTGGTTTGGGTGATGTTGCAAGCAAAGCGGGCCCACCAGAATCGTTTGTATTTCACAATCGGTTGTCGCAGATCCTCACTGATACAGTGCGACTTGACTAACGTCACAGATAACTTGACTTTTCTGAAACGAAAAAGGCCAATACAATGTACCAAGGCGCGCAGCCAGGACAGGAAGAAAAACGCCGTAAACGTCCTTAAGAACTTTTAAAATAAGGCCTGAGAAACGTCGCTGACTGCATCGAAGTTGTCGTTCATGTGATTCATATGTAATTTTAATGTGGTCTGTGCTCGACTGTAACTGTCCATGTTGCAGTAGAAAAGTTACGTCACCGTGTTTTCGGAGCACGTTAGTTTACGTAAAAATATTTGGTGATGCACAGTTTGCCGCCTTAAATTTTAGTTCTGGCTACGGCTTACAGCACACCAAGCCTGATGTTGTGCATGTGACGGGTGATTCATATCGTACCTAAATCGTGTTTGAGGCCCCTGAAACAGAAGCACCTATTTTGCGAATAGTAACAAGATTGATTTGCTTCTTATGTAAGTTCTGACGTACCCTTTCATGTGGTGCTACGTGTGATGAATTTGTTAAAGGTTTTATTGGTGTAATAAAGCTGTCTACAGTGCTCAGTTGACAAGCAACATAATCACGGACATTAGATAAGGTAGTTGATCAGCTTGGAACCCTTTTTAAACGATTAGTGTTGAAAGTGAGTCGCTAGTGAAGCCAAGTATACGAAGCTGAATAGCTTACTGTAATATGACAGATTTTGTTCATGGTGTTGCGGCTGATGAACGACAATGGTTAATATCACGATTCTTGGTTCCTTGCGAACACAAAAATATTAAATGATTTTGAAACATGTCACAAAATATGCCGCATTTTCGCTAGTAGCTAGGGTAAAGGTGCTGTTCACTCAATAGAAATCTCCTCTCATCGAACTTTCATCAATAAATAAATCAAGGGGCGCCACAAAAGCAAAATACGCCTCACTTGACCATCCAGCTTTTGTTATTGGATATGAATTTTCTGCAGCTTGTCACAACTTCCATCGATCACGCCCTTGCGAAGCTGCCACGCCGTCAATCTAATAGCGATTGGATGACAGAACCAGGGCAATTTGGGTGATGGAGTTACAATCGTTAATGCTTTTCCTTTCACGTGCAATCCACCTTTGTGCGTTTTCTCGGATCGATACGGAAAACGAGAATTACGCTCGTGCTTCCAACATGGCAAAGCTGACGGCAGACCCGGATTGAAGGGTGGGGGGCCCAGAGGAAATGTCACTGGAGGGCCCCTATGACGTATTTCATGACGTCACCGTTTGTCAAATTCATGTTTTCGCTGATTCGCAACGTTCTCGTTTGCTTTTTCCAGTAACCGATTATGTGCCTGCCGTATAAACTCGATTGTAAGCGGCACGAAATGGTGTTAAAGGTTAATGTAAGCTGCCCTTGATTGTAAACCGCACTTGAACACAGGTTACATAAGCCTCTGAGATGCATTCGCGCTCTCGTGCGTTTCCCATATTAACAGGCAGTGACGTACGAGGCGGGAGATCGGCCGCCCCGCCCCCCCGGCCTGAAAAAATCAGGGCAAACTCTGTTTTCAGGGCAAGCGCAAGTAGCTAAAAAATCCTGAAAGATGAAAAATATTTAAATACAGAAAAATTTTCAGGGCAAGCGCAATTTGTTCAAAATTCTGATTAATAAAAAATACATATTCAATGCAGTGAACGCAGGGCAAACTCTGTTTTTCAGGGCAAGCGCAATTTCTGAAAGTTAAAAAATGTATCTTCAATACAGTGAATTCAGAACACGCTCTGTTTTTCAGGGCAAGCGCAAGCTCCTCAAAAATCCTGAATGTAAAAAGTATATTCAATAACACTGAAAAATTTCAGTGCAAGCTCTGTGTTCAGCGAAAGAGCAAGTTTCTAAAAGATCCTGAAAGATAAAGATATTGCAATAAGAAGTTTCAGAGCAAACTCTGTTTTTCAGGCCAAGCGCGAAGTTGTTCAAAAATCCTGAATGCAAAACGTATTTCAATACAGTGAAAAATTTTAGGACAAACTCTTTCAGGGCAAGCGCAAGTTGCTCAAAAATGCTGTGAATGTTAAAAAATATATTCAGTGCAGTGAACAATTTCAGGGCAAACTCTAATTTTCATGGCAAGCGCAAGTTACTGAAAAATCTTGAATGATAAAAAATATATATCAATACAGTGAAATCAGGGCACACTGTTTTTCAGGACAAGCGCAAAGTTGCTCTAATATCTTGAATGGAAAAGTATATTCAATCAAGTGAAAATTTTCAGGGCAAGCGAAAGTTGCTCAAAAAGCCTAAATGGTAAAAAATGTATTCAATTAAGTGAAAATTTTCAGGGCAACTCTGATTTTTAGGGAAAGCGCATGTTGCTCCAATATCCAGAATGAAAAAGTATATTCAAAAGAGTGAAAAATTTCAGTGCAAACTCTGTTTTCAGAGCAGGCGCTAGTTCCTCAAAAATCCTGAATGATAAAAAATATATTCAATGCAGTGAATAATTTCAGGGCAAGCGCAAAGTTGTTCAAACATTCTGAATGATAAATATATATTCACTACAGTAAGAAATATCAGGGCAAACTCTGTTGTCAGGGCAAGCGAAAGTTGCTCGAAAATCCGGAATGATAAAACATATTTCAATACAGTGAAAAATTTCAGAACAACTGTTTTTCAGAGCAAGCACAAGTTGCTCAAAAATCTTGAATGATCAAAATTGTTTTCAATACAGTGAGAAATTTCAGAACAACTCTGTTTCTCAGAGCAAGTGCTCAAAAATCTTGAATGATAAAAAATATGTATTCAATACAGTGAATTCAGGGCACACTCCGTTTTTCAGGACAAGCGCAAAGTTTCTCAAAAATGCTGAATGGTAAAAAACATATTTCAATACAGCGAAAAATTTCAGAACAACTATTTTTCAGAGCAAGCACAAGTTGCTCAAAAACCTTGAATGATAAAAATTATGTTTTCAATACAGTGAGAAATTTCAGAACAACTCTGTTTTTCAGAGCAAGTGCTCAAAAATCTTGAATGATGAAAAATATGTATTCAATACAGTGAATTCAGGGCACACTCCGTTTTTCGGGACAAGCGCAAAGTTTCTCAAAAATGCTGAATGGTAAAAAATATATTCAATCAAGTGAAAAATTTCAGAACTCTGGTTTCCAGGGCAAGCGCAAAGTTGCTCGAACATCCTGAATGATAAGAAATATATAGTCAATTCAAAACAGTGAATTCGGGCACACCCTGTTTTTCAGGCCAAGCGCAAGTTGCTCTAATATCCAGAATGAAAAAGTTTATTCAACAAAGTGAAAAATTTCAGGGCATGCTCTGTTTTCTCACGGCAAGCGCAAAGTTGCTCAAACATCCTGAATGATAAAAAATATATTCAATGCAATGAAAAATTTCAGGGCAAACTCTGTTTTTCAGGCTAAGTGTAAGTTGTGTAAAAATCTTGAACGTTGAAAAATTTTGAATACAGTGTATTCAGTGTATATTCACTTGGGGGTGATTCGTGTAATTTAGTCTAGTGTAGTGTGTAATTTGGACCATTACACACTCCGGTGTAGGGAGTCAGACCCTGCGATCCGGAACCGTCGCTTTTAACCGTTGCGTTTTGCCATCGAAGACGCATACATATTTGCATCAGTAAAGGCAACTGCTGTAACGTTTCTTGTCTGGGAGAACATAACACGCAAGGAACCTTACTCCCATGAGTTAATAAGCAAAGCAACTACCGATTTTGCCTATAACGGCACCTCTAGGGGATTGCATAAAAACGTTATTGCCGAATTAACGTTATAAGCAAATGATACGCACGTAAAAGATGTCATCGGGATCGAACAAAATCTAACGTTATAGGCGAATTGACGTTACAGACGAAGTAGTTATAAACGAATTCAGCTGTATAGAACAGATTTGCAAGAGGTTTCAGGCCCCATTCGGATTAAACTAAAAAAGTTAGTTTCAGGGCAAATTGTTTATTTTTAGGGCAAGTTGTTATTTTCAGGGCAAATTTTTTCCGCCCCCCCAGTAAAATGGCTTCCCGTACGCCTATGTTAACAGGGCTACCATCGATCTAGAAACAAAAATAGGGACGGCTGAGCAAAAATTGATTTTAGTACCTAAAAACAAAACAATTGATTCTGTTTTAACGACTATCGCCAGATCATATATTTGCCTATTTATCTCCAGGGAACATTTGCTTTAGCAATGTCTTATTCTCGACTTCCTTCTTGTAATCGTCACGGAAAACTTTTTTCGCTTGTTTATTTCTTGAACCAATTAAATGTTAAACCTTCGCTACAAAATCAGCTGTCCTAAGAATTCTAGCCAGAGTAGACAGCTTACAGTGCTAGTAACAACGACTGATAGCGCTTGTGCGTCACGTTTCTGTGCTGCAGGATTGTACTCCTTTTGTGACGTCACAAAACCTCACAAAATGTCTACGACGAGATAGAAATGGTCTGTATATGTATCAGATATTGCTTATTTAAAATTGTTGCGCTGCAGAAAATAAGAAGAAATAAGGACGCAACTCACAAATAAGGACATTTCTTAGAAATAAGGACAGTAATATTTTCTAAGACGTAGTTGGCCTACTGAAAAATAAGGACAAATCTTAGAAATAAGGACGGTATGGTAGCCCTGATTATCAGTGGCGTATCTATCCAAAGTGGCGCCCATGGCAAAGTTCAAATGTGCGCCCTATCTAATAATTTCAATATAAGATATAGGCACAATTTTTACGAATGATGAACCATGCATAAAATAAATGTTTTGAAACGGAAATATTTTGTGTTTATTTTTGTTTTAAACTTTTCAGCAAGTAAAATATAATTTATCCATAAGTAAGGATCACAACATTCTATACCTGTGTTTATCAACCGGGATTCCGCGGAACCTCTAGGTTCCGCGAGTGGCTGCCAGGGGCTCCGCTGAAACAGACTAACATTGCCTGCGGACGAAATTCGCAAACACAGTTCTCTGCGGTTGTAGCAATACCACTGTTTCACAGGTTTATTATAGAAGTATGATAGACTTTTGGATCATTGCATAGGGTTCCATGAGCAACGCAAACATTTGCAGAGTTCCGCTACAGCATACAGGTTGAAAAAAACTGTTCTATGCTCGTTTGCTTTTATTATGAAGAATATCAAAACATCCAAATAATAACGTTAAGATAGTTTATAGGTCTACATAGCGTCGTCTGACAAAATGGTATGTCTTGCAAAATAAACAAACAACATTTTGCAAGTTCTGTAAAGGACAATTTCTTTTAACATGGAACACATTGAAATTGAATTGCACATTCAGTGATATGAAAGGACCAGTTTCAGTTTACAGAAAGATTGTTCGCAGCTTGTAATACATACTGCCACCATCAGCATTAATTGCGAAGCAATTTGAAGAATGTCAGGACTTCAGGACGCGATAATTTTAAGTTGCACGATTGAAACTAGCATTTTGCAATCTAGAATCTTCTCGTAAAATTGCTTGCCATCTGCATCTGAACTGTACACAGCTTCTAAATTGTCACACGTACATTT
>JGI24159J19872_10009785_pt1 | contig 12565 bp, 6 predicted proteins | sample Ectturendosymbi4_FD_19872 | JGI IMG/M metagenome (IMG submission 19872)
TTTGAAGACTTATTTCAGAAAACGGCTGAAGTTCATTACCATAATACAAGATATGCAACCAACCAAAACTATTTTATACAATGTTAAGGTTAAGTTAAACCTTAACACGTTATGAATACGTCTCATAAAAGATCATGAGTACATGAAACACTCCTTGAGGGATTGTGGAGAAAAGAACATGGACAATCCTGTGTGAAAACTATTGTGTTCAGTGATTTTTATGATTAACTAATAATACTAACATGTGTATATAATGTTTACTAACAAAATAATGACATAACAAGGGCAAAACTGGTATTAATTCCGTAAAATCATTGAAGCAAAACGGACTCAGAAAATATCCAAATTAAGAAACTGTCAATACTCAAAACAACAGGAAGCAATACCAAGTTGACAAAGGCAAATCATGGCAAAACGACTACAGTGCACTACAGTACAAGAAATCAGCAAGCATGGAAAACTTGAAAAGATTGCAAGAAGGCAATAAAAGAAATATGTCTTTCAAGCAAGCTTTCTTTCAGTTGGGGATGACAGGATTTAACAATTATCCTGGAGCAATCATGTACGACTGGCCTGAAGAAATGAAGCATGAAACATTGAATGTGGGAGCAATAACAGACAGTATGATACAAGCAGATGCTATTAATCTGGCAAAGACTCAAGAAGGAAGCTTCATACCTGCACAATGAATACCACAATTGTTGAATCCTCAAGTAGAAGAAGGACAGAATGAATTAGAACAGCAACAACAAGTGCCATGTCAACAAATCAGTCTGATACAAACAGACAGAAACTGTTGGAATGTAGTCTTGACAGAAGAAGAAAGAAATCTTCTTGGCGGATTATTGGACATTTAGAACAAAATATACGCCCTTGGTATGTCATACGATCATTGCATGCATTTAAAATCAATCATGCGTAACGGAGCATGTGACTCAGTCTTGCGAAATAGTCATGCGTAACGGAGCATGTGACTCAGTCTTGCGAAATAGTTATGTCGCAATGTAGCAACAAAAAGAACAAACCAGGATGGCAATGTCGTTGCCATCTGGCGGGACCGTTGCCACTAGGTAACGCTGTTGCCAATTCAGTTGGCAACATCGTTGCCATCTGGTAACGATGTGAACATCAAAAACAAATACCTTTGGCAACAATGTTGCCACCATAGAATAAACTAAGAAGCTTTCCTATAAATGCTTCGCATTTCGGCTTAAAGCTCAGTTACTCGAACTTGACTTGCAAAGGACGTACAATAGCCGGAGGGGGTCTTGTAGAGTAATAAAGTTAAAAGGCAGCTTCAGCAAGAAATGTATGCTGAAACAACACAGTAAGCTTTTGACCTGCATAAACTGTAAGTACTTTGATTCTTGGTTTGTTCTATTAACACTTTGTCATTTTATTAGCGTTGTAAATCATCTGTCATAACAGAGTTCTGTCGTAAAGTCTCTTGTTGTGGACTTGTAATAATTTTTGGAAAATATCAAAAATAGGGACAAAGTCCTGGCCAAATTTTTTATGATTTCGGACTTAGTATAATTTTGACAAATGAAGGGGTTTTGTGTTTGATGTAAATTCGTAAACCGTTGGTCATTAAGAGTTCATGCTCATATGTGCGATCATACTGTAATAAAACGTAATGATGTGTTAATTGGGTGTGTGGTCCTGTCATTGGTAGCTAGGGTCAATGACATTGACCTCAGCTCTTTGTGTATTGAGGTCTCTAATAGGACTTAGCCTCGAGAGCCCACGATTATATAATAGATGTGATAGTAGCGTTAACTGTTAACCCTTAAGCGCTATGGTAGCATCTTTTTCGACCAGGTCCATAGTTGACTGGTTTTCTGAGCTAGTGTTTTGAAGTCACGAATGGGCCCTGGCCGTAAAAACAACAAGTTTCAACAAACGCTGGCAAACAAACAATTTCTTATCGAGGAGCTACTCTTTGGGCAAATGTAGATCAACAATTCAAAGATAAATCCCATAACGCCTTTCGTAATCAATACCGATCATTTTTGTTGTTGCAATATGGATGAATGTCTGAAATAACTATACTACTGGATACATCTAGTTAAATTTTCAATAAAAATAATATCATTTCATCTGTCTTATCGTTTACGCATACGTTCGGCATGCGTTTCGTACTGCTCGTATGGTTTACAACGTGGCGCTTGGCATTTTGTGGTAGGCAGCTGAAATATTTCCATCATCCTTGTCTCAGGTCCGTTTCACTGTTTTACGCAATTGTGTCTTCGTTTACACTTTTGGCAATCGCTGAGATATTTCATTGTGCTGGGGCACCTCGACTCGATAACCGCAAGGTTTTTCGGTGTCCCGGCTGCAAGGTTTCACTTGTTTTCTTTCTTTTTTTTTTGTTTTATGAATAAGGTACGACTCTGCACATCGTTAAAATGCTTGTTTCTATCCACGTTGCCGATAGCTTCGTCTCGTGTGTGTTGGGGCGTGTATAAATCCCTCGAGTATGATAAATTCGCAAGTGTCTTTGTTTTATATGTGCGCCAGCCATGTCTTGTGGGCCATGCGGCCGAAATCAATAAAACTGTCACACTGTCAAACTAAGGATGGCTTTGCCGTTGTTTCATTTCCCAAATTTTCATGAAATTTGTCGCTTACATGGTCGTTTCGCAGATTCTGTCATGGGAAAACGAACTCTTTGCAAGACAAGGGAAAGAACGTTTCTAAAATTACGTTTAAACAGCACTCTATTCCATTTATTTAAACTACCATACCCTGTTTTAAGACCGCTGATGGGCAAGCAGTGATCTTGATGTCAGCAGCTGTTTTTATGCTACCATGAAATTGGATGGAAAATTTTACGTGATGCTTCATACTGGTATCTACATTAATCTAATATTTCCACCTGCACTGAAGGCCTGCTCCAGATTTTAAGCATAACTTACAAGGCGGAGTGTCTCAAGGTCTCAAACGCTCCATTGCGAAAAACATGGTAAACTCTAAGACCAATTGGGGGGGAAATCAAATAATCCAACTAATCTTAGCTTACTATATTCCATTTCCTTGGCTCCGTCATCACTTACTTTATCAGTCTGTACTTAGGTTAATACTACTTGCAATAATTGGCTTCTCGTTTCTTTGCAATGTCCAATTTTCTCCCTAGCTAACGACAAACAAAGTCATGGTTTTAAGAGAAATCGTCACCTCGACCATGGGCGTCGGAAGGGATACAGGGAGGGGGTACCCTTCCCCCTGGATTTTAAAATTTGATATTTTCCTATAAAATTTTAGCAAAAAGAGGTTGTTCTCATAATGTCGAGTACGGGTAAAATGAAATTTCATCATGTTTTTGGCCACCCCCGGAAAATCCGCTATTGGCCCACCTGGAAAAAACTTCCGACGCCCAAGGCCTCGACTTATTCATTCGCTGTACATTCGTAAATTCATGTCAGTTGAAACATCACGCGTTCTCTTCGTGGCCACTGGTGCATCGTTCTTTGAAGTGGAAAAAAACGTTTCATTGTGTTTGGTAGATTTCTGATGTCCAACTGTATGATTGCCTGTAAGCGACGTGTGGTCTCAAGACTTGCTTGAACCTCATTATTGTGCTGCTTTCTTTGCACAAGTGTGTTCTTGGTTTCTTGTTTCTTTCTTGGCCCTTTCAACTCATTGCATTTGGGGTTTGTTACAGTTTTCAAAACTATTTGCTTCGCCTCCAGCGATTGTTATTACCAAACGTCCGTGGGGACGTGCACCAAATTTTTTGCAGTCGTGGGTATTGTGGTGCCTGTTGACTTCATCAAAATCCCTTTCGGCCTAAAAATGATTCCATTCAGATTCCCTTCAAATCTGCATTGGTAGTTTATAACACCACAGACCGCTACAAAATATCACCAACGCAGTAGAACGGTAGGTTGGCACAAGAGGCGCTTTAAACACAGTCCTATTTTATCAACAACGTTATGAATTTCCTTAAAACTCAAATGTACCTCACGTCTGCATCATGTTGAAATTTGCAGAAAATCCTTTTTGAAAGAGGTTTTTATTTCTAGAAAAGCATTTAAATTTTGACCCTATTTTACTGCTGTTCTGCTTTTACAAAAATAACCGGTTGTTAGCTTTCAGTTGATTGACACTTTTTAGTTTTACGCTGCTCTACTCTTCGGAATATGTGATAAATTTCGGAAAAATCAAGAGTTTACTTGTTATCGCAGAAACAGTGGTGTAGCTGGAGGAAAATTGTCTCTCTATCCACTTTGAAAGGAAACACAGGGTCCCTTTTAGGTACATTTTGATGTAACATCGGAAAATCGAGACGTAAGTCTTTTGTATTTGTGAAATACTCCACATAAAATTTTCTATGTTGACTGAAGCAAGGCATGTTATCTCTCCAAAATGACGTTACCCTGTTTACTTTTTGGCACTACGCCATTGCGAACCATTTGAGAACTGCGTCAAAATTGATCAATATGCAAATCATACGGACATGATGATCACTGCAGCACAAAGGCGGTTGCTCATCATTGTGGACGGTTGCACAATCGAACTATCATAGGCGGCTCTTGGTGAAACATTCCTATAGCACAAAATCAACCTTTAAAATTTATTGCTCTTTAGCAGAGAACCAAAGCTGGTTGACTCCTGCCAAGCTGAATTTCCTCGGTTCAGAGTTATACCGTACATAGCACTCACGTCTAATCTTTTACAAATCCCCTTTACTGCACCTAATGGAACTCGTGCTTATGCATTTAGAACGCAGTCGGGGACCTAACAACGTAAACTATAAACACTCAATTATAAACTATTCTGCAAGATCTGCTAACGTAACTAAAATAACTTTGCGCCATAGTTGGACTAATCGGTTTTATAACTGTCCACGTGCGTTCACTCCTTGTCCTAAGAAAGTTCTAATGTGATTGTACAGTTTTTGAAGGATTTTGGTGGCATCCAGACAAGACAGCTTCCTCTTGTGAGATTGGCAGTTGTTTGGGAGTCAGATTGTGAAGGAAAACCTCATTTGCATAAAAATAATACCAATGTCTGTGCAATTTGAGCTCGGTTAGTACATTTTGAACTGTCGGTGTGTCACGTTCATTTCGTCGACGTACCTGCAACACATTGAAAAGGGTTTTGTGCCTTTCACTACCCATCAGCAGTACTATTAGCAGGGGTGTAGTGGTGTGGGAACGCCGTTCCCACACCTTTTTGCACTAGTAACGTTACTTGAAGATTTAGATTACATTAAAACATGGCTGCGATCTCTCAGATGTGCTAGCGACACGCATATCGCACGTCAAAAGTCTGCAGTGAAACAGGAAGATCCAATGTGGAAATTCCTTTAGGCGAATGCTCACTTTATTCGAAATATTTGATACAGTCTTCCTTTTTATTTGCCGTTCACACACCTCTTGTTTTAGCACACACCCCTGACTATTAGTCAAAACCATTGAATGTTTTCATGCAAAAGCCCATAGAGATTTTTAGGTGGCAATGCTGTAATTTATTTTTAACTAACTTCAACTTTCTCGATTCTGGCAGGTTTTTTCAAGGTGTTTTAGGGACCTGATTCGGGTCCCTAGAATTGAAAATCGGGCCCCTAGAATCAAAGAAAATCGGGTCTCTAGAATCAGAGAAAATTATCATCGGCCCCCTAGAATCAAAGAAAATCGGGTCCCTAGAATCAGAGAAATCGCGTCCCTACAGGTCCATACCGGGTACCTAACAGTTTCCTTAAAAAAAACCCTGATTCTGGTGTTGTGTTTTCCTTGATTACGTTTTTCTTGACACCAGCGCGTCCAACTTGTACAGTTCTCTTTTGATATCTCGCTTTAAACATTCTGAATTCATTTCTTCGATGATGAAACGAATGATAAGTGCTTTGGAATCAATTATTTTTTAAGTGTGTGTACAACTTATAACCCTACAAAAATATTTCTGGGTACTTTTCCAAAACTCGTCAAATTTCGCAAAAATTCGCCCTAAAACAATTTATATTTGTTTTCATGCATTTTTGTGGTTGCAAACTTGGTATGCTGTTATTGAATTAACAGAATATTAACTAAAAAATATCAACTGCAAAACATTACGTTGCAAGTAACTTGTACTGTAAACAACTTCACCAAGGGCCAGGGCATGAGCACCCGTTTCCCATGAAAATCTTTACGTGACCCTTATTTTCCTGAAACGCACTGACAAATAGGTCATCAACTTCAGGCATGTGCTCTTCAAAACCCTAAAATAAACAAATATTTCCAAGCTAAATGTTTCACAAACTTTCAAAGTACAGTCATTATTTGCTTTTGGGAGTGTGATGCCCTTCGGGCTTCGACAGTGCAAAGTCCCGGTTAAGTTTGAGGGTTCTTCTTGCTACCGCAACTCATGAACAAGAATTCTCGCAATATTTCTTGAAAAGAAACAAACATTTTGCCAGATATGTCAATTGCGGAGAATACCAAGTCTGTTTCGTTTTGCAAACTACGTAAAAATCAGACAAAATAAAGTGCTTGCGAGTGCGAGAACCACTCCGCGCTGTATGATCGGAATGCGTTCAGCATTGATATTAAACTAATTGGAAACCAAGTAATTAGTAAGGCAATACCTATTTGGATTTAGCAAACGCTTCGTCTTAGCTTGTGCGTAATTCTAAATTTTCCTGCCTATTTCAGGGGCATATTTTTTGTTGGTGATCGCATGCAATGCGACGAGTTTATTCAACAATTGGCGGCAGGCCGAAGCCTGCATAATGCTTTTTGTCGGGACGGTTGCGGCGAAGGAGCGTTACAGCGGGTCACTCTGGACGTGGATCGAACATCCAACTTTCCAATTGGGAGGGGACACTCTACCACTGAGCTAATCGCGCCCACTGAGCGCATATTTGTTGGAGCTTGGCAAAATTAAGCAACAAAACAGCATTGATTGTGCCAAGAAAGTTTTAGCCAATATGAAGACTAGGTTTCAATATATACTGTACCGCCCTTCGGCAACACGCGACCGTGGTTATGGTAGGGCTGAAAAAAAATTAACCACATATCCAGTGGTCGCAATTCAAATTTTTTTACTTGGCCAAAGTTTTATGATTTTGCAATACGTATTGATTTTATGATATCGCGAGATAAGATACCTTGACATTGCACTGGTGATGATAGGATGTCTTGCAGCCGATTCCGCGACCATGACTGGAGCAGGCCCTAAACCAGTGCCCCATTTTGGATGCTCTATTCTCACTGGCCGTCCACGGGATGGTACCATTTCGCGCAATGTAGACCATTCTTCGCAGCGTGTGGTGCGAAGTGAGGGGTATATCTTTTCTTCTTCGTTTCGTCGGCTCATCTCAAGAAGCGAACGCTGTCGAGGAGGTTTCTGCAATGTGTTGCAGATGATGAATTAGTTGTTACCAGTTCATCTCTGCCATTCGGAATTCGCGTTTTTTTGCAGTGTGCGGCAATGGAAAAATGTATCTGAGATTTGGAACGTTTTGCAGCAAAGACCAAAAGCTCTTCTTCAGAGAGTGCTTTAAAGTAGCCTTCATAACATGAGGTTATCATCTTAAATTAGGCTAAATTGAAATTTTCAGTTGTTTCAGCGAGTAAATCACAGTGTCATCACAAACTTCAAACTACTCATACGCCAATCCACACTGCATTAGCATAAAACCGGCTTAACCAATTATTGGTTCAAAACAACTCTGGTTAAAATTCGGAACGGGCTTGGGGAAACCTCCCAACTGACAGCTACGTCTGGTTAAGACTGTGACGAAAAAGTATCACTTCTTTAAACCAGGGCTATGGAGCCGGAACTCAAATTTCAGACTCCAGCTCCAGGCATCTAAATGTTTTGGCTCCGGATCCAACATCTAGAAGTGTTTGGTTCCGGCTTCAGAATAATTTGGTCCATTGAAAACTGAAAACCATTGCATTATTTGTACAACTCGCTTGTCCCACAAACTAGGAACCCAAATTTCAGGCTCAGGCCGCGGCTCCAGCTCCACTATCTAAAAACTTTTTTGCTCCGGCCATTCAAAATTGCTTGGGCTTCGGCTCCATAGCCCTGATTTGAACTGAAGGCAGGTGTTTATGGTCAAAGATAAGCTGATAATCCTCCTGCAATTGTGTACCAAGCAGTTTTTTTTTCAACACAATTAAAATAAACTCTTTAACATGTGGAAATGTGGATGTATGTATAGTTTCCCTAAGTATAATTAGCTACAATCCAAATACACAATATTTTAAAATCTTATGTTATTTTGTTATCAAGTAAATGCTCTTGCTATTTGTTTTTTAATGAAAATAAAAAGTGACAACATTTAAATGAAAATAAAAAGATTTTAAATAATCCTTTGTTAACACGTCGTTCACACTAATATTTCAGAACAGATGCCGTCATGAAGAATGAAAAAAGAACAAAATTAAATTATAGATTTTAAGAAACATCCAAGAACAAAATCTTCTCAAGAGGCCAAGGCTGTAAACCCGTTGCAAATCGACTAAAGTGGAACCAATGTCAACTATCTTTGTAGAGACTAACCCATTCTGGCGGAAGTTCGTCAGCAGGTTTTGGGGCGTCGATAGTTTTGTGTCGTGGCACTGGTGCAGACAGCCTCAAATCGAGAGGATCGTAGGGCCTGGAAACCCAAACTGTTTCCAGCGATGGTTGATTTTTTTTGCCATTGCTATAAACATACTTAAAATCGCCGAAGGTACCAAGGCAAGCAGACGCCATTTTGTATCTCTGCAGAAACGTTAGCGGTATATGACATTGTGTACAGTAAAAAGTATATGTTTGCAAACACTCGCTGCCTCTGCCAAGTTCTACTGAAATCCTTGTATAAAAATGGGTAATGATGTTGATCTGAAACAGGGACGCCGGAGCAGCAGTGGGGCAGGGAGTCAGTAAAAGAGTTTGGGGCAATGGAAACTTACATAAAACAAAATAATCGTTGCCAGTTATGCTTGTTTCTGTTCAGCAACATGTTGACCTCAAAAATAGTAACAGAAACTATAAAAAAAACGTTTTTAATTTTCTGTGTGCGCGAATAGCTGCAATAAATTTGTTTCAAGTCGATCATGATAAACATGAAATTACCTATGATACTGTTACGAAAAGGCACTTTCGCCCCCTTTCTCTCTTTCAAAAGGACAAGGGGTAATGTCCCGCTCTCCAGCGTCCCCGGACTCTCAAATACATACTTTAGAACAAGTGCACAGACTATGTCTGTTCTGCTATTTCTATTGCAAATTATGTTCATTCCTTCCCTGCAGCTCAAATTTTTTTGTCTCTATAAACACGTTAAACAAGCAAACCACCTATAAGTTTTCTTCAAATGAAACATAAGCGCAAAGTACATTTACGTATCTGCTTAAATACCTTTGTTAATTTCACGCCTAAATTTGTTAAAAAAGGCCTTATTGTACGTCGCAAAGAAAATTTGAAAAGAAAATCAGTTTAATTAAAAGATGAAACTCTTGATACTGGCTCTATCTGTTTAAAATACGTATAAATATGTTTGAGACCATTAAAATCTCGATGGCTAAGTCTGTTTTTATACGCTCGACCTACAGCTGCATACGCGCCTTGGCATGCCACAACAATGCTTTCCCGTGTTGTCAAATTTATGTACTGTTTCCGACATTCACTTTCTGCAATTACCGCGCAGAACGTGCCAGACTCAACCTGTTCCTCAGCGTATTCGGTTTCAGCCATAACAAATTACGCCCAACCTTGTGTGTGTATAGCCCACTCCACAAAGAACATTCTATCTTGAGCATGTGTGAGGTAGTTTGAAAAGGTTGGCAAACACAAAAGAACCGCTATCGTGTTCACAAAAGCCCTTAGCGCTCAGCACGCGTACGTATGGAATTTAAAGGTCGCCAGGACAATCACTAGAATGGTTACACTGTAAGAACTGTGTATCAGTGTGTTTCGATTGATCTTAGAAAGGTTTTTCTCTCTTATAATCTGTTATCACCAATTTTTTCCGAAGCTGAAAGCATTGGACACGCAGACCAAACTGGTGGACCTGCAACCTGTCGGTGACGACAATCGACTTTATCTTGACAAGCTTTTTTCGACGCAAGTCTCTAGGCTTAGAAGGAGCATTTTTTCATGAACTGGTTAGAAATATATAGATAGCCGTTATTATAGAACATGCGCATTTTAAAAAACTGCTGAAAATTCTAACATAACGTATACTTATAACGTATACGTATACTTATATAATTCTAACATAACGTATACTAAAATTTTTCGCCTCCCCTGGAAAAATGTGTTGGACATAATTCAAAATTATTGGACATAGTTCAAAAAACTTGGGCCCCTCACGGAAAAGTCTTCGCCCCTCCTGGTGTCCCAAGCTGGTTACGGGCCTGGCTCTGTCTATGATGGATATTTTGGGCTGCATGTGTATCTTGCAGCAGATAGAGGTATACCCTCCCACATGCAACAAACATTGACAGCATCCTCTGCTAAAGTGGTCCTGCTAAGAGGCTTGCGTTTTTGAGCTTGATTAGTTTTAACTTGCGCTTTATTCGTTGAGTTTTGCTGAATATGAAAACAAGTGTTTCTGAAACATAAATCATGATGCCATCACAATCTGTTGCTATTTCTTATACAACTTTTCAAGACTTAGAAGTTTACAGGATACAAGGTACTATTGTGATTTCACAAACAGTGATGAATGAGCCGCAGACATGAATCACTTTTGCGAGAATAAATAACTAACATAAAGCCAACTTTCCATTGTCCCTCTAGTGCAGGGATTCTAAACGGGGGTAAATGTACCCCTTGGGGGTGAATTTTATCTATCCTGGGGGTAAATTTAATGATGCTGTTATACATTTTTCTACAACACCAGTGAGTAAACAAAAAACAGGGGATAAATTTTATGTTAGGAAGCTGGCAAGGGGTAAACGGGAGAAAAAAGGTTGAGAACCTCTGCTCTAGTGCTAGCGGAATTTTGAGCTGGTAAGAAACCAACTATAGTTCCGGTCTAACCAGATGACAACGCAGTAACAACCTGTTCATTGATAACCCTAAAGAAACTGAAATTGATGATAACGAAATTGTGCTACACGCGCAAAACGCACGTCTAAATTAATGTAATGCCCATTGGAATTTGAGCTGATCGCAAAGCGTTTTAACACTTAACTTATGCAGTGAATTTGTGCGCAAAATTATTGAAGTAATGGGGCCGCAAAAGTTCCGTTGACAGCAAACCATGTAAAACTGTCTGCGCTTCAAGACTGCATGAGCTTGAAAAGAATTCTTTCCGGATTTCTTTTCACTTTGATCTGTCGATGTGGTGCTATTAAAACTGAACGTCATTTATTTTTTGAATGTCCTTCCACACATCACGCCAAATGTTGATCTCAAATATTTCTAAGATTCTTGTTGATGGAAATATATTTTTTCACTCTGAATTTACTCCACTAAATCGCACTGAACTAAGCAAAATACTTCTGTTTGGATATCCCGACCTTAAAAATCCGTCCTTATGCCTAGTTATTAAAAATCTTCTATCAGGTTAAGGTCAACTTCAAGTACTCGCCAATGGCCAATTGGCAGGCCATCGGTGTTGACAGATTTTTGCATTTACCTTCCGGACATACAATCCGACTCCGATTCCCAGTGTTGTTAGGAATCCGACTCCGACTCCACCCAAAAACCTCCGACTCCTTATGACACCGACTCCGGCTCCTCAACCCTGGCCTGTATAAAAGTAATAACGAATGTTGACATTGAAACAAAAGCAGAAAAATCACCTATTGTTATGCTAATAATGTAAAAAATATGCTAGTAATCACAACTGTTTTATCCCTAGTGTTCATTTAACAATTGTATCTTATAGAGGACCAGTGATATGTGGAGAAATTGATGCGGAATACAAAAATTTACCTTTCCACCTGTTTGAAAAAGCTATATAAGATTATTGGTCATCATAACAATAAAATTTTCGTTTCATTTTAATCCTTACCTTTAAAATTACGATTAATTTTCAGCAGAATGTTGCTACATCTGCTTTCAACTTTTTCTTGCTTTCCGTGTTTCATTTGTGTCTCTTTCGTTTTTCTTCTGTTTATTGATGTCTTTCGTGTGCCTCATCTCTGAGGGTTTTTTATGTCTCACTTGGGTATGCACTCACGCATTTAGCCTACAGACAGCGTTTGTTTTTACTGTTTCGCATCCGGGTGTTTTGCAGCAAGCAATGCAATGCAACAATTCAGACCAGAACAGTCGTCAGAAAGTTTTCAATAGGGGGACTTGGATGTTGCGTTTCTGCGAGGAGACTTTGCGCTTGTGCGGGGGTCTTGACATGCTAAAAATTGACCAAAACTCCACTGATTTATAGTGTTTCATAAGCCCGCCCCGCCCCCCCCCGGGTCGACGGGACTGGTATCGACACCTGTTTTTGTGAATCTCGTTCTTGGTCTCAAAGGATGCTGGTCTCGGTCTCGCAAACTTGTGTAGCAGAACAATTACATTGTTCTCTACATGTAAAAGAACTTAAAGTCGCAACAACCGAACTTGAAGGACAAGCTGGAAACTAAAGTATAAAACTACCGAACAACTGCTAGATTGTGCAGTTACTGGAAGACTG
>JGI24159J19872_10009788_pt1 | contig 12562 bp, 7 predicted proteins | sample Ectturendosymbi4_FD_19872 | JGI IMG/M metagenome (IMG submission 19872)
AGCAATTGCGTTAAGGTTTCAAGTAATTGAAATCTAGTCACCAGTTATCGAAGTATGACTGGATAAACTTATCAAGCAAGTGAAGTTTTTACTTTACGAAATCGTCCCGCGGGCCGGATTCGACCTCGTAACGGGCCGGTTTTGGCCCGCGGGCAGTATGTTTGACACCCCTGGTTAAACCGCTTCAAGCTGGGCATGCGGTGATCAATACTTTAATGCGTACAACTCTCCACGTTCAAAGAGTGTGATCCACTCTTTGAACGCTGCCTTAAAGTCTAATATTAATGGACTGCCGTGATGGATTGCACTGACACTTCTGCAGTAGCAACCTTTTTGCTATTCCGTGGCGTGGTTCGTTGTAGGATTCTCGTTGAGTTGAGTAACTGTTTATTCCTTCTGTCGCCGTTATTCGTCTGCGAACAGGATGTTGGGACAGACCTTCGTCTGCTTTGCAGTCTCGAACAGTCGTAACACAGAAAGTTGTTTTTCTGTTTCGCTGCGCCTAGCACGATAAAATGCAGGTCGGTTTAATCTAGACCTTTCGTGACGATTTCGGCTTTACGTAAAATAGACCAAATTCTGCCCAGAGCAACAGCAAGTTTTCTGATTACAAAGACCAAATATCTGAGCCGTGGTGAACACACCACTTGGTACGTAAACTTGTTTTGTTCATGGTTAAGTGTTAGCACAATAAAGCTTAGTGGAAGTTAGCTGTTGTGTCTTCGAGTCGTGCCTATTCATCGAAAATAGTCGCAGCCAAGTGCCTCTCTTTTTAACTGTTGAATTAATATGTCGCGCGCTCACTACCTTAATTGTCATTCTAGGACATCTGCTTAATTACGAGAGCCGTTCTCTTTGCAGTTCAGCGCAGTTGGTTGAACTACAGTCATGTGCTAATGCTAGTTGATCTATGTAAATAGCCGTAGTGGCGTGAGTCGCGCGTTTGTCTGTTTGTTTATCGCTTGTCGCACGTTTAGCTAATCTGACGAAGTTTGTTTTGGTACTTTTAGCTGCGCTGATAGAATGCTTATAGTTTGTTTCTGTTGTGTTTCACAAACTGTGTTGACGATCAATCGCCGCTGAAGTTTGTTGTTACTGGATTTGATAACAAGAAATTGTGTTGCCTTCGATTCCGTTGCAATTGCTGTATGGAACAAGAAACTACAGTCCAGTTGATGCGCGGATTGCGTAAGGATCAGGTTCTAGGCGAAAGATTGTCAGGACGCGTTTCTCAAATTTCTGCGGACTAGTTCCCCTACGGCTCGCGATTGATGTTATTGTATTTCTCCTAGCTGCATTCGTGTTATTTCGTATTTGAGTCACAAAAATACATGAATAATCCATACCACACCATGTTTCGCTCGTTCGAACCGCATGCATAAGACCCATTGATGAAAAGTTCTTTTTTAGTTTTGCTGTTGCTTTTACGAGCGAGCCACCTTTGCTGTACAACACGTGTGATAAAACGAGCCGAATGAAATGGTCACCGCTACTTACGACTGTACGTTTTTATCTGCAACAGTGAAGGGTAGGAACGAAATTTCTGACGCGACTTTGTGGACTTTGAAATGGTCACAATACATTCACCGTATTACTTCGCTTGCAAAGGTTTGATTTTCTTCTGGATCTGCCTTCTCCGTGATATTTTCATAAAAAGCCACGCTCACAAAGCAACAAATGGGTGGAGTTTTCAGGATGTAGAGGCTGAAAGCAATTTCAAGGATTGTTCAGGGTGCGATGGATGGAGGCATTGCTTCTAACTGCGTCTAAAAACCAACTGCTGTACATTTACAAAATTATGTTGTAGTGATTGTAGAAGTGGACAACGTTTAAACCATAAATAACTTAAAACTCGGGGTATACTCAACGAAATGATTGATATTACGTTTAAAGCAGGGTTAAACAAGTTTAGTGAATTATGTCTATGTAATCACGCACGTTTGGCTGAAATCTAATTACTTTACATTTTGTTTGCACAAGTCACAGGTTTCAAATATATTCTATCACTGAAGTCAGTCCACCCTTCAAACTTTGGGTGATAAAGTTTTTACATTGAAGGTGCTGCGCGCATAGTAATATTCACTGAGTAATCTTGAACTGAAGAACTACAATTAAAATGGTTCTGGGGCTATCCTCCCATTTCATGCTTTCTCAATTGAACTATTTTACAGATTGGTGACACAAAGCCACAATGATAACAGTTTCAAGAACCCTTGCATTTGCTACACATTTTAGCTATAATAGGAACAAGAACGACAGCAACAAATCATCAACGAACTCTCAAAAACTTGTCATTGTGCATTGAAAAAATAAATCGCAAAGCACAGATTTTAAAATTTATCCGCACGGTTCGCTTGCTAAAAATTACACCTTCACAAAAAACAGTGTAATTTAATTTTGTTGAAGTCTTGGTATTCGCTTGTCATTGAGATACTATTAATTTATATCGTATGGTTTGCTTGAATCTTGATTATCTTTTTTCTCTGAATAAGCAAAAACGAAAAAAAAACTTGAAAAGCGACCGCCTTCTTTCATAATCTTTTGTAACCTTATCGACATTTCTTTAAAAAGTTTGTGAAATCAAAATGAGACTAGATTGCTCGCCGTGACACTGCGTTGGCAAGACATATTTAACGTTTCTGTCCGGCATGCATTACAATTCAAGCTTGGGTTTGTAATTCACTTTCGGGAAACTATGTTCTCTGAAACATGGAAAAAGCAACTACGGAAAGTCAAAGCAATACCTTCGTTTTCGCGAAAGCTAAGCAAGCAGGGTATTGCATATGTTCCTCCCAAAATCCACGAACACAAAAGCACTCCATATCGAAACTTTCTGGAAATGAAAACGCTCGTCTGAAATTCCAGAGGGGATCGAACTGCGTAATATCTCATCCAACCTAAGACGCCCATGGTGATGATGCTAGTAGCAACAGCAGAATTGCCGAGGAAGAAAATCACTGGGCAAAACGCTGGTGGAAATATCCGATGATTCGTGTAGCTTGTGTTTTCTTCCATCTGCAAATAAAGCAGATAGACAGTTGTTGGATATTGTTTTACAAAAGCTGTAGTTTCTCACTGCAATGCAAAAAATTTGCAAACCGAAGGTGTGTAGTATGCTGTGATTCTCTTCTCCATGCTGATTTGTTGTTCAAAAGCGGAAGAAAATTTACAGGTCTTCTAGAACATTGTCGAAGAAACGGGCCTCTCGGAACTCTCCGTTAAAAAAGTAAGTCGAAAATATTATCTGATTTGGTATTTGATCCTCGACTAATATAACTTTCTTCGCTTCCTGATCTTCATTGTGCTGTGATTTGACGTGATTTATGTTCCTCAGCCCTCCAGCGCTGTTACTTGCCCGGGGTGTTTTGCGTGGTATCATGGACGCAATTTTGTTGTAAAGCGTAGTGGGACAGCTTGGTTTGCAACCACTTTAGCTATTGGGACGATTCAGAAGCGGAGCAGGACTTTTCGGTCTGGCCGATTCGGTCTGAGCCGTTTCGGTCTAAGCCGGTTCGGTCTGGCCAATTCGGTCTGGGTACATTTCGGTCACGACGTACATAAACAACTTAATTTATTGTTCATTGAAACTATTACATAGGCAGCCGAAGTGTCACGCTAGCAGGTGTTATACCAACTCCGTTTTGAGGTGTCATGATTAAGAATAAATCTAAATTGAAATTATGAGTTTCAAGTATTTCTATTTATTTGCAAGATGTCGATAATGATTTGATTTGCTTGATGATGATAATGAAAATCATATGCTGATGCTGATTACCTGCTGGATCTTGGAGCATGTTTGTTGTCTTTTTAAATAAAACCTTTCGTTGATGTAAGCAGTTAAGCAGTGAGCATGTACGATTTCTGCAAGATTTCATAGCCTAACCGAAATGCGTTGAGACCGAAAAGTCCTGTGACTGAAACGGCCAGACCGCATCGGCCAGACCGAAACGGCTCAGACCGAAACGGCCCAGACCGAATCGCCCAGAACGAAAAGCCGCGTACCCTTTCTGAAGTGAAGTTTTATAAATAAAAAATTCCAATCTTGTTCTTTAGGGGTGTTTTGAAAGCAATACCAATCAGGCTTTGCTTTATCCTTAGAGATGATTTACAAATTACGCAACAGGCCTTTTTCGTCTGGCCGTTTCGGTCTGAGACGTTTCGGTCTGAGCCATTTCGGTCTGGGCCGTTTCGGTCTGGCCGATTCAGTCTAGCAGTTTCGATCTGGCCGTTTCGGTCACGGGACATTTCCTTGAGACTCTGAAATCTCGCAGAAATCTTACATTAATGCAAAGTCGAGCCGTTTTGATTCAAAGCGCACTGCCTCCATCACCATACTATAAGTTACCAAAGGTCGAGGAAGTCAACTCAAAGCGTACTTCCTTCACGATTCGCAATAGCGGCAAGCGCTGTCGGCAAGGTATTTTACTCGGCATAAAGTTTTTAGTTGTCGTGCAAAGTAACTGAATCAGTGGTGTCTCGGGCTTAGCCAGTCTTGAAAACGATTAATAATATTGTAAAATGCAAGCTTGATTGCTTTGTATATTTGTGGCACCACACATTTCACTGATTATGGTTGTCAACTTGGGTCTATGCGTTGGGCTTTGTTATTATTCAAGTATTTTCGTTCCATGTCTGGCCTTTCGCATTCATGTTGCAGGTGACCTGAATCAAAATCTATCGTTCGTAGCAAGCGTTCTCTCAACTACGTTCGCTCGCGCTTTACTCGGGCTCATCCGTTAGAGCCTGAGCTGCTCTCTGAAATTAGGCATTTAAGTGTTTTTAACATAATTCATATCAGATTAAATGTTGTTTTTTTTTAAGCAACAGATCTGCATAGAGCAGTGGTTTTTCACCTTTGTTGTACCGCGAGTCCGCGATCCATTGTAGCAACCTACTATACCAACGATCCCAATCTAAAACTCGATCAAACCAATTGTAATACAGTTGTGTGCATAAAAAATCTACTCGTGGCCCCTCTAAGATGGTTCACTCCTTTTGCAAATGAGCACTTTTTAAATATTATTCATATCAGATTGAATGTTTAAAGCAACGGATTTGCATAGGCAAGTTCCTAACTAGCGAATAATTTCAAACGAACAAAAATATTGTTCAGTAACTCGGGCTAATATGAATGAGCCTTGTATGCAGAGAACTAACTGGCATTATAATTGCTCAGTAGCATACGTTACGCAACAATCGATGAGTTCTCGTAAGAACTTCTAAGTCATTGTTACGAAACTACCGTTACATAGGAATGTTAGTGCTAGCCAGAATAAACGTAAATGGATATTTCAATGATGCAAGCTTCGAACGGTTGCATTCTGTCAGTGGTCTTGGTATACATGGCGTGTTGAGCCCGAGTGACGCGTTTGACCTGGAGTCGCCACTAAACTAAACGTTCCAGAACACTGTTTTTTGCGTTTGTGAACAACCTGTCACGTCACTGGCGTAAAGTTGACTTTACGTGGACAGAATGTAAGCTCAGTTTATAGTAAAGCAGTGCAGTGACAAGCGATTGCTTGCGTGCAAATGCGGAACTAGATGACGTAAGCGTTTGTTGTCCTTTAAAATGTAATGTTAGTGCTTCAACACCAAAGTAACATTCGGCCCATTTTTTGCGACGATTGCGGCAACTTGACGCCTAGTTCGTAAACTCATTATTGAGTGACATGTCTTTATTCGTTGTTGCGACCGCGACATGCACTCTTTCATTCAATTTCTGTTGCTTGCTATTGCGTTCTGTGTGTCAGAGGAGTTGGTTGTCTTGATCACTCCTTACCCTTAGACTGCGTACCGCAAAAGATTACGGGGCGTTTCAGACGTCGGCGCTTGAAATGAAAAACGAGGGGATGGATAAGAGCTTTCTAACAGCTGATGCGTCAAGTCTCAAATGTTACTAATTCTTTTTTTAAAAAACAGCAACTTTAAAGTTGCAACTTATGCGAAACTTAGCAACAGTGGAAAGTCCAAGACAGCTCGCGGGAAATCAAAGTTAGATTCTAGGTAAATTCACATTTTTTTTGGCACTGATCAACGAAAGGTTTTATTTAAACATACTGAATTCAAAAAATCAATGAAAGGTTTTATTAAAAAAAAAACTATGTAGTTTTTCCCAAACATGATCTAAGATCCAACAGTTAATCAGCATCAACATATGATTTTCATTGTCATCAGCAAGCAAATGAAATCATTATTGACATCTTGCAATTAAATACAAATACTTCAAATTCGTCATTATAATTCAGAATTAATCGCAATCATGACTCCTAAACCTCCTGAAATAATTTCTTTTCTATTGTTGAAAGGTTTTGCACCAGGAAGTTTGCTGTTTATTCCATGAGGAAGTTATGTGCGATTCCACGAAGATATTCTATGATGTCTCGGTTGTTGTAATCGTTTACGATTGTGAGGAGGAGCTGTTCAGCTAGTATATATATTCCCGTCTTTTCGCTGGTCCAGGTTCACCACTAACGTATTGCTCATATGTGATGACATCTCTCCCCTTTTGGACGCGGCGAAGACCATCTATGAACTTCCAGACTGAGGGATGGATAACGTCAAGTTCTCTTTTCAAGCGTCGATGGGCTGCTTCGGCGTGGTTGTTTGTTCTGTCAATGCCGCTTATTGTGCGCTGGTACATGCCCCAAATCTCTGGCGGAGACTGCGGGGCGGCTTCGAGGGTTGTTACGTCCAGGTCGATCGACATAATTGTCTTCCAACCAGTTCAGGATGGGCGTGAGTTCATTCGGCACTTCGTTGGATAAAGCATCAAAAGCGTCGTCCAAATTGTCAGTTGGTACAAACGCGAGCGCAACTATCATTCTGGCATTGAGGGCAAACCGTGGATCAGCATTGTAGCGTAGCAGAAGACCGTTCTCGGAAAGCTGGCCCCTCGTACTTTTCGTCAGGTGGAATAGACATCCATGAAGTTCTACACGTGGAAATGCTTGTCGAACAGAGTTTATCACTGCCATCTAAAAGTCCAGAGATATGGACGTTGGATTGAAAAGTGGCCATATCGTTTTGATAAATTCGAATAGTCCATCGTATGTTTCTTGGCGTTTGTTGGGTAGCAGATCGTACATCACGGGAAATACGTATTCTGCACGCTTGGCTAGAATCCAAACACCTGGCTAAACAGCTGGGGAGCGAGGGTAAACGTACCGTCTATGAAAACGCGATCCATATCTTGGACCCAGTTGCGATGATTGTCCCGTCCAAAAATCATCACGCGATTGGGATCGGCTTGTCCACTGTCTCCAAGTGGGAATAGTTCGTCGACGTCGGTTGAAGGATGGTAGAATTTGTACTGGTCTGGTACAAGGAGAGATGCCAGATCTGCAGGTGTTGGCAGGGGTGCTTCATTCTGAGCCTGTGCACGTTGAATAAACTTTTTGGTTGCTGATATGTTTGGCATTTGTTCTTGAACGGACTGACCAGTGAATCTGACGGCTCGATTGAAAAATCTGCGACGGCAATTCCATTGTATCCAGGGCTCGACGTTTCTTGGTTGCTTTAATTTTGGCAACTTCCACACCTGCTGCGTCGCTCCCGTGGGTGTGGTGACCGAGTCGGTTTACGATGACGTCGTTTACATCCGTGTGGAGTCGGCACTGACAACTGCGTATCACACATCTCCAAAGCTTCTTCGTACTATCAGCTGAAAAGCGTGAAAAGTGAACATGAATCCATCATCTATGACTTTCTTCTTGCCTCGGGAAGTTTCTGTTCTCTCCATGACTCAAATCTGGTGAACTGGCTTGAGGACAGTGATGCCAGGTTATTTTGCAAAAACAAGCAAGTGCAATTGAAAAACAAGCCAAAAATAGGTAATTTAACCGAAAAACAAGCCCAACATTTGTTGGCAGGAAATTTCAAAAAAACGAAAAATTACCAAGAAAATTATATAAAAAATGAGGGCGGCAAATCCGAGAAAACAAGCCCAAAATGAGCAAATTTGCACAAAATCACGCTCAATATGCCTTTAGAAGTAAATTGAAACGGCAAAAGTGCCATAAAATTTGAAAAAAGCAACCCGCAAAACAGAAATCTGCAAAAAAACAAGCACAAAATGCAAGTAAATTTCAATTAAAACAAGTCCAAAAAGAAGCAACCCGCAAATCTTTAAAAAAAACGGAAACTCCACAAAAAAAGCCCAAATTCGCGGGAAAACCGCAAATTTGGCAACACTGCTTGAGGATGTGCTGTTCAGGCTTGTATACAGAGGGTCGCAACATGAAAAGGAATTGAAACGGAGTTATTATAACACCTGTAGCGTGACATTTCACCAGCGATTGCATAGTGAAGGGCTGGCCAACTTGTCTTCGACTGAGATCGACTAGAAAAGTTCTTGATAACTCGCGATCGACCAGTCGGTAAAAATAAACTTATACTCTGCGGCAAAAAGGGCCAAACACGTTTTATTTTTTATTTCTAAAGGAATTTTTGACCAGATTTCTATTGCACTGTATTTTCTTATTTCAGCACCGGAATTTGAACGTGCTTTTGGGAAAGCAAATTGTAGAGTCTTGATTTATCTTTTATTATACGGATAAATCATTATCCTGCCTAGATATTCATTTATATTAACCCTACTCAGGATACCTCATAACACAAACACCGTTGTTTTCCTTGCCCAAAATGGTTAGATTTTGTTTATTCCCTTATACTGGACTAGCCGACAGGTTTAGACGCGCGCGCGGTTTTTTGTACAACTTAGCAAGTCTTCTCAAACGCATCAGATCAGAAAACACAACGTTTTGATTTTGGAAAACTTTGTATATGCTGAAGAACAAACGCAATTTTCCTAACAAAAATATGAGAAGTGCTCTGAACGAAAAAGTAAATAAAATACCCAAAATTCCGACTGTAGACGTCATTGATGGTCGGTTTAAAGTTTAAAACAGAACCTCATTTCAAGCTTGTGGTTCTATCTGTAACGAAAGTAAATTAGTTTGAGACATGAAATTTTTCTATTTTCATTGTAATTTCCAGCCGCATTAATCAACTTTGCCCAATATTGGCAAACTTTTTACTACAATCAGGCCATGAGTTAAACTTGCCCAAAATGGGCAAATGCTTTACGACAATTGTTGGGTAATCAGATTCATCGCGGCACTACTATCGACTTTCATGTCTCACATACGACCAGTCCCGTTGCCGCAAGGGGATTATGTGGGCTAAGCGAAGGTGATTTGATTGACTTGCCAAATCCGAAAATGTTCAGTAACGGTCACACGTTCATGTTGATTGTCGTTGAAAAGTTTTAAAACTTTGCATAGGCTGAGTCGCTGAAGAACAAAACAGGCAATTCTACTCTCAAACCTTTGCAAAAATTCTGAGCAGAGGCGAGCTGAAGACGTTGTTTTTGTACACGGACCGTGGTCTCGAGTTCGCCAACAAGCTTTTTCAACGCTACCTTAATCTCCGAAAGTACTATCTCTTCTTACAGAAAATTCTTAATAAAAATACCTATCAGTTTTTGAATAAAAAACTGCAGGTTATGAAATTGCAAATATGCATCATGCCATAGTTTTTCATAACTTTGTATCCGGTACATAAGCGTCTAAATGTCAGATATGTCACAATTCCACAAAATATCTATGATAAAACGCAGTCACAGAGAAGCCCCAGAAAAACTGCTGGGCTTTGCAGTTCAGATGGGCCAAATACGGCATATCGCTTGTCAGAATATGCCAAATTACATCATGAAATATCAGAAATTCCAAACAGGTGTAGAATAATCAAATGTATTTGCAAAATGCCAAACAATGTTTTTTTCTGCCAACACTACTAAAAAAAGCCAAAAACATGCGAAACTATGTCGTGCAAGCCAAAGAACATTTTCTCATGTCACACCACTTTTAAAAATCCACATTTCTGCAATTTGGTATTTGTTACGGAATCGGAGTCATAAGGAGTCGGGGGATTTTGTGCGGAGTCGGATTCCTAAGAACACTAGGAATCGGATTTTTATCCGACTTGGACTTCGAAAGTCCAATAGAAACATTTTTGACATCGCAATCCTAATTTAGGAATCCTAACTCGTGCATGTTGCAAATGGTACAATTTCTTTCGAAACTTTTATTGAAACAATGAATTCTTGCTGTGTACCACGATTTCCATTGATTGCTAGTTGCTACAAAATTCATGACAGTCAAACTTCATTCACGTTATGTCAAGGAGTCGAAGACGAAAATTTTGGAAAGGTCGGCGTCGATGTCTCAATCGGAAATTTCGGAAAGGTCGGAGTTGGAACCCGACATTTTACCTCTGACTCCGCAACCCTTCTGGCAACCTTGACTGTGGTCTCTCTCACGTGCAGCTGTTAAACTCTCATTGTTTCAATTCAATTACCTTTTTTGCAGTACACCACACAAGGTAAAATGTTAGACAGAGCAGTTAACATTCCTTCGTGGTTTCGAGAAACTTACAAAATCCTAAAAATCATTTTATCGAAGCATGAGTTTATAAACATATCAGAATCAGTGATACACACCAACCTTTGTTTCAACATCAACTTGACTATGTGTAGCATCTAACATGAAAAAGTCTTCACACAAAACGTAAAAAACGTCACTTTTATTTTCGAAACCTTGCCGAATACAAAACCCAAAGAGAAAAGTCTGAAAATGTGATTCAGGCAACCTCTGACCCTGCACTTGTACGAACTCAGATTTGTGCATTAGTTTTTATACCAATTAAATGTTTGCTTAAGTACATTTTATTGTCTTAACACTGAGTACATTTAGCATAACGGCATGAGGGACTAGGCAGTACAGGTTATTTTAAAACAACAAGATTCAAAAGAAGGTATACATTCACTTCACCTGGCACCACGTGCTATCTTACAAATGTAGAAAAAGTGTGAACAAACTGTATACTCACATAATAAAGACCAGTAATGATCAGGTAGGTAAAGTCAGCAATGGCTATGTTGAATATGAGCCATGTGTGGGCGAATTTCCTTTGAGCTCTTTTACTTTTGATGCTAACCACAATGACAAGAATATTTCCTATCGCTCCTATTGCAAGCAAAATGCCCACTACAGTGGGAATTAGCATCCGAGTAACACGTCCGGCACTTTCAGCTTGTTTCGCAGCAGCATCTGAAAATTAGCAGTGATGGTAAAAAAACACAAAACNTTTTTCTGTTTTGCCTTTCCTATACATNCAGCAGCTGTTCAAAGAACTTCTGCTCTGTGAAAATCTGTGCAAACGCTGCACGTTCAATCGTTTTGGATGCATAGTTGTACAAAAATCACGCTTACCACCTATAGAGGACGTCTAATTCTTTTTAAAGTTAATGAGTTTTGTTTACTTGACTGCATGTGGTTAAAACGTGTAGACGAAACCTGAGTCAAAGAACACTGCATTAATTGCTCTGCATTTTGATGCCCAGAATCAGGTCAAAATCGTACCATGCAAAATCGTTTTTGGGATAATCTGCACCTGAAATGTTTTCATATAGCTTAGCAACTATAGGTATTTTGCCGCGTGTAAAAATTCATATATTCCCAAGTTAAGTTACAAACACTGAACAGCGTTTCCCTCAGAAATAGAAGTTCTTATAAACCAGCTATATCCAACCGAAGTGCCTTACTGGGCCAAAAATTATGACACTATCTTCATGACGGCCTGAAATTTTGCTCAGCAAAGATTATTATAAGACAGGTTGTCATTGAGTTGTATATAAACAATACAGTCTAATCCAGGGGTCTCCAACCTTTTTGAAACTGCGAGCTACTTCTTGTATGCCGATTAATGCGAATGGCTACTAGTTTGATATAAACTTCTGAAATAAAAATTTTGCTCAATTTACCTTCATTTAGTTTAATATTGATGTTCTTTAATGTGAAGACACTGATCATGCTGATGTCATTTTTAAAACAGGCCCGCGGGCGACTTACACGGTCTTTGCGGGCAACCTGGTGCCCGCGGGCACCGCGTTGGTGACCCCTGGTCTAGTCGAAGCGATTGGAGTGAAAATTGCTCAGATGATGATAAAAGCATAAAAATTTGCACGCGTGCAGGTCACATCATTCTAAACATTTTCAGAGTTGGAGCCAACGCAAACTGTACACAGCCTAGCAACGGTTGCTATGCAACATGTTTTCCATATCGACACACCTGTAAGATGCATGCAGACGAATTTTACCGAAAATTTTAATGTATTTCAGCTTTGCTCTTCATGCCTAAGCCACCCTGGAGCAGGGGCAAATACGGATCATAGGAACAGTTGCCAGGCAACACATTTTCCTCAGCAACCAAGCATATTTGATGTCTGTTCACTAATTTTACTAAACATTATATATAATTAATATTATACACCTTCACTATTCATAATTTATTCTCTATCTAACACGTTCACTGCATATAGATTTAAGTAATGCATTTCTGTTTCGATAAAGACATTTTGGGAAACGAGGTTGCCACGTAATACAGAATAAAGGCTAAACTGAGCAATTTAGGGAAAAGCAAAAGCTCAAGTGCGAGCAAGGAATTGCCACAATACAGTTTCCTTGTCTCATGTTTTCACGGAAAACTACAAAGATGTCCTCCC
>JGI24159J19872_10009791_pt1 | contig 12561 bp, 7 predicted proteins | sample Ectturendosymbi4_FD_19872 | JGI IMG/M metagenome (IMG submission 19872)
CGAAACGTTTGCAAGATGTCAGTTGTATCGTTTGCTTTGGCCGTAGTATTTATTATAAGGCTATTTAGCACTTCCGCTTTTCGTGTACCAAAGTTTTGACCTAATATCATTGGAATCGCTCATGGTAACAGCGTGCAACCAAAGTGGTTTGTGTATGTTTCATAACCTTTGAAAACGGCAAAAATTTATTTTGTTGACTTTTGGTTTCCCTAAATTATGAATGTTCAGGTTATTTGTTGAGTATAATGTTCAAATAAGATAAAGGAGAAACTGTAGCACTGACTAAGNTGTTAGGTTGGTTAACCCAATCGTTGCATGATCAACGTCACAAAAAGACANCAAGCAATATACTTGCCCACATGTATACATCANCACACGGGGATTTGGACGTTTCTCGTGACGTACGGTATGCAGTTTTATTACACTGATATTGGTCGAAAGCAACCAACACTGATATAGCTATCGCAAAGTACCCAGTCGGTCAAACTCTATTTTTTCAAGAGGAAGTCATCCACTTCTTCGAAAGGTAGTAAAATTGGTCCAACAGTCAACACTGCTACCACTGCAGTCAACCACCGCATCGACTTTCGCAGCTATAGGTATTATTAACTGCAAGTTGCCGTCAAGTTTGGCCCAGTTAAATTTTTGTTGTGAACTGTCACAAATCCTTCCAACGGTATGTGTTATTATTACCAAAATTGCCTTGAAACAAATCTTCATGGCCTTCGGTAAAGCACTGTCAAACCATTGTTTCGTACGCAAAAATATGGCACTACGTTATCTTGTGTTTCATAATCTTTGGTTAGTACCTTGTGTAAACCAATGTAGGTCTACCGAAGTGTGCTGTTGTAAAAATGCTGAACATATGACTGTTGCGAGAAAATCTACGTAGCAATTAACGGTTAGAAAAACCAGTAACAGTTAAGCGTAATTTGCAAAATGTGCTTTAACGTGTTTTTCGTTAGTTACGTCGCTTAGAAAGCTTTCACATGTGCATGCACATTTCGATATTAGTTTGGTCTTCCTGGTGTGAAAAGATAACACATTCAATAAATATTTGCAGCGTATGATAAGGTTTATGATACTTCTGCCAATATTTACGCAGCTCTAGCATCAATGGTGTTTAAATATACTTCAGCCCCTTGCATTTGCTGTACGTGTATAGTTGCCTCTTTGTGCGTGGTTGTCTACGTTTGAACCTACGTGTGGAAGATTTGAACGTCACCCTGAACACTGAAAAGGCAGCCACCCAAACTAGCATTTATTGTCAAGTACATACAAGGGGTCAACAAGTTAGCAGACACAAGACCCTTGGGAAAATCGATCGGTCCCTCCCTGGTGCAGATAGCAGCTGAAGTCACGTCGGAGGACAGTTTACCAGCGTAGGTTTGCCATAACTCTCTGCTAATCGTGATTTCGATCACAGCTACAGTAGAATGTGGCGCATAGCCTTCAATAACTACATACCGTTGNTTTGCTAAAATGTGCTGTGCATGGCTANAGAACACTTTTCTTACTTTGGTCACAACCGCATGTATTGGTGCTATTTTTGCAGACTTGAGTTTCATGCATGGCCTTGGGACGGAAACCCGTATGAAGCACATTTACAAGGTAGTGCAAAACTTAGACCCATGATAGTGGGAAGAATGTCACCGTATGATCACATAATACCCAGAACACGACCCGCTTTTTGCAACTGCACAAGAATTTCTCAAATAGCTAATGACTGATTATTAGGGCAAGTAAAGTCAAATTTTTTCTGCCCTTTCTAAAATTTATAAAACGTCCACAAACCAAATTTCACANTCATACCGTGAGGGAATCNCAAGTTAGTAGGTCAAAAAAATCAAAATTTAATATTAAGTCAAAATTTATCATTAGGTCAAACTTTTTGTAGCACANTTTTTCACTTAAATATCGATATTTTNTTGAAACTATAACAACANATATCGATATGCTTTTGCACGTTCGTTGCAATTCTGTAATAACAGTGGGTTTATTGCGATTTCTGACATAATAGTGTTGTTTTGCCNACTACTGGACGATTGAATATTATGCAGGAAAGGCATGCTAGGCGAGAAATGTGNACTTACGGTATTTGTTTTGGTAAATGCTCAATCTATTATGCACATAGTATTTCAGCTTTATGATGTTCTCAGGTTGATTCTACTGTTGTTATTNATGTACTGATCAATATATCATCACCGAAGAGAAACAACCTTTTTTTATTTCGAAACTTAGANTTCNNGANTACACCTCAACACCTGAGGCTGAATTAGTTTGCAGTTGCAAACGCAGAAAATTTATAGGTCAGAATAAGGTAAAAATTTGTAAATTATAAAGTCAAAATTTTAAGTTTTTAGGTCAAAAAATCGGTTGCCCTACTGATGATTTATCGCATCAAACGGCTGTGAGTCGTCAAGGCCAACAACGCTATCCAGCTTAGAAACTCGACCAATAGATATAAATCAAAGTGTTACGGGTAAGTACAGAGCCTGGGAGATTGGCCTCTAGAGTCATAACACCTAAAATCGTCAGACCCACAATTTCGTCGATGCCAGCAGAATTTTGTCCTAAAAGTGACAGTGCACATTGTCAGGGCCCAGTGCTAGACCCGCCGTCTGAGGGAACAAGTTGGGAGGGGTCGCGATGGGAACACATCGTAACGATGCGAATTGGACGAACAAGAAAATAGTCGGCATTGCAACATTTTTCGCAACAGAGCGTACAATGTGGTAACATTCCTTTCAAGCACGTAGCAACATGTTGTGTGTGTGCAGCATTAGAAGTTATGAAATAAATGACAGTTACGTTGATTCAAAATTGATCACTTTCGGAAGATGCGCTGTGTACACTTACTGCTGCGAATGACGTTCTAACTGTGTGCGAAAATGTTCTAGTTTATCTTACCTTATTTAGTGTAGCCTCAATTTAAAGTCACCGTAATGGCAGACGCATTTTTTGACTTAGATCTAATTGAGGATATACTCATTTTCAAGGAAGAACAAGCTCTTTTTAGCGACAACGAAGCCCATCAAGGTCAAGAGGTTTTTCGAGAGGCACCTGCCAGAGCCATAAGTCCGTTGCGCGATGATAGAACTTATGATGGACGTCCAATGCAATCAGGAGAAAATTGAAAAGGAACTGACAAATCCCAAAATTTTTCCTCACTTACAACCAGCATACATTTTAAACATTGACTGGCTTACTTATTGGTCAGATTCAATCCAGATGCTTATTGTCAGACGCAATAAATTTGAAACTAGAAAATCAACACAATTCCAAAGTATGGTCTCACCTTCCATTTCATATTGGATACCAAAGCTATGTTGATGAACTTCTTGAAAAACATGTTTTTTTCATTTAATTAAAGTAACTGCTCTCCACACGTGTGACAAGCATCCACGGAATCTATCTTCAAAATTTGTATAGGAAATCGATTTCACGTAACACTACGCAATACGCAACGCCAGTCCTTTAACTGATGAAGAAGCGGAGTGTTGCGTGAAATCAATTGCCTGTGAAATTTTTGCAAATAGATCCTTTACTTACCACACATGCTGAGAGTATAGTTACTTGATCACAGATATGTACCAGTTTCGATCATCGCAATGTATGAAAGCAGAAGCTAGCTGGCTGATTCCTCGAAAGCTTGCAGAAAACATGGAGCTTTTAATTTTTCAGTCACTTCATTGTTTTTGCTCATTTCTTCCATCGCAATTTGCGAGGATCACAAGCTTCACTCTCCTCAATCTGAATCTTTCTAAAACTTTTGAAAAGGTGTCTGTTCTGTTTGCACATTTCTCGCCAATATTGTTGTTAAGTTTTGAGTTTCATCAAACGCATTATATGCATATCAACGTGAAACGAAGTTCACAATGAATCTGGTTTTGGTATTGGTCAGCTTGTCTGCAATCTGAAACCTGTAAGGTTGTGCGAAGCATGGTGCTCTCACCTTTTGGATGAATCAACTAATTATTCTTGTTTTTCTTTCCTTGGTTCGCGAAAATCTAGCAACCCCTCATTTGATATCGGAATTACAGTCTGCAAATCTGAGCTTATTCAAGTTTCGTTCATTATCATCTTTGCATGACTGCAAGCTGGTAAAGGCGCTCTTAGATTGAATGGTGTTAGCTCTTTTCAAGCGGACGGACTACGTCATAAAGTCTGTTCGTGCTCCTCCGATTTTTAGCCATAATGACATCTGTTGATTTCAAAAAAGTATTTCCTTGTATTTTCAAACACAATCAATGCATATCGTTAATTCATAAATAAATATCATGAGTTATCAATTTTGTTAATGCAACAAAATTGATTAAGATACGCACTCAAACGATGCACGAAGTTGTTGTAGACTCTCATAATTTTTAATAAGGATGAAGATATGAATAATATTCCAGAGTGTCCAAATATTTATAGAAACTTTGATAACAATACTGCAATGGTCATTTGAATGTGCATAGCGTACTGGTTGCCGCAGCTTATACGTCAACATGAATAAATATTGCAAGCATGACAAACATAGAAAAACAATTATAAGAACTCATTCCAGGCAAGACACTTCAAATTATTGCAAAAACACTAATCGCAAATACACATTATCCATGTTCAAAAGAAATCTGAGAGGTGATGTCTGTTCACAAGAAGCATAGTATGCAGCATTTGAAGGTTACACATACAGTTTCTACAAATAACTGAAATTTTTGAAAATTCTTGAAGTTGGTTGAGGAAATCTCCAACTCAGGTAAGTAAATATGTGGCGCAACAAGCAATTATGCATCATAAGACATAAACAAAAACTAGTAAATTGTAAACCTTTGTTTTGTTATAATAGTTTCAACAATAATATAAAGTTTGTCGCAAATCACAACTGTCAGAAAAAATTCCCAAGTCTAATTGTGATCAACATGTGAAATATAGACTCTTGTTAATATTTCCCTTTTCGAAGAAAAGCGTCAGTCTTGATTGTTGACAGCAAAGGCCAAAGCACTTCTCACTCCCCTCGCCCATCTGAAATGAAGGAAGTAAGCGTAGGTTACAATAACTCATCACAACCTTCTTATACATGAAAACATACTTTGCTAATTATTTTTTATTTATTTTCTGCAGGATGCGTACATTTCGATTCTTCGCTATATATGATGGAGCTAGTCAGTCGAAATGAACAGAAGGTCACAGTAATTGATTCCACAAGGTTCTTACGAATAATTAAATTGCTGAATAAGGTCTTTTTTGTGAAAACACTTACGCAACTTGTCCATGTGTGATCAACTGCATTGAAAAGTCCCCTGTTATTCCTCTTCTTGAACTTGTGAAAATATGTTAATTGGAATCCTTGTTCGCCACATTGGTCACTGAAAAAGGATTCGATTGAAAAGCAGATACTGCTTCGTAATCATTCCACAACGGTGTGTGGTCAAATATTGGATTTCATTTATCAGATACCAACCTGCAGTGATTTACATGTTTTATTGTCACGAAGGTTTGGTAAACTGCCTTTTGAACGATATTCATTTTGTTTGATATGTGTCAAAAACATGTTTCTCCTAATAAAAACATGCCATGATTAGACAATTCAACTATAGATTAAGTATTCATGAAATGTAGGCACGATAAATATTCAGTAATATCTGGTCTGAACGGTAAAAACATTTTTTCAAGATGATTCATAAGTGAAATCATGAACCGAAATGTCATAATCTCACTTGCATAGTTGACAACTTCGGATAGTTTCAAAACCAGGTTTCTGTGATTGAAAAAAAGGAAATTGATTTGTTTTGTAACGTTCTGAAAACACTTAAAAGCACTAATGTTTCTGTATGCTTTCGAGGAATCAGTCGACTGCCATCTGCTTACGTCTTTTTGCGATGATTCAAACTTGCACATCTCTATTCAAGTATGTACTTTCCACGATGGGTGTAAGCAAGGAATCGATCAGCAAATTTTTTGAAAACAATATTACTTTCGCTTGATCAACAAAATTTTTTGAAAACAATATTTACTTTCGCTTCGGAAAACAATATTTACTTTCGCTTCGGAAAACAATATTACTTTCGCTTCGGAAAACAATATTACTTTCGCTTCGGAAAACAATATTACTTTCGCTTCTGAAAACAATATTACTTTCGCTTCTGAAAACAATATTACTTTCGCTTCTGAAAACAATATTACTTTCGCTTCTGAAAACAATATTACTTTCGCTTGGTCAGAAAAAATCATCCCATATGCCAAACGTATTTTTTTATTTGAAAGCTTTTCTCGTTAAGAGCTGATAACGAATCATTGAAATCAATTTTTTTCACTTTCAAGAGTTTTTTTCTCGTTTTGATAAAACGATTTTTCAAAAACAAAACGAATGTTTTGTAGCCACTCTTTATTAACCATAGCAATTTCATACAAATGTATGCTTTAGGTCATCAAACATGATAATCTGGAAATACAGCAACATACCTGGATTGATCTTAAATTTTTTTCGAAAAAAAGCATATCACTAACACACTTGTCACAACGTCCTTTCATTGGAGCGCTTTGCGTAGATTGAGACCTCAATCAGGCCAAATGCAATCATCAAAGGAAACATTATTCCAATACGGATGGATAAAACGTATAAGATTCAAATATAAAAAAAAACTACTTTTGCGTTTTGTTGCCTGCAAATATGAATCACACAATAAAAATGTAGAATAAAACAGCACTAACCAAAGAATCTAAACTCAATCAAAAATCTGATTTCGCAGTTTGAAAATAATCACACCAATGATATTTTTTGGAAAATATAGATATATTATGCTCATTGCACTGGGAAACGAGCAGTTGTATCATTGAAAGGAAAACACAAGGTATGAAAAGCTCATGTATTTCAATTCCTTCTGTTTATTTCAACCACAAACGTGTGCACATTATACTGTAGATGAATTAATTCCTCTAACTGCTCCTTTTTTAATTCTCCAATGTTTGCAATTGTAGTGCAACACTCAAAGCATGCGCATATATGCCGTGCAGCGCTATATTGTGCGCATGAACTGAAGTCCTGCGCAGGTTGATACTTTGTGTCCGCTCCAGCCCCGCACCCGCAAAATTCAAAACTGACCCGCACCCGAAGGAATTTGTGAAATCTTGCCCGCGGCCGCAGTCCTCATACCGCACCGGCCCAACCCAGCACTATTTCCGTCCCACACCATCACCTACCTCCGTGTGTCTGAAAACCACTTAACTCATGCAACTTGTTTCATCGCTAGTGGCTACTTATTCTGTGGTTCATTTTGAAGGCAAAAGATCATAAAGCACTGCAAAGCAAAAATGTGAAAACTTCTAGTCAGCCTTGAGAACGTTTTTCTTAGCTTAACCCTGCTCAGGTAACCTCTTAACACAAACACTTTTGTTGTCCTTGCCCAAAATGGGCAGATTTTAATTTGCTTATACTGGACTAACTGACAGGTTTAGACGCGGGGGAAGGTTTTTGTACAACTTAGCAAGTGTTTAAGCTCATCCGATCAGACAAAAACAACGTATTGATTTTGGAAAAAATTTTATATGATCTAGAACAAAAGCAATTTTCCAAAAAAAAATGTGAGAAGTGCTTTTAACAAATGAACAAAAGAGTGAAGAAAAATCACAAAATTCCGCCAGTAGACGTCATTAGTGGTCAGTTTAAAGTTTAAACAGAATCTGATTTCAAGCTTGTGGTTCTATCTGCAATAAAAGTAAATTAGGTTGAGACATGAAGTTTTTCTATTTTCATTGCAATTTTCAGCCACATTAACAACCTATTGAAAGGAATCTTTTCTCAGCACAGAATCAGATGATTTTTACCCGAGACTCATACTAACCATGTCGTGGGGTGATTTTCACCCGAAAGCACACTACAAAACTCTACTAAATTAGTTATCATATTTCAATTTGGGGGGCGTTGGTGCATTGTTTGGGGGGCTTAGCCCACTTATTTCAGTCATAATTCAGTTTCGGGGCTTAGCCCACCAAACATTAACAACCTTGCCCAAAATGGGCAAATTTTCTACAAAAATCAGGCACATGAAGTAAACTTGCCAAAAATGGGCAAATGCATTACGACAATTGTTGGGCAATCAGCTTCATCGTGGCGCTGCTATTGACTTTCATGTCTCACATACGGCCAGTCCCGTCGCCACAGGGGTGATTTGGTGGGCTACGCCCCCCAAGCAAATCACCAACGCCCCCCAAATTGAAGTATGAAAACTAGAAATTAGTGGAGTTTTGTCAATTTTTACAATGTCAAGGCATCAACAAGGAAACAAAAACCTCACTCTAACCATCAAGTCGGGTGATTTTTACCCCAAATTCACACTAACCATGTCGTGGGGTGATTTTCACCCGAAATCACACTAACCATAACGTGGGGTGATTTTCACCCGAACCCACAATCAACCATAATGTCGGGTGATTTTCACCTATGGACCACGTGGCCACCACTCCTGTCTGCGTGGAAATCACCCGGAATTAGTATTTCACGGTTGTGTGTAATCTTTGCAGAAAACTTGAAAGTGATCAATGCAGACAAGTGCTCCCCATCGTTGGCAGTTGGCTCGTGAACCACATTTTGTTCTGTAGTGATGGTGGACGGGTTCCACAGCCATGTCTGGTCTCAAAGTTCATGTCCTCAATAAAATGCTTTGGACTTTTACAACAAGTGCATGCACAAGAAGGAGCAAGCCTTTTTTAGCAAAGCCAAAGTTCTAGAAACTTCAATTAGGAAAAGAGAAGCACGAGGTTCATCATGTCCTCAATAGAATGCTTTGACTTTACACCACATATGCACACGGTGCAGGCCCATTCTGGCTTCAATTTCTTTCCTCTGACGGAGAAGGCGTCATACATTCTCCTGCCTCTTTCTCAATGAAAACCACGAGCTGAGCAGGAGCCATTCGCGTCAAAATGATTTGTGTCGTCACGGCTTGCATTCGGGTGATCTACTCCCGTGCAGGCTTCGGTCAAGGGTTGCTGGCGTGGCTTACTAGTGAACCTACACGCACCAACTCCTTTTGCCCAAATTGGTCAAGGTTACCTTAGGAGGGATCGTTGTGTAGGAATGTTGTTACACCTCATGTAACCATGGGTCAATTTGGGCAAATTTTTTTTCCCCATCGAAAACTACAAAACTTGTGCAGATTTCGATAGGACTTTCCGAACGAACGTCTAAAAAATGCAGCTACTGAAAGAACCAGCTTTCTGCGTGAACGTTAACTAATTTTTAATTTAAGTAGAAGAACCGATTGCCCAAATTGGACAGAGGTTACCTGAGCAGGGTTAAAGGGCGGTTTTGAAAAATAGTATTATGGTTCACTGACAAATGCTTTAAAATTTGCTCTTCTCGAGAAGTCTAGTCTTACTAAACACTCATTCACTAGCAGCGCTATTTGCTATCACGCATAACGCATCCTTGTAAGATCACTACAGTAAGAACTGCAAACTCCTATTTGGTCTCCGCCACCAATGGAGAATGTTGCCACACCCTTGTACCACAAGTTCTCTATGGAATTTCTNGCTCATGTCAACTTCCCCTGNATTGGGTGAANAGTCAGTTACCCGCACAAAGAATTTCTTATCCCGCGCCCGCACAAATTTGTACCCGTANCCGCAAATGAAGGTACCGGCANCCAGGGCATGTTCTTCTTTTGAGCTAGTTGTTCAAACCACTGCTTGGCCGCACNAGATCTCGGGGCAGGTGTTGAGCAGCCATTAGATTCTCTCATCGTCCATAACCGTCAGNGCATTCAGTCCATGGGGAGGTCGATAGATTGGAGATTGGAGGACAACATGGTCNACGGTTTGTTCTTCTGCGTCACAATCACAGGCCGCAGAGGAGGCCATACCCCATTTGAACAAGCAGGAGCGGAAACGTCCATCACCGGTGCGGAGGCGGTTAAGCCGGACCCAGGCTCGAGAGCAACCAGGCCTGTGAGACAGGGGTGCAAAAGGTACGTTGTTCCCGGTCGCGGTATGTCCTGGGTCTCAGAAAGATGAATGTTCACACACGACGTTTTTCTGTAACCAAGCCGAAAATGCATGTTCGCTTTCTCCAATTGCAGCGCTGGTAGCTACAACAAGTGTTCTCACCAAGATCGATCTTGACAAACCCGAAATTGCCGAAATGGTGTTGAAATGTTGCCTGAAATTTGCCAAAGCCTTTTGCTGCTTTGACACATTTTCCATTGTTGACTTCTTTATTTGTGTTATAATATTTCTTGAGTCATGTGTCGTACACACCAAAGGTTGAAACTAAGACACAGCAGAATTTATGAATAGCGTGCCTTTCACATAGGGTTGCCAGGCGCGTTTTGTAAAAATACCGGCCATTTTTTCAACAGTGACAGATCGAGGCTGCACTCGTAAGCGCGTATTTAATGGCGCTAGATTCTCGAAGAACATGTTTTAGAAAGAACGCTTTTTGACAATGCATTTTTTTTCGTGTTATTTTTCTTTAAAATTTCATGAAGCACCCACAATGGTTTGTTTGAAAATGTTTCAAACAATATGTAAACGAACGCTTTATGAGCATAGTCTGTAGCCCTATGCTAAGCCTTAGCAAGCTAACCTACTTTAAATGGAATACGGTAACTGCAGTATTAATGTGAACGGAGGCGTTTTCTTTAAACTCTAAAAAAATGCACTTTGTAAAGTTCCAATTTTGCATGTTGTATATCAATTTCTGAAGTGAACATCTTTCAGTACAATTTGATGGTATTTGCTTTTCTACGATATATATCTTCTGTATGAACACCATAACACAACTAATCATTTCTTTCGTGCTACATTCTCATCAGTTTGCAACAAACATTTTCTGACTAACCTGAAACTCTCAAAAAATTTCTCATCACATTCTGGATCACTAAGACTGGCTGAGAGTTGATCTCCCATTTAATTCGATGGCCCATACTTTAGTTATACTGCGCTCACTACTGACCAGACTTGGACTACTAGAATTTTTTTAGCTTTTCTAAATTAGATTAGAATTAAAACTAGAACTAACTCAGCTGTCAAAATTATATTAGAATTAAAATTAGTGGAGTTTCGAAAACTAGAAATTGAACTAAAATTCGAATTAGAATTACGTGGACAGAAATCAAAACGACTGTATTCCAAGTTCAATTCATGCCCAAATGTAGATTTCTTCTCATTAACATGAGAATAGCAAAGATTCGTACGGCAAGATTGGCGCGTTTCTCGCTGTATAACTCGTCTGCATGGCTAAAGACCAGGCCCGTAACCAGGGGGGCGCAGGAGGACGAAGCTCTCAATTTTTTTCTTCCCCCCTGAAAAAATGTGTTGGACATATTGGGGTCTCTTGTCAGAAAACTCTTCGCCCCACCTGGTGTCACAATCTCGTTACGGGCCTGCTAAAAATTCGTTCCGACGGAGCCTGCCCCATGTCACTGTCATACCCAATTTTTCTGCAGCAGCCTTCAGATAAGGGAAACGATGTTCGCTTTTCCAATACCCTAAACAGGGATCTCCTTTACACATTAAGTACTGCTGGACGCCTTACGAAATTTGATTTAGGGATACGTTACTTTCTATCAAATCAGCAAGTTGTTTATAAATATATTTTTCGTTATTGACAAAATGTCTTCGCGGGCCGTAGTTTGAAGACCCTGCTGTAAAACAACACAGCTGACTGACTGTCGCATGTGCCATGTGACTAGCATGACTATTATGACTTCTACGTGTGAGTGGATAGGCTATGTGACGCAATAATAATAATGAATTCATAATGTCACTACTGCAGTGAATGAGAACAGAATTCATCGAGTTTTACTCAGAACCGTCGCCAGAAGGTTTTCTGTAGTGGGGCTTTACGACTGTGCAAGGGGCTTGACATTCTAAAATTTGATAAAACCACTGATTTATAGTGTTTCATATTTCAATTTGGGAGGGCTTGGAGTTTTGTTTGAGGGGTTAAGCCCACCAAAGAAGCCGTGGCAACAGGACTGTTTTCGCTTTTCTAGTGATGGAATGGCGGTAGGGCACTTGTAACTATTTTGTCGCACTTCACTTGCACGACGGTGCATTCTCGTTTCATCTCCAAAAATACCGTTGGACAAATTAGCGTTTTTGGCAAAACCTGAAATTAGATTACAACTAAAATTAGAGCACTGACACTTTTAGCATATTAGATTAAAATTACCGTCATGTCGCTCTAATTCGCCGAATTAGAAAACTAGAATTATTTAGTTATCCAAGTGTGCTACTGACGAAGTAATGTGTCTGTTCAATGCAGCTCGCGTAATTGCGAAAAGGTTCGCTAGTCTCTTTGGCACTGTCATCCTGTCCGTTTCTATGAACTTCATGCATTCTACCTGCAACAGCCTACGGTAGTAGTTTAGAAAACAATCCCACCTACGCCAGTTGCACGGTTAATTGCTAAACGAAGTGCTCATACAGATCACGTTTGAGACGACGGAAGATGCTGCGTATGACTAAACTGAGGAAGAGGGAAAACAGTGAGACAATGAGTGCTGTTTAGGCAAAAGTAACAATTTGACCTAATACGAACTTCGCTGAAGGAACTGTCTTGACAGTATTCAC
>JGI24159J19872_10009792_pt1 | contig 12561 bp, 8 predicted proteins | sample Ectturendosymbi4_FD_19872 | JGI IMG/M metagenome (IMG submission 19872)
ACGTGGCCTAGCCAGCGCAGACGTCGCTGCCTTATGATAGTAGTGAGGTCATATGAACCGGTGAGATGCAGGATGGTGGAGTTGGGGACATGATCCCTCCATGAGACACCAAGAATGGAGGGAAGGCATCTGAAATGAAATGCATTGTGCCGGTTTTCTTGGCGGCGGTATGTGCACCACGTCTCGCCGCTGTATAACAGAACACACAGGATGCAAGCGGTGTAGACCCAGATCTTTAGTTTGATTGCGAGGTGGTGATTTTTCCAAACCCGAGAGCTGAGCCGCCCGAAGTTAATCGAAGCCTTTCCAAATTATTGGTTGATTTCGTCGTCCAGATTGTTCGAAGAATTGACAACAGATACCAGATAAGAGAACTTGTCAACAACATTAAGCAGTGAACCGCTGACGAGAATGCGTGGTGGAATGGATGTTCCGAGTGACATTACGACTGTTTTCTTCAAGTTGTTGGTCATACTGAAGTCATTGCAAGCCTTAGCGAAATGTTCACACAGGTTGTTCACACAGCATGCCTTAGCGAAATGTTCACACAGGTTTTCTCAAACGATCACCACCAGCAGAATTCGTATCCTTTTTTTATTCCTCCAAAAAACGTACTCGTTGCCTTCGCATATACGATATATAGGGAGGGACACACATTCATAAAAAACTGTGCCGACGAATAAATTTGAAAAATAAAAAGTCAAAACAAAATATTGTGAATTTGTGACTGAAGAATGAACCCAAAGCAAAATTTTTCATTCAAAACATAACCGTTTTGCTCACCCAGGAAATGCTGCTTCATTTAAACAGTAATCCTCTTTGTTTATGAGAAAATAGAAGCCATTCATTTGTAAATAGATTGATTAGTCCACTTAGACGTAAATTTAGAAGCATATTTTACTACAACCGTAAACATGTTGCTCTCAGCAACTAATGAGACATGCTTAAAAAGTCTATGAGGTTATAATGCGAAGCTGCAGCTAACCAGATTAACTGTTCATTGCATGTGGTAGTTGTAAACATTTCCTCGTGAATGATGGTTTTTAGGACCAGCCTGGACTACCTGGACAGCTTGGAGCGAATGCAGTATCACGTGCGGCAGATTTGGAATGCGCCAGCGATCAAGAACCTGCAATACTTTTGTTCCTAAAGATTGTGGCACGACTTCCAGGGCCATACAACTGTGTCCAGCTCCTCGTCTTTGTCCAGGTGAAACCAGCAGAGGCCCTATACCTGGAGGTAAGTTATGAAAAAACTTAACTTCTTATAGATTCTTCTGATTTGCCTTTGTTATTTCCGCAAAGATGAAGCATTGCGCGCTGAAGTAGCAGTTTGGAAGACCGCAACCGCTGTCATCTTGGCCTTTGATATGTTCATTTTAACCTTTCAAATTGTCACCAGATTACTGTATGCAACTCAACGGGATGACTTAATCGTTACTGTCAAATGTTCTGCTATTCAAGATGCATAAATGACAGAAAACTGTTTTTAACTGCTTTTCTGAACAATTTGAAGTTTAATTGAGAGCAATTTTTTAAAACCAACCATCCTTGTGTCAAGTCCAGAAATACCATCTATAAACTTGTCATGTCCCTTTAGGACAAATTAATTTTGAACTATATTTAAAGTAAACTCGTATTCACATGAAGAAAGCCTGTAAAGCCATTGACTTGATCTAGCCAGATTTTCAAAGAGTGTGGCACCGATGAAATAGAAAAATCAAAGACAAAAACTTGAAGTACTGACTAAAATAATACATTTCATTTATTCACTTTCATACCCACTTTTCATCTCATGGCGGTTGCGGGCCAACAGCCACAGGAGGACTCGAAATGCCTAACGTTTTTCAGCCAATCTCTGATAATTCGGCTGGCTTCACATCAAGACGGGACCAAACCAGGCCGGAGATGTAATTACTCCACCTGGTCCATGGTTGACGCCTGGGCCTCTTTCCCGTGGGTGTAGCCGGCAGGACTTGCCTCGCCATTCTTTCCAGAGGCATTCTGGCCATATGGCTGAATTATCGTAGCTGAGATCTACATATTCGGAGAAGTGACTGAATATTCAGGTCTTGCCAATTTCAAAGCTGCGCACTTTGTTGCAAATTGTAACGTGAACTCTTCGCAAAAATCCAATATATGCCGCTTGTACTTGAGACAGCACTCTCAGTCATTACCAAAAGATTCATGGTTATACAGTAGGTGAAGATCGGAGCAAAGACCGATTAAAAAACTGACGGCTTTGCGGTGTTTAAAAGCATCCATTTTGTCACCGCAGAGCGACAAAGCTCACACAGAACTACACTTGCTTTACCAATTCGTGTGCCAAACTCTCTGTTTCACTTTCCGTCATTCGTGAATAGTGACAATCATCAGTGGGGGAACTGGGGGGCTGCATGAGCCTGGAGCCCTCACTTTTAAATTTCGAATTTTGCTTAAGTAGGTTTAAGTAACACAATTAGTACTGGGTCCATGGTTAAAGTAAATCGTTTAATGAAAATGCTGCAGAATTTTGGCAGTATTTTGTCAATATTATTTGTAATATTTTATTTGTAGTTTGGCAGGATTTCGTAATGTTTGTCAGAATACACCGTGCACAGGCTATCACACTGCCATGGCTTGCTTGCTGCATTGGTGTTGTTGAACAGTGTTGCCAGATGGTGAAATACAACACAAATGTTTGCAAAAATAGTGTAATTTTTCATGCTTGTGCGCATGGGCGTCGGAAAGATATTTTCCAGTTGAGGCCGCTAGTGGATTTTTCCAAAAGTTCTTCTGGGGCGCCAAAAGTGGCGAAATTTGTTTTTTACCACTCGAAACCAAGAAAACAGTATTTTTGCCAAACTTTTCAAATTCCTTCCCCCTTCCGACCAGGTCCGTAACCAGCTTGGGACACCAGGAGAAGGCGAAGAGTTTTCTGAGAGAAGCACAAATTTTTTAAACTATGTCCAATAGTTTTAAATTATGTCCAACACATTTTTCCAAGGTGGGGGAAAAACTTTTTAACACCATTCTGAATAGTTATTTTGCTGAATCTTATACGCAAAATGAAATATTTGACAGATCAATTTCAACTGTGTTTTTGTTTTTGCATTGGAATCACAATTGGCATCCGTACAGACAACTTGCTAGGTAGTGGTTACTACGTATGCTTTGTCTTGTCTTTGCATTCCGGTATCTAATGCAGTTGCAAAATGAGTATTCGGTCATGTTCCTTCTCTGTCCAAGATGTGGAAAAGTTGTGATTTTGAACGTGTTTAATTTAAGACAGGCATCAATGCTGTGTCATTCTTGCCTGTTTTTTAAGCTGTGTTCTCGATGTTTGCAACAGCCCAGAGGCGACTTGGGCACACGGGCTACTCATGCGTAGCCCGAGTCTTCGATTACGATTTATATAGGTGAACGCGAGTTTGCTTGCTTTGTATATTTGTGCCAACACCCACGGTCCCACTTCACTAAGTTGTTAACTCGGGCTCTTTTATTTGGGCCTTGTCACTGTTCATATACAGTAGAACTCGTCTAATTCGTCATCGTTTAATTCGTCAATTCGCTTAATTCGTTACTTTTTCGTCGGTCCCGGCAGAATTCTTATCTTTAGTGTACATTTCTGTTCGTCTAATTCGCCATCTTCTAATTCGTCAATTTGCTCAATTCGTCACCTCTTTCTAACCCTTAGAAGCGTTTTATTCGGCTAATACGTCATTTGCAGTGTCGCTTTTGATGTCTAGGCAGCTGGTACGTGTAGAAATTCAAACAAATTAAGGATCTTTATCTGAGAATTGTTGCACCTCGCAATTTGTTTATCGAATTTATACACGAGGTGTGAAGCGCAACCCGACTCCCCATTGAGAGAACATGGGATGTCTTCGCAGTTTCTTTGAAAAGTTTTAGGATAAATGGAAGGGTCCAGATACAGTAGAGGAATTAACTGTTGTATTCAACCATAGCGTCATAAACTTGTATTTTACTGCAAATAAGAGCACTATTTATACGAGTTACTATGATATAGTATACGAGATTCTATGATAGAGTTTTAAACCTGTTTGCATAATTCGTCACTTTTTTCTAATCCCCTTGAGGTGACGAATTAGGCAAATTCTACTGTATTTTCTTTCCACGTCTGGCCTTTGTTGCACGCGACCTGAATAATAGGCGTTCTCTCGAGTTCGTTCGCTCGCGCTTTACTCGGGCTCATCCACTAGAGACCGAGCTGTCCTATGCAGTTAAATATTTTCAAAACATAATTCATATATGACTGACTGTTTTTTGAAGCAATGGATTTGTGCAGAACATTGCATTTGAAGTCCAATCCAATGGACAGTCCCCATTTCCAGAACAATACTAAACGAACGAAATTTTTTCCAGTAGCTAGGTCTAATATGAATGAGCCTTGTAAGCAGAGACCTCACTGGCGTAATCATTGCTCTGTGACGTACGTTACTTAACATTGGAGAAGTTATCACGAGAAATCCCCATTTATTGTTACGTAACAAACGTCACAGAGCAGCATATAATGCCATTTCAGTGACGCAAGCGTCGATCAGTTTTATTCAGTCAGTATAAATCGTATGATGAGCCCGAGTGGCGCTGTTGACCTGGGTCGCCCCTGTAAAAGCATATTTGAATTTCAGGTGGTTCACTGATACGTTTTCATTGTGGTGTGATTTTGCCTAAAATAGTGTAATTTAGACCTTCATGTGGTATATAGGTAATGACGTCATATTTCAATGCTTGTGACGTCACAGTTGCCATTCAAACCACAAAAATTCTCTATAGTTTTTTGTCGTGCACTTGTGCCCCCCACTTTGCAAAAGGTTCCGCCGCCCATGGTGACAATACCACATCAAGTTACTTGAACTTCTCGACCTGCTGCAGTGCAGCGCCGTGCACTGCCTTGAGTTCAATTTTTAATTTAATTTATTTGTTTATGAGCAGACACGAAGTCCATAGTATGAACACACGCACTCGCAGAACGCAGGTCGATAAAAACCGACAAAAGAGAGCGTGGTATAAGGCATTTAAGCCGGCAGAATCACAGGGTTACAGACACTTTTTGCAACTGCTTTGAAGATCGAACGATAGGGTTACAGACACATTCTTAGCATTAGAGTTAGCTAACACGTAACACTTGTTGCAAAACTACTGCGGAATAGGGCACCAATTCCTAAATTTGTCGAGTCTAGGTAAAATGCGAAAGCATTGTGGCATGACACGCCATCAATCAAACGGACACAGAAAAGTTCGATCACTCATTCTCAGAGTAAAATGCGATTATAGTGTTCAAAGATTAGGGACGAATACAAACAAAGCTAATCAAAAACAAACAGTATCAAACTTCCCATTGAATTTGATTTAATGACAACTTGCACACCTTTGTTTAAAGTGCATGAACATGTTCGTTCATATAGGTGAGATATTGTGTCGCCCTATGGCCTGGATTCTAATTCTAGAGTTGCTCTCATATTTGTATTTTGCGAGCTAGGCCACCACGGCTCGTAGTTTGGCATTTCGCTATTTTGCTTATGCATATAAAGGCCATGGACCCCCTAAAAAATCTTCTGTGGAACCCTGGGGGTCCATGGACCTCAGGTTGGGAACCACTGGTTTAGAGATTGGTAAAATAAACACTGCAAAAACAATTCTTATTTACAATTCAATTCTTATTTTTTTAGTGTTGATGAAACTGTTAAGTTTATCCCAGTTTTGTGCTCCAAAATTCTTATTTGCAGTGTGGAGTTTCTGGGGTTCTTGGACTGAATGCTCCAAAACGTGCGGGGCTGGAAAACGCACAAGAAAAAGATACTGCGTCACATCAAACATAGAATGCACAGGGAATGCAACGGCAACGCAACGATGCAACACAGAAACTTGTCAAGGTATTCGCATTAAGAATTGCTCTATATTTTGAAAGACTGCGACGTGAGATGAATTGAAAAATCGTAAACCACCCGAATCGAAAAAAAGGAAACATTTTGCCCCATGGCGATAGTTCTAATCACTGCCAACGCCACCACAATCCCGACGCCGATTGCACTGTATACCACTGCTGCACCAACAAAAATCAGAGCTGTCTAGCTCATCGAGCTAGCCCGAGTATGTAGATGGGACAGTAACGCGTGGGAGCGCTCCATACTTTTCGGGCGTTCCCACACTTCTAACTTTGCTTGTTCCCAGGTAGGTTCTATGTGTGGATTAAACCGTTGATATTTTCCTTTGTAATGTAATGAAAGTGAATACTTTATTAAATGTTGATTTAAAAATGAGTTTGCAGTGCTGTTGAAAATGGCTAACTTTTGGTGAGTTCCCACACTTCCTTTTTTAGCACTACACCACTGCTTAAGCCCATGCAGATGCTGAGACCGACACAAATTGACAGTTGAAGTCTGACAAATTACGGAATCAATTCGTTGAGATGAAGCACATGGAAAATAGGACTAAAGGCAAACATTTGCTAATTTCCATGAAGCATCGGATGCAAAAAATGTTTTTAACCAGCTTCCTGGTAGACTTCACAACTAGTAATTCTTATCCACCCTCATAGAACTATGCTACTAATGTTATAATAATTTATTGAAGACAGGTTTATTCTTGAGGTAAGATCTATGTACCGCAAACAGAGCATATTTCTCAGCTACACCCATTGCTTATCAATTGTGCACGGTTCAATAAAGTAGTTTGCTTTTTTGCAGTCAGCAGAAATAGATAAGCCATTTTCAGCCAGTTTCAGATAAGCCATTTCAGCTTCTGAAGTTAAGTTCACCATACAAATTATAGCTGACTGATATACTTGGATTACTGTGGTAGATACATGTATGTTTTTCATTGTCTTTTCATGAGCAGAAAGAAAGACTTGTGCACAGACTGTACAGAATGCTCTTCACAGGGCAACAACCACCTTTTTTCTCTGCTTGGTCAACTTGGAGTGATTGCTCAAGACCTTGTGGAAATGGCCAGATGACCCGGACCCGACAATGTATAAGTGGAAATTGTGGTGGGAACACAAAAGAGAGTACACCTTGCAATTTAAGACCATGTTTACAATCCAGTAAGTGTGCAACCATTTGCCCTCAAACTTTGTAAGGCAAACATTTTTCGGCAGCAACGTTAACCGCTACTCCATGATTTTTGTTTAAAGATATGCTTATGAAGCTGGCTTTAAAATTGTTAGAACTCTCTTTCAGAGTACATCAGCCCCAATGCTTGCGCAGTGTTTAAGTTGCTGTAGTATTTGACGTGTATTTTGTAAGAGGAAGGCAATATGCGAGAAAGATCATACGCTTTTGTGAGAAGTTGCAATGCCGCATCAAACTGCATTTAATTTAAGCGGTTCTGATCAATAAAAAAACGCTCGTTTACGAATTTTTTAAACCCAAAGTGTATCTATGGTCGAAATTGGAAATACCGAAAATTTTTAAAACAACACAAAAGCAAAAATTTAGAGAAACTATAGCGAATTTTTGGAGTATTGATTCTTGAACAAATTGCCTTTTTTATGATTTGTTTCATTCAATGCATTTTTACGAATGCAGCTTAATTTTTCCTGGCAATTTGTAAAATAAAACTTTTTTTCGTGTTAATTCGGTAACGCCACTCATTTTCAGAAGTTTCAATAGTGCTGTTCGTCTATGCAAGAATGCCGATAGGAGTGAGGGTGACTTAAATAATTTATTTTTCGAACGGTTATGTGATAATTTTCATTTAAATTTGATAAAACCCTTTTGGTTTTTGACAAACTTTTTGATTCTTACCAACTAAAACAGAGGTCTGCTGTCAGATATTAAGGTCATTTGCTAACTAACAACAAACAAAATTAAGATTCAGCCTCTAACAACAAACAAAATTAAAATTCAGCCTATAAGGTGACGTCTTCATAACGTAAAAGATGCTCCGGATTTGATGTTTTGTACTGAGTGAATGTCTGTGTCTAAAGTATAAAGTAAACACCATTTCAAAATTTTTGTCAGGGCATGAAAGCATATTTTGTGGCTTAATGATGCACTGCAATTCAGCAATTCAGTGTTATGTTCAAATATTCATTATAATTTCTAATCATCAATGATTATATCATTGGTGAAAAATATTTATATCACTAACAATCGCTCTCTGAGTGCATATGTTATTTACATATTTTTCAAATAGCATAACTGTTTTGAAATGTCATATAATGTAGGAACAATGTTCTTACTATAGTAAATTCAACTTAAGTACAGCCTGTGCACAAGTGACAGAAATCAGCACGCATAGATGTTATTTAATGGAAATCGATTTCGGTATACGGCATCTTTCAGTCCTTGGATTTAATGGAAATCGATTTCGGTATACGGCATCTTCAGTCCCTCTTCAGTCCTTGGACTGAAGATGGCGTATGGCGAAATCGATTTCCATCAAAGAACATCTGTGCGTGCTGATTTCTGTCACTTGTGCACAGGCTGTACTTAAGTTGAAAATATGGGTAGACAAGAATCACCGCAGTTAATAGAAAGGAAGTGACAGGTTGATACTGATGCTCAAGAAACAAGTAGAGCTTCCAAGTATTGTAAATTCATTCTCATACAGATGATATCAATTTGTATATGTTTAATGTCAGTGTGTCTTGCCCAACTGCAACAACGCAAATAGCACAAAACAGCTGTAGAATCTGTACCAGGTACGCAACTTGGTTGATGTGGGGTTTCTCTACAAAGTTTTAGGCTTTTTGGTTAATCTATTTACGACATGTCGGGTGACATCTAAACACTTGCAAGAATTTCAGGACCGCCTGGAAAAACTTTGCTTGAAGAGAAAAAAAAACTGGAAACTTCTGTTTTCCTAATTGTCCACAGGCTTTTCTCTGCCTACAATACCATAGTTGTTACCATAAATTGGGAGCGTTCTTTGCTTTTAGAGAATTGCGACATAACCAACTAAGATTATATGATTTGAAGGTCTTCCCTAGGTTCATTAACCGAAGTTTTAAATTCGATCTGCTTGAAACAAACACAACTCTGTTATAAAAACTTCAAACATGGTTTCCATCAATATCACGCCCACTGGTCATTCATCTCAATGCTTCGAGCAGATCGAATTTAAAACTTCGGTCAATGAACCCGTTCCGTTCCACCAGAACAGTTTGCTACAAATCTAGTCAATGAAGATGTTGGTTTTTGAACAGTTTATGCCCCATTTCAAAACATTTAGCTCCTTTCTGTCCATTTTCATCTACTATCTCTGTAAACAAGCTTCAAGCAAAATCGTGTTTAGAAAGATATGTGCATATTACTTGTAAGGAAGGTACAACAAGAACAACGCACTGGCTGCTATTTTGCCTTGATCCAGAAGGCTCTTCTTGCGTATATGAAATGAAAAAATATATAATAGGTCTTTATTTGAAAGCCCATTTTCCACGGTGAGAAATTGACTGTCTGACTGCGAGTTATGAAAATAAGTTAGATCATCCAAAATTTGTGAGGCGATTGATATGGGCTGATGAAAAGGGAATTTCTATCATTGCAAGATGTCTTATTTCCTATCAGCATATAGTACTGCTAATCTCCTATTATTACATGCTTGATCGCTCTCATGGCATCGTGCACCAACAATTGAGCACTGGTATAGATAAAGTGCAAGTGGTTTCCACCTGGGGGCCACGATCGCCAGAGGGGTCGTGAAACATTTTTGAAGGGTGGCTGGTAGATATTTTATGACCACAGCTGTATTACATTTGCTTTATTCGACTTTTAGATGGGGTCGTTGGGTTAGTGGTTTGCTGTAATGGATCGCGGTACAATGAAGGTTGAAGGCCACTGATCTACACAATACCCTAAAAATATAAAAGAATAAAAGTAATAATCAGGCACGACAACAACTGAAAAGGATGAATCTAATTCGTCAATGGCAGGTCATGATGCTTGTATGTGAATTATGTTCATGCAGTTTTTTTAACTTTGTTTCAAAACAAAGATTTTTCCTCTCTGATCATGCTTCATCAAAAAAACGGTTAAGCCACATGTCGTTTTCTTTTCTCCTGACCTATATTTTTCTTATCGCAAAAGTAATGATTGCAGCTGTAGCCAGGGGCGTAACGAGGTTAGATGTTGTGGCGGCAGGTAGATGGCGCCACATGTACATAAATGCTCACCGCTAGATGGTGCCCATAAGTTACAAGTCACTGTGATAGTCATCACAAGCGAATTATCGTAGTTCACTTATCTCTATATAATGATAGTGCAACCAATTAGTAGTAGAGTGAACTCGTCGAGAGAGCGCTATTGCTGCTGGTTGCTATCCTGTTAGTTAATGCCCCCCGAATTGCCATCTGTCGCTTGTGCTTGCCTCAGTAGTTCAAGGCGATGCAGACAACTGCACTAATGTCGCCCGGGGCAAAACGCGAGTTTGGTGCCCCCATGTTCGAACCTGAGGTCTTTCGGAAGAAAATGCACTGCATTGAAGAAAGTACTTGTGACATTGTTGGAACTTTTCGGCACCCTGCGCAGTGATTCAGCGCCCGAGGAATGATGCGCTCCCCTTTACTCCTCGTTACCCACCTGGCTGTAGCTATTGTTTTTTTAAACAGCTATATCTAGATAACTCTAAAAAAATATAATTGAAGTTTTCTTCCCTGTTCAGAAACATCTCGACCTACAGTGCCGACAAGACCAACCAAGCCGAATCTTAGTACTTTAAATGAAAAACATGGAGGATCAAAACCGACAACCACCATTACAACATCTGGATGTAAAAGTCCATTGTCCTTTGATTTCTTCATTTCACTTTGTGCACTTTTTGCTTTGAGTTTACTTTGTGCACTTTGATTTTTGTTGTTTGCATGTAACGCATAACTAATATTACACAAGCTCGATTATTTCGAACTGCAACGTGTCAGCTTGAACAAGATGGCAATACTGTATATCTACTATTTTCCAAACAAAAAACCTGAAATTATCGGAGAAATTGTACACAAGGAAGAGGTATCGTTGACGTTTACATCATTTTAGGGCAGTGGCGTGCAGAGGTCTGGTGATGTCCGGGTCGACTATTTGGTTGTATGCCCCCTACCAAATTCTAGTATTGAGCAGTGGCGTATGGTGGTCATTGTTACTGGTTATACGCTGTTTGTGACGTCACAATGCGATGTCATATTCACGTTCCAAACTAACCTTTTGGCGAAGTGTGTTGCCACAACATGCATATAATGCTACACGCACTCTCCTTACTAGTTGTTGTACAATTATTTATTATTAATCCGCCTGAACTGCTAATCAGGGACGCCGGAACAGGGGTACATGCCTTTTGAAAAGGGGGGCAACGACGGCACAGGTGCCCTTACAGTACATAACAGTATTATAAATAATTTCATGATTCGTCAAGATCGACTTTAAACAAATTTAATACAACTATTCGCGCACACATAAAAATCAGAATGGCTTTCTAAAATTTATGTTGTTATTTTTAAGGTCAACATTGTTTCTGAACATGTAAATGCGAAGAGAATGACTATTATAGCGCACTTTTACACTGAACTCAAACAAACAATTTTGAACTCGTGCTATATCAAAACCATGGGCGGCCGCAGGGGGGACGAGCATTTCTCCGCATGGAAATTGGGACTAAGAATCAAAATTTTATAGAAAACTTGACGTCAGCAGCTCAATTCCGATTAATTGACTTAATTCTTGCAATGACAGTTTGTTTCCCGGTATGACACTTACACTGCACTTGAGCCAGGTTCGCTGTTCTGGTGTCATGCAGTGATAAGCTTGCAGTTCGCTCATTTGCCTGCAGAGGCAGGTTGCGAAACTTGCGAGCAGATTGTTTTTTTGTTGGTCTTTATTGCGTAACAATAACATGGCAACAATATTCTAATGTTCACTTCAAGTTACGATAGTAGGCGTTTTTCCGCATGTGATGTGACTGTTGAACGCAGACATCTTGGCAGGTAATGCAGCGAAACACAGTGACTGCTGATACGGGTAAGCAGGGACGCCGGATATCGGGGGCATTGTCCCTCTGACCAGAGCCGGATTAAAGGGTAGGGGGGCCCGGGGCAATTTTTACTGGAGGGCGCCTATGAAGTGATTCATGACGTCACCGTTTGTAAAAGTTATGTTTTCGTTGATTCGCAAGGTTCCCGTTTGTTTTTTCCAGTGGTCGAGAATGTGCTTACTCAAATGCACACACAGTTAGCTACGTGAAGAGAATTTATGATTATGATTACTAGTGTATTTTTACTAAGAAAAAATGTTTCACAGGCTAGAGAGTGACTCAACAAGAAACAACATTCACCCGAACATTAAGCAGAAACCAGAGATTACAAAAAAGCACCAGAAAGAGAATATGTTAATATGGCCAGTCAGGCTGAGCGTGGAAGTTGTTTCCAAGCTAATATCATGATTTTCACCTTCATTTTCAGGTGCACTGGTTAACGCCACTGCTTTCACGTTGCTACTTGAAAGTTTTGCTAGAAAAAGCGATTCATCCACGGCGTTATAGCTAACACTGCCAGATCCTTGCGCTTTTTCTTCTTAGAAGCTTTGCGCTTTTCGTAGCTCCTGTCCTGATGGCATTACAGGTTTCGGCATCGCGT
>JGI24159J19872_10009797_pt1 | contig 12559 bp, 6 predicted proteins | sample Ectturendosymbi4_FD_19872 | JGI IMG/M metagenome (IMG submission 19872)
AAACAAAATAGAACCGCTCTTTCCAATATGGCTGCAGGGGCAGGCAAATTTTTGGAAGTGCTAAGGATTTTTGTCGAATTTCCTCAAAGTTGCCTAAGAAATTTTATCTCAAAAATCATGAAAACGTTTTTGGAGCTCACACAAAACACACAAATATAGTGTCCCCAAAACAATGTCTTCATGTGTTTATCTTTCATCGCACAATGACAACAGAGGTGTCGAAATAACTCTGTTCCCGAATTTTCCGGGATTTCGCCCAGCATTGCGACAAATCAAATTTTTTGGGGTGAGCTTGCACCCCCGTCTGCTGCACAACTGGTTTTCAATTTCTTTTAATAGGAAATCGATTTCACGTAACACTACGCACCCTCAGTCCTGAAGTCTTAATCTCAGATTTAAGGACTGAAAATGCGCAATGTTATGTGAACATTTTCTATTAAAAACATTCTCTGATAGAATCAACTACTTGGTCTTTGTGGAGACTAGTTCCTCGGACAAAGATATGCGTAAATTTTAATCGTCGCACGTCATGACAGCTGATTCCAGTCAGCTCATTCTCCGAAAACCTGGAGCAAATATAGAGCATTAAAGTGTTGTTTTCTAAATGAGTAACACTTAATACTGATTCGAAATTGTAGGTAATAATGCGAAAAACGTTTGTGCAGAACCTCAAAATCTACCCATAGCCTTGAGAAATTTCAATCAACATCAAACGTGCCTCATCATCACTACAATAACTATCTTTTTCCCACGGAACTTGCCTCCACACGTTGGACGAATTTGTATCAATAAGAGAAATGTTTAACTCCTCCTCTTTGCTGGGACTGGTTATCAGAATATAGATATGTGTTAGTTTGAATCATCGCAAATTTAGGAAAGCTGACCCCCATCTGTCTAATTCTTCGAAAGCTTAAGCAAAGATGGCGCTTTGAATTTTCGGCTTTACAAGCAGACATCAAACTACATCAAATCAACAATTAATGCTTTGAGTACCAAATGAATCACAAAAGATCTCAAACATCCTTTTGAAAATTCACGACACTGAGTGAATTGCAAACAAGCTTTCCAATTCCATGTTCTGCAGCATGTTCAATTAGCAATGCCTTGCATTATCACAGAATAATTTGCTGAGGATTCCCAAAGTTATCATCTGAATCGCTTGGTGGATGGAATTAGCACTCATATATTCAATCGCTCTGCTTTCTGAATGCAATTCTGCTAAATAATGTCAAATTTTTTAAATTCGCGTTGATTAGCGAAGCAAGTATTCAGCAGGATTGTACAAAATAAAATGCGAAGAATGAATGAACAACAGTATTTCAACACTTTTTTCAACCCCTTCATTTTAAAATGTTCACGGTTTGTAGAAAACCTGTTCGAGAGAAGAATGTTAATTATCTTCATTATTTCTAGCAAACAACAGGAGAGTTGATGACACATCATCAACAACATTGTCACGGTAGCCCTCAAGCGAAGATGAACGCTTTTGGTTGTGCTCGGCGAATTCGTCCCAGGCTGAAAAAGATTTTATAAGAAATTCAGTATTTTACAACTTAATGTTGCGTTGTTCGTTTGTGACATTTAAAGTATTCATGTTTTCCTCAATATAGCGTAACCAGTTTGTCGAAGCAGCGTCTGTGTTTTATTTTAGGTGCATTCCAAGATTTGTGGCTGACTAAGCCACGTACCAACGTTGAAATGCAGTATCAGTTTCATTTAAATTGTTTATGCTTGAATTTCTTGCGGTACATCTACACTACACAGTGATGCATTCAAAATGCAAAAATCCTAATTTCAAATTGCAGGAATAAAATTAATGCGTGTATAGTCCTTAGATAGTTGGTAACCATAGGCATCCAATTGCTCAGAATGAAAAACTGAAATGCCGGGGTTAAAGCAGACCTTGTGGACATTCTAATTGACAAATTTGAGTTTTGATCAGCCGTACATCTCCGCTACAAATACTCCAAACTGAAGCATCTGCTGCATCAACAGCAGCACTGCCACAGCACTGCCACACACGGCATTAGCACTGCCTATACAACAAGAATTCGGCTATCTTAGAATGAGTGTTAAAGCTACTGTCGCACTACATTGAAGAGTGTTTTGCTTTTCGAAAAAGGCAAGTGGTATTACCATTACACGAAGAAAAGAGACAAGTTTGCGTCTCCACTAAAAGTGCATAATGAGGTGATGGAAACAACCAAAAAACAACAAGGGCAGTAGCTAATTATTTTTGTGTGTTAATGGCAGCTCTTGCCATCATATCTTTGTAGAGTTTTGTTTTCGCTTACAAGCAAAGTCTCCACATCGATCAATGTTTGCATTGTTGAATCCCACTCCTCCAACACAGTGAAGAGATGCATCCGTATCATTCTTCACTCTGGGGAAATTCAGTTAATTGACGTGTTGATCTTCTTGGGTCAAACAAACACAAGACATATTGAGAATAATTATTTTTTATCATATTTGTTAAAGCAAATAGGCATGTTCGGTTAAGCAGACCTGGGGGAACATTGTTTTGAACATGCGTTAGTAATATCTACACCTGTTTCAACTACCTTATCTGTTTTGCATCGAAAACTAACTTCCACAACACTGAATTTCAAAAAGATTGTTGATGGTTCGTGGTTGCTTAGTAATTTTGATTAACAAAGAATTAAAATTTACCGTTATTGCAGCACAGCAATGTTTTGATAACAATTAGTTGAGATGTTTAAAAGACGTTGCACAATACAATACAGTGATTAGAAAAATCCTATACACCATGTGTTAGTCTTTAACGACGTTAATAATTTGTCAACAATAAAAACGACAGAACAAAACATCGAGAGACTGTACTTTCGCGAAAACACTTGAGGAAAGCAAACAATCATTTTCGAAGCACTTGCGCTGGATTACAGTTTTATTTTACAGAGATGAGAGGTTTCCCATTACAACTCAAGTCATTCTAAGTGAGGTGACATTAAACGTTTGTTTTTCAACCAGAACATTTTTTAGACAGATGAAACGTTAGTGTTGATTCCTACTATTACAGAACGAACGTTCATGTGTTATGGAGCAATCTCGTTCGATTTGACCATTTGGTTTTGGTAAAAAATGCATTTCAAAGCTTCAAAATCAAACGAGACTGATGTTTAAATGAAACAACAACGTTTTTCTAATTCGTGGAATTTTCATTATACATCCTCCTTATGCACCTGATTCCAGGACAGAAGGCATAAGGATATCCATAGTAGTCGTACTTCCTGAACTGAATGTTGCCTGCAGTGAGATTTTGAATGTTATCGGCCATCTGTCCTTTGATAAAGTTAGCAGTTACGGATATGCTTGGATGACTGTTGAACTCCGACATATCAACAGTTTCTGGAAAAAGCAACCCTAATTAAAGACATTCACAAAGAACCCTCCATAAGATTTAGGGATGAACAAAACCATAAAGCAAAAAAAAAACGTTCAAATTGCAGTAATATAAAGCGATATATTTTTGTTGACTGCCTGGTTTCGCCTGATAAAGCAGAAAAAATCTGCTTCGATAGATCGCATGAGCTGTGCAAAATTAAATGGTATGGAGCAGTGGTTACTTAAACCACAAAAAATTCACTTGAATCAGGGAAGTTACGATGCTGAATTTGTGTACAGTAATTGATTATAAACAAATTTATTTCTGGCATTTAGCCTTAACAGCACAAAGTAAACCTGAACCAATCAACGTCTTTACTGTTTTCGACTAAAAACTAATTTATTGAATGAACATGGGGCATTTGCAAAGAAAATGTTTTAGCAATGATGTTTTTTNAAATTCGTACCAGATTTTTTCTCCTTTGAGCAAACCGATACNGTATTACAGCGTAATGCTTTGTATTTAAGTTGCAGTTACTCGGCNACGTGTCAAATCTGTTGNGAAAATATAAGGTAAAGCTATAGAAGCTTAGAGTAAGATTTGTCCTCATAACCCAAATCGCTATTGCATGAGAAACTACAAGAAAAATATATTNTTTTTTTGAAAACGCAGACGAAGTGCTGCCTTGGTATTGTGACGTCATACGCGGAACGATTGTAGCGACCGATCTCTTGGTCGGACGAAATGCCCAGTTTTGTAATTGTTCGTGGCGTTTGAATTGTTAGTCTATCGGCAGCGCATTTGCACTCCGAAGCTGAAGCGCACAGAATGTTGTTGGATGGAAGGAATTTTGGCACTGGTATTATCAGACTTCACATCACCCCTCTGTGAGCATACTATTTCAGAAATGTCACTGAGTTGAAAAAGAACGCCTGCTGTGTCACTGAAGAGCACGTTGCTCGTGCTCCCAGGACCGAAGAAAACTTCATTTTGTGCTTTCAGCCTATATGTGGCTTCGGCAAATTATAATTCGGTTAGAGAAGTGACGTTCGATGTTTTCAGTTCATATCAAAGGAAGTAAGACCTCGGCACGACCCAACTCTGTTGTAAGTTTCTCTTCCGGGAGAATCTACGAGTCTGCTCTCAACAGTAACAAAAATCACGATAGCCAACAACGAAATGTCTAGGAGAGCAAGAGGAGGCAGTACTTGCAGAAAGGTTCCGGAAAAACCCTTGGTCCACCAAATGTTCTACTAGCTGTGAACACATGAACATTTTCAAAAAAATTACGCGTATAGGTGGAGGAGAAGGGGATGTTTTAGGGTGTAAAGGATTTTATACTGAATTTAACTGAATTTTCCCAAAAACCGTTTATGTGGAAATTTTCTCTTCACACATTTTCTGTAGCTCATGGTACATTATATTTTCCTCTACCATGTTGCCATACACTTGAATATACAAAATTTAGCACTTGAAATTTGGTTCATAATAACCGAACTAAAATAAAAACCTAAGCTGTGCAAAAACAATGTCAGAAGCCAGCTGGCTTCTTCAGTATCTGCCTCACAGTTCTGAGTTTTTTCATTCACATTCCAGCTGTTGCGGTCAACTAAGAACTTCAGACCAGCTGAGGTAGGACCAGAGCCGCTCCTTCTGAGAAGACATGCATGTCATGTATCATATAATTTACAGACTATTATGACTGTGCCACGAGTCTTGCAACATCATCTGTTAAGCTGCACATATGTGCAACATGCAACAAACTGTATGGCATAGTGTGTTCATTCAAACACTGTAGCTACAATTAAACACAAAAGCTTTTCTGTGGCATGGACTCCAATGATATGATGGTGCCCTGTAGCATAGTCTACTTGATCCCCTCAACGCACAATTAATAAAGCACATAAACGAAATGCCTTCTTCGCCAAAACATAAATGAATCAATGATACATAAACTCTCACAAAGAAAAGCATGAAGTTACTAGAAATAGTTTGCTGATGTCATATATTTTAATGCATTTTCTATAATGTAATAAACTTTTATTTCTATACTCAAAAACCAGGAATTTGTTGATGTCATATATTTTTAATGTGCATTCTATGACAGAATAAACTTTTATTTGCACACTCAAATACAAGGAAGTATAATTTCAGTTGAGATTGCCAAAAATTATCCAAATTTCTGTGCACAAATGTTTGGAGATTTTTGTCGACTTCCTGACAAATGAACGCTTTTTAGGGTGCGCTTTCCCCTCTGCACCCCCAGTTCCTACACCACTGATTGCACGGACCAGACGAAAGTTTCAGAAATTATGTTTGAGTTACAGTATAAACGGAATGCAGGCATAAATGTCAACATGCCGGATGAGAGCTAAATGTAAGCTTCCAAAAGTGAATAGCACAGAATAAGTGACGCAGTTGAAGTCAACTTTTCCCAACGAATGTTAAATAGGGAAATGTAACAGAAAGACTGTGTGAATGAAATGACCAGCTTGCAGGAAAGATGTATCTTTTTCTGACTAATGACACGCACTAAACATCTTCAATTGTGAAAATGATTGATAATGTATTCATCAGACTTTATTGCCTACTAAGGAATGTCTAACGTAGACTTTATTGCCTACTAAGGAATGTCTAACGTGAACTTCGAAGGAAGTTTGCGTTAGACAAATTGATATATAAATTTCAATGAAAATTTTTAGAATGCCAATCGCGGATAAAAGACCACCAAACATAAAATAGGCATTTAAAAAATAATGTATTGCGTTCCAAAATGGCTTGAAATACATCACATACAGCGTTATTACAGCATCTTCATTGTACTTTCATTTCATACAAACTCGAAATTTGCCATTCAATAGTTGCAGCTGGTGTTTAGTAGTTGCAGTCAGAAAGGCGTAAGGTTTTTACTATTAGAAAGCTTCAAATGGGTGAATAAGGTATCACTGACAACACTTTGATATGAGGATCGATGTAGACGTTGCTGGTGGACTGTACAATTTGCTCTCTAAAACAGCTATGCCCAACCCGCGGCCCAGTCGAAGGTTTTGTGCTGCCCAGTTGAGGTTTTTGCTCTCGTAAAAGTATCCTGCATACTCACAACCTGTCCTTATTTTGATAATTTTGAATTTGATGTTTTTGATGGTGGTGGTCCTCAGTGCCACTTTATCACGTCTATTACCGTTGTAGTTAGGATTCAAACGATTTCAGTGCATTAGCTTAAGCCAAATTCAGTTTGCTAAGATCAAAGTAAGCCATGAAATGTGCGGCCCTCATTGTTATGTCATTCATTGTGCGGCCCTGGTTAAGATAGTGACATAATTTTTGGCTCAGCAAGCCATTTGGGTTGGACATAGCTGCTCTAGAACAACCATATTTGGTACAAAATATCGTAAATTGCTAAATGACAAGTTGGAGCTTATTTGAACGTTCATAAATGCACTATTTTCATGCAAGACGACGCCAAGTGCCACAAATCGAAAATTGTGGGCGCGTTTTTGGAAAGTTGGAAGATTCACGTCCTTGATTGACCAGGAACTGACCGGAATCCAACCGAAAAGATGTGGGTAGTGTCTTGAAAATCAACCAAACAGTCTCAAGCAATTCTTTAAAATGCAATAAAAAACTTTTGGACACGTGAACTACCTTCCGCATATTGTTACAAACTCATTCAGTTTTGCCGCACGTCTGAAAATGATTACTCGAAATAAGGGTTGGCATAAAAAATTTTGAATGTTATGTGTATCAAAAGAAGTGATTCGAAACAAATGTAGTGTTGCTAATCCTTTATAGTCATAACGATGAACAACTAATGGAATTTTAGCACTATCACTCATTGTAATCCTTGATATGTGATAATTTAACATGAGGTCTTCATAAACTTTTATACCCGATGATACATTTTGCATTAGGTTATTATTTCAATAATTCATGGAAAGCACTTAAAACGATTTGAATAAAACATTGAAAATCTTACTTGCACACTGCAAAATTGCATTCAAAAACTCCATGACATTCCAGTAGTTGGTAAAATATCCTTGTTTTTTTGCTGAAATTGGAGAAGGAAATTTATAGTTTACAAAATCACTAAACAATTTTACGCAAGCATAAGCCAGTTATTTGCTTGACACCGTAAGGAACATTTCACCAACACCAGTTCATTTGCTAGAACGATTCAGCGAATGAAGTCTGTAGTGACAAACCACGGAATATGCGGGTGGCAGAACGTATACAAAAGGTTGAAAACTTTAACGTCATTTTACATGTGTCTATAGGTAATATATAATAAAAAAAAAACAAATTTTATAATGATTTTCAGACTGAAGCTTTAACATGGAATGATCCTACAGATGTAGATGGCTGACTGATACTTAATATGTGTCTGGAGTTTTGTATAAGAAGCGGCGTTGAGGCAAAATACTGTTTTCGAGCGCCAACATATTCAGCAACATTGTTGGTGTGCATTGATGCGACGAAGCGTAGCGTAGTTTTGCATTCATTAATTCTGCAAAACACCGGTGAGTCTGAAAAATAAAACTTCAGACACGTGCAGAGATATATGAACCCTAATCTGCTATAAAGAAAGTGTAAGACTTCAGCAAAATATATTCATGGGCTTATAGGGTTCCTGAATCTGAGGACAAGATCTTCAAATCTTTAGCAACGTTAATTTTCATTTTGAGCAATATCTAACACGATGCTGATCCAGGTAGCGCAGTTTTCAACCTTGATTGGAATGTGGGCTTTTGGAAATTGTTTCATCTCTTTTTTTTGAGGGAAAATCGCTGCTTGAACCAAACGTGAGATCACAAGCTCTGGTAAAGATTGAAGAAGCGGATACGCAAAACAGCACACAATGCATTGTGCACCATTTCGAAAATATGGCGCGCAATCGGGTACGAACATGCAATTAAGGTTGACTAAACCAATTTTAGTTTGTACTGCTGAGCAGAGAAGTTGGACCGCTTTACAGATGAAACAGTAACAGTGCACTTTCGGTACATGTGGACTCTAAACTCCATTTAAGACGTTAAAAAGACGCAACGATCGTTCAGAAATCAGATAACAATAAACAAACTTAGGATTTACTGTTGCAAAACATCTCCAGATAATCAGTGAGTTGATCCAATTCCAGAATTTTGTGACATAAAGTTTTTAAATGCAAGTGGTTACTTTTACTTTTTGAAACACAAAAGCGCGTGACCCAGCGCTTTGACTAAATTGTTTGATTTATCAATGCAGTTAGTTTTTCCACACAATCTGAATTCACAAGAAAGAAAACACACAGTTCTGATATCTTCCATTTCCAAGATTGTACTAGATTTCTTCTAATGGCAATGTCCACAAACTAGGGCTGAGTTCAAGTAAACAAAAATTTATTATTTTAAGTTATAAGTAATTTCTAACAAATTACTTAAATAATTCAAGTAAATCAGGAAAATCAATATCTAGACTTGAAAACATGCAAGCACATCAAGAGCATTGCAATTATTAAATCACATTGTGGGTGAATGGCTACTTATTTTCTAAAAAACTTTGCACAAGACACAAACGGTCAATCATCTCATCACTCAATGAAAACTTAAACCTTGATAAAAACAGTCCGGCAGCATTAAAGCATCTTTCAGATTCCAGCGAAGAAGGTGGAATACAACCACGGCAGAATTTCAATTTTCTCAGAACTTTAGGGCATTTTTTAGTTGCTTCATAAAATGCCATTTCTTTTTTGATGTGAGTCGGGCTGTTTTCCTGGGTTTCATTTACGTGAAAAGTCTATATTTTGAAGAGAACGTCATTCAGTTTTTCAGCTTTTGATTTGTTTGAGGGGTTCCTGCCTGCACCATCAACATTTACCGTATTCATTCAAGTATAACGCGCACCATTAATTTTTTGATTGAAAATTGGTATAAATTTTTTTCCACTTTTTCTCAGCTCCGACCAAAGATTGTAAGCAGGGGCGTAACGAGGGGGGGCAAGGAGGCGCAATATCCCGGGCGCCAAGTCACTATGGGGCGCCGAATGGCTGCGTGGGGGCGCCAAAAAGTCCCAACAATATCACAAACTTTCTTCGATACAGTAAATTTTCTTCCGAAACAGTTCAGTTTCGAACATGGGGGGCGCCAAACTTGCTTCGTGCCCCGGGTGCCATCGAACCTCGTTACGTCCCTGATTGTAAGTGACAAATGCTGTTGAAAGCGTGCGCCTATGACAAAACATTTATTGACAACATACATTTATGTTGCAACGCCGATGTCGTCCTTTTTGTTGCAACATTTTGTATTATTATATCATAGAGCCTAAGTAGCGTTGAAACTCCAAACAGGATAGTTTATCTACAGCGCATTGGATCCATAGATGCCACGCGGTAAAACGCTAACACGCCGGTTTTAGGAAGCGCTGTCCCATTTGGCAGAAGCTCTGGCATACGAAAAGAACCAGGGCCACATTCTACAAACAAGTCATGAATGGTGCAACGATTCATCGAATTCTATAAAAACGCAGCCCCTTGCCGAACCTACCCAACGTCGTGCAACACAGATACAGAGGGAGTGAAAATTAGGCGCGCTGCCATTTTGTAACGAAGGCTTAAAAGTTCTTTTTTGACGAAATTTTTAGTTGCGCAGTGCGAGTGCGCGACCGGGTTTTTGCACCCTTGCGCTATGCTGAAACAGGCTATACGAAATGTACCGTACTTGCGAGTTCTCTTGCGTACGACTTGTTTATTATGCGCACCTGAACTCATGTGACATCTGGCGTAACGGTATAAAAATCTAAGACTTCCTTTATAACGCGCACCGAACTTTGCGTTGGTGTTTTTGGTGAACAATTTCGCGCGTTATACTCGAATAAATACGGTATATTGTGATTGTTAGAATCAAACTACTCATGCGGAAAGAGTCTTTGGCAAATGTCGTTACCCATTTTGGCAAGGTCCCCTTTCCTGGGATACCTCAATAACGAAGTTTCCACTATAGCTTATCATAATGATCCCGTAGAATCTAAGTACCGGCATCCAGTAAGTCTGAATACTCCCTCAATTCGCCTGGTGCTTATCCTCTCTTTCACTGCAACGGAGACGTACAGCAGGGGTGGTCAATTAAATTGGCTCGGGGGCCACTTTTTAGAAGGCCGGATTTAGCGGAGGGCAGTAAGTTCTAATTTGATCGTAAAATAAATGAAACAAAAATATTATTGGTACACAGAAAAGGTTTTAAAATAATTGGTTTTGAGCAATTAACTTTATCCGGCGCAAGCAATATTGTAACAAATGGAAACTCATACAAATTTAACATCTGAAGATGTTTCCTGAATGCTTCCGCGGGCCACTGAAAATGCTGTGGCGGGCCACATGTAGTCCACGGGCCGCTAATTGCTCACCCCTGACGCAGTGGCGCAGCCAAGAATTTTGTTCGGGAGGGGCCAATCAGTGAGGTCGTCTTTAGTCCGACTGTTCCTTCCGTTTATTTTCGAAAATTGATGTAAAGCGCCAGTAAAAATCTCAGCAAGTTTATGTCGGGGATGGCATGACCTCTACGGCCTCATTCTGGCTGCGCCGCCACCCTGACGCTCAGTATTTGCACTTTAAAAGAGAATGAATTCCAGCACTAACACATGCTTCCACACTTCTGATCGCTTTCCAGTACATTTTTTCCAATTACTGGACTCAGACATTGTACAAATACAAAAATGACTTATTAGCTGTTGATGAACTGCTCAGACAAATTCGCACTTGTTCACTGCGATTCAATTTATTGGAATGAACTTCTAGCTCCGAATCGCTTCACGATGACGCCCAACAACTGTGGCTCACAAGCGCTTTGCACAGGCAAGAAATCTGTTCGTCTCAATGGCTTATTTTATGTGTGATGACGCATGTCTTATATAATATTGCGTTTACAGCAATAGATGTGGCTTCTGAAGTCTTGAACTTTGCCTAAATAAAATTACTTGAAATATGAAGTAATGGAAAAACTACCTACTCAAGTAACAAGTAAAGAGTTTCAAGTAATTAATTCAGCAATTACTTACTTGAACCCAGCCCTAACATAAACCCATGCAATATCGCCAAGGCTGTTTCTTACTAAAGCTATCCAACTCTTTGAAAGTTGCTGATGTTAGACTACAGTATTTATCTGATACGAGGTACCTTGGTATAACAGCGTATCCCAATACGACGTTATCGGGAAAATCTGTAAACAAACATTCCTTCTTCCGTTCCCACAAGCAATTTTCCTGCATATAGCCTTTGGAATTCCACACCTGGCATGAAGTTAAATATTTAAATTCACTTGGGCTTTTTGAAACAAAACACTGAGAAACCTGAGTGTTGCACGTAACTTTCAAGACTTTTCTGAAAAAGCCAAAGCTTTGTATTTGAAGTCACGTCGTTTTCATCACTAAAGTAAGTTACATAGGAGAAACCAATAAAAAAATTTGCAGATATTTTATACATTTAGCAAAAAAGTAAAATAACGCGAGATATACAATTTTCAGTCAACAACATCTGAAAACAATTTTGTGAGTTTTAAAAGTGAATGTCTTTCAAGTCTGCCAACCAAATTGTTTTCTTTGAGTTTGTGATTTTTGGCATTGCAGATAGGTGCAACAATATCTAGCGGCAATAGCGAAATACTTATTTCTAAAATAAATTTAGTTCGTTTCTTTGTCACCGTTGACAGCCAAACTTCATTCACGTTATGGCAAGGAGTCGGAGACGGAGTCGGAAATTTTGGAAAGGTCGGATTCGGAAAATAGTGCAGGCTAGGAGTCGTAGTCTGACATTTTACCTCCGACTCCACAACCCAGGTTATAACTTTCCCTTAACAGGTTTTTGTTTGCGACAGTCATCACATGGATGAACCACTGACATTTACTGAAGATTGCAATATGTACCAGCACTTGAAATTAAGATTGAACCGGTCACAGCACTCGAAGTCTGTATCTTTTTTTGAAATAATAGTTTAAATAAACTTCAGCTTGTAAAAAATAACCTATGCATTTAGATTTGAATACCGAATTTATGTCGTGTCCTTAAAATAGCATCGCAATGATATTTTCAAAACATCTTAGATCTGACTTAGCTTCCAGTTGTACAGTAAAAAAATTACCTTCGAGCTGTTGGCGAAAAATTACCTTCGAGCTGGCTACGTAGAAAATTATCGAACAAAAAGACCCAGAATCTTCGCAGTTGTAGGTGTGATGAAGGTCATATTCTGA
>JGI24159J19872_10009798_pt1 | contig 12559 bp, 14 predicted proteins | sample Ectturendosymbi4_FD_19872 | JGI IMG/M metagenome (IMG submission 19872)
AAAAGGTTGTTTTCTTAATTTCGACTGGGAAAAAACAAATTTTACCACCTTTGGCCCCCCTGGAAAAGTCCCCTAGTGCCCCCCCCCGGAAAAAATCCTTCCGACGCCCATGCCTTGGGTCAAGCAAGCTGTCAAAGAAAATCAGGATTTTTATTCGGGGCCCAACGCTGCTCACCTGAAACTAGATCCGTTTTGGCGTTCTANCCATCTCCGTTTTACCGGGCAGCTTTCNAAAAGTTTCTTCTAAAACAACTGGTTGCGTTTNAGCCACCAAGTGGCAATGTTACGCCTGAAACAAACCGTTGCGNACAACTGCNAACAAGGACATCANTTAAATCATTGCAAAGGTCTCGCTGAACGCTGCCAGGNGTTTGTGAGCTGCTCGCACATCAATGCAGCAAAGCTGCAGCTTTTTCTCCTTCCGCTCGAAATGCTTGCAAGCGTTGCCCGTTCAGCCTGGTTTCCACATGCGGTGCTATCGAGTCATCATCTTCATTCACTGGTAAAGCAGCGCGGATGGCACGAGCAGTTTGACTGATGGTTGCAGGACGTGATTTTTTACGCCTCGTTCGTTTAATTCCATTTCGTGTACGACGTTCGTTTTGTTACGATCTACGATTTCAGCCTTAATCGGTTTAACTCGGATTGGATGAGCGCAGAAATTGGCCACTGCGTTTCAGATCTTTGCGCTCGGTACTTGGCGCGCTGGGAACTTACAAACAACGCGATTGTTGTTTGGAAGAAATGCAAGTTTTTGAAATGCAAGGGCAATTGCAGAATACTGCGCAAGTTGTCGAAGGTCACTGAGCAAGATTACCCAGAAATTCTCTCCAACAAAGATGTAATATAATCCACAAACAAGCCTTTATAAAATAATTTCGTAGTTACTTTCCGTCCTTTGCGAGAAACGATTGAGCACTGCAGTTGTTAAGCGTTATTGGCATTATTGTGAAATACATTTTTGTAGGTGGCGCCGCTAGGATTTTCGTTGATCCCTGGCGGACCTTTCACGTGTCAGGAGTGTTGTTGCGCGAAGGTCTGTGCTCCGGTTGCTGATGGAACACATTGCAGCAAAGGCACGTGCACGCGACATCGTGAAATTTCTCTGCCATCAGCTCTTTTTGCGATGTTGCTCAATGTCACGCGGTGTGCAGCAGCTGGCATTCAGTGCGGACGTGCATTGTGTTGAATCACCGGAGATTACGCAGTTGCCGCGGCCGGCAAGTGCTGCGCGAAACAAGTTCGCAGCATTCCCGAACGTTTTTTTTTTTCAACTTAAACGCCCGCCGGCCTCGCCCTGCGTTGCTGGCAAACGCCGGCAAGCTGTTTTTTTTTCGCACTCAACCTCACCTCGTCTTGCAACTTTGTTCCGTTCGTTCGTACAGGCCATCGCCTACTACGAGAAATCGTTGAGCAGCGGACAACAGGGAAGTAAGCTCAGACTTGAACTGGCCGAGTTTCTTCTTCGTCTCAAGCAATATCCGCGAGCAATGCGCGTGCTGCAAAAGGTTAGGTCTGCTGTTTGTCCTGCGTCTGTCTTACCGAAAACGCCATTTTGAGACAACCTGACCTTCGCCACAGTTCCTAGTTCCTTTCGTGTATCGCAGAAACAGTGTGGTTTGAATCGTGCTATTGTACTTCGTGATCAATCAAAGTAACTTGAAAATGTTGCTGCGGCATCGCAAACCCTTCTTAGCACATGTGCAAGACTTTTCGTTTCCGATAGTTTTTCTTTTCTTCAGCGAAATTTGGATTAAATGCGAGTTTGGTGCAATTGAGAAACATTTTCGTTTATTTCAAATCAGTAGTCAATTTTTTCGCGAACTTTTCGGTTTAATTTAAGCCGGTTTGAGTACAACTCTGACTTGGACTTTTGTAGCCGATGAGTTGGCCACAATTTTTGTGAATTTTTTTCGCTGAACCCGCGACAGTGCTCATCTTTGGGCGCGCAGTCACGTCGCGAATCCAGCGATGACGTCAAGCAAAGGCTGGCCTCGCGTTTCGCAACTGTATAGGCTGCGCCGCCTTCTCCGGCTGAAGCGTAATTGGCTTCTTCTTCAACTGACAAGTCTTGTCCTTAAATCTTTAACCCGTAAATCCTTGTTTTAAAGGTCCGGCGGGTGCAGCGGCTTTCACCGCAAACGTCCCCGAAGCGCGGAAAAAAGAAATAACGGCCGAGCTGAGACGAACGCTAAACGCGAGACAGCGCATTAGAGGAATATCGTAACTTAATTAAAAGCCCCGGCCCGCGCTCTTGTGAAAAGACACCGACAGCGCGACGCGACGACCTTGTCCGTCAGCGCTCGTCTGCTGACCTTCTCTCTGTCGCTCGACGACGACGATATCCATTATATCTCTACCTCGGTCGACCTTTCGGCGGCTTGAACCCGCGCGACCCGGTTATTTTTATCCCAACCCTAGGCTGCGGTTAGCTACGTCGGCGCGAAACGCAGATGTCGGCTGAAGCGTGCGCTGGTGGCAGAGTCCTGCTGCGCGCGCGTCGTTTCCTCTTCCTGTGGATCGATTCGCTGCCGCGTTTGCCATCCGAAGCCTGCGCGCCCGCAGCATGTTGCCACTCGGCTCGCTGGCGAAACCCGTTTGCTGGTTCGATTCTTCATGTGGCCTGGTGTGCTTCAAAGCAGGCCGCGCTTTGTCTTGTGTCTTGCGATGGCCGCGAAACTAGATTTTAGAAAGGAAAATTTGCGTGGGAAGAGCAGTACGACCGATTTGCTGCTTGCTGGGTTCCAACAGGCGAAGTCGAAAGCTCGCGTGCCAACCAGCAGCAGGGCAATCGTGGAAACGTTCGAGCGCCAGCAGCGCAGGTGCTTCGGCCAAAATTCGTGCACGAAAGCACAGACTTACGCCGTCCGTGTGCGCGCGCAGGAACCCGACGACGAATCGGGCGAGAGCGAGCTGGAAGCGACGATGAACGAAACCCGCCGCCTCCTGCTGCTCGCCTCCCTCCACCGACAGACCGAGCAGCACGACGAGGAGCGATCGGCGCTGAACAACGCCAGGGAGACGCAGGTGAAAAGCCGCGAGGCGGCAATTTACATCGGCCGTCGCTTGTGCGGTGTGTACGCTGGCGCCGGGTCAGATTACGCGCATGCGCGAATGACGCGATTACATCGTTCTGAGCTCGGTCGAACAAAACTGCGTTGAATGCGATCGCGGCTTAAAATCAGCGCCAGACCGCGACGACACAGCAGCGGGGTGATTTTCTCTCCTGTGGTTTTTTTCTCGGCAACGTGTGTCACCAGTTAATTGCAGCAAGCTCCTCGTCCTCCACTTGCCCGAACCGATATAGACTGGGATTACTTTGCTACGAAAACCACAAATTTACTTGGCGCTCGGAGAGGAAAAGAAAATCGTCACGGGTTGCAGATTTTATATATACGCCGTGGTGATTGCCACATAACGCTATACAGGACGAGAGCGTAAATATTTCAATTAAATGCGCTAATCATCAAAAAAAGACTGTTTTTTAAGCTTTGATAAGCGCAGTGACACATATGTACGTGTGGGTAAAATATGGAAGCAGTTCTTTTGTGATCTTTAATTACCACCTAGTCTCTTCTTGGCTTGCTGCAAGCAAAACTACAGTGGATACCGAAAAATTGACATACACCCAACTCAGTCTTTCCACACATGCCCACCTGGACTTCTTGACGCCTCAGCCCGTAAGCACGGCCAGCGGAACAGGTTGAAAGATGGAGTCGCCTTTTGTGGTTTCAGTTTCCTGGCCGCAACAAACGAAATCCACAGATCTTCAAACGCACGACCATCACTCGTCGTTCGCCCGACGCTTCGCGAACCGCGCGCGCTTCCTTATCGCAATCGTGTTTGCAGCACAGCTCGTCTCGCGCCAATCACCATCGTGCATATCTCCCGTTTGTCAAATTCAGGCGAGAGTGCTCAAGCGAGTGCAGATCGAGCGACCGGACGCGGCCGTCGAGCAAAAGCAGTTGGCCGCCGATATTTGCGGACTGCTGGCACGGCACGCGAAGGCCCGTGAGAACGACCTGCAGCTGGCGATCCGATACTTGAAGGAGGCGTTGATATACGCGGAAGAAGACAGCAAGGTGAGTGAACCAGGCAGAAGACGTTTGGAGATCACGCGCGTGGTTACCTTTAAAAATTAAATCGATCGTTTCCCAAAATTGATCTTGAAAAGCAAGTAGCATTTGGGATTTACAGCATTGAGTTAATGGCTGTAAACTGCAATACTAACTGTTGTTTTTGCAATTACTTCAATGATTTTTACGTTTGACATTTGGAAACCACTAAGGAAGAAACCCACAAGGCCTGTTGCTAGTCTGATTGTTTGTTCGCGTAGAAGCGTTAAATTTTGCTCGTTCGCCGATCGCACAACGTGCGTGACGTGCAGAGGAAATGACGTGCGCTGGCAAGGCTTCCTCCATCTTCGGTGAACTTCGCTCAGCGCGATGCTGTGAATGCTCCCGAGTAACTTCATCCCTTCTGCCTTCGCGTCCATTCGCCGGCGACACGTGCGCAGCAGCTTTGTCGTTTCATCAGCGAACGCTTATTCGTTGTGTTCACCTTGATGAGCGCTTATTTTGCAACCAGACCCAGCCCGCGCGCTGCCCCATCGCTCTTCCGTATGAGTCACGTCGCGCTGAAACTGATTTAAGCGCGCCAGTCAATCGAAATTGCTCAACGCCTGCTTGCGCGCGCAGCACCGCTTCCTTTTTACACACGTGCCGCTTGTCCTGGTACGTTCAGCAAGGGGTGACTTGGCGAGCGACTGTCTGCTACCCTTGCAGCCAATCTCCATGATTCGAAACGAGCACGCTTTTTTTCTTTTGTTTCGATAAATCGTCATTGTTCTGCTTACTGGCGTGCTTGTTGCCTTCGTGCGACATCGTATCATTGTTAACACGTTCGTGAAAGATGATTCAGCGCAGTCTGACCACCTATTCGTTTAATCACAATCAGCGTCGCCCCACCTATGCCGCAACGGTTTTTCCGGCCATCCCCGCTTTGTACGCATTTGACACTCACGGCGACCATTACACAAAATACATACGGCCCTGTTTCGTTTCTCATTTTGTCCCTGATCTTGAAAACATGTTTTTTCTTGCTGTCGCGTTTCTGACTTGATTTCGTATACCGCTGGTTTCCAAGAGAGGGGCGCTTTGCTCGAGAGCGATTGGTCGGTCAAGTGTTCACCTGCCAAACTTGGTGGCGCTCTTGTACGTTGCTCGAAGTTCGTGGCAGTTCATCGGTCGTCCGCAGTCCGTTGATCGCCTGGCAACGACTACACCTGTTTGTTTATTTATTTGCAATGACATAGCCTTGTGCTTGTTTTGTTTATTTGCAACGACACGACCCAATAGGTTTCATATAGGTTTTGGGTGAGTGGGTTAAGAAATGGCAGTGAATCTGGATGTCGTGAATGTTCACACCAGCTAAAAAAACGAAAACACCCCAAAAAACGCATGAAACAGCAATTTACTGAAAACCAAAAGGATATTTATATCAGAATGTCAGGTAATGGGGGCCCAGTATTTACATTAACTTACCAGGGGGGCGGCTCGCCCCCTTTCCCCCGTCAGTTAGGTCACTGTAGACTAGAGCAGTTTTTTAAGGTGTTTTAGGCACCCGATTCGGGTCCCTCGAATTGAAAATCGGATCCCTAGAATCAGAGAAATTGAGTCCCTGCAGGTCCATACCGGGTACCTAACATTTTTCTTGTAAGAACTCTTTGCCATTCTAACCAAGCAAGCTGTAACAATTGTAATTTGAAATCTATGATGTGAATAGTAAATGGCCGGACGTTACATAGCTTGGCTGTTTGTGTTGTTTGCCCGCAATTAAGAGGATAAAATCGATTTCGTAACGTGACTTGTTTGCTGTTTCAGCTTTGCAACGAAACTATCCATGATTTAGAAGCTCTTGAGTTTTTCTGTCGTTTATGGCTGTGACTGCGAACGACAATGGCGTGTTCTGCATTTTTGTGTACAAAACTTTGACCGTTGTGTTTGCGTTCTAAATGATGTAAACCATGTAATGCCTTTCTTAACCTATAGAACGGAAATGCAGTATTTTGAACTTTAGAGAACTCGTGTCTCATCAACTGAACCTAAGAGAAGTTTTACGTAAGGCTGGGACGTTTTTATCAACGGATGAAAACTTTTGATGGTCACTGGGCTCAACTTGTAACTACTTCTGGATCGAGGGCTGAACGTTAGATTTTGATAATTTTCAACTGTATGAGCAGAAGATGCGAATTCTCCGCTTGTTACTGATTGTATCGTTACAGATGCATAGGCTCCATTCCCATGCAGTGAGCTTGGAGCTTTTCACGCCGCATTAATTTGAAATCCCTGACACTGTGTTACAGGTGATGTTGGACCTCGCCAACCTGTTCCTGCAGTCGGGAGACCTGGATTCGTGTCAGCAATTTTGCATGCAAGCCTTGCGTGTTTCGCCAGACGGCAACGATCAAGCCAGCATGGTGCGTACGCACACACGCGCGCGCGCAAACAAAACATTTGAAGAATTTGAAACATATAGCTATTTGGCCGAATAGCCATGGCTGCTTCGAGACTACTTACCGAAGCCGCGCTCCGCAGCTAATTATCTAAAGCGGAAATGTTTTCAGCGAGAAATGTCGCTTGTCCGACTGACCTTTCAGCAGGTGTTCAGCTGTTATTGCTGTTTTACCACGAAATGTTCATTTTTTGTCAAGATGTTGGCCGATGTGATGTTCAGCAAGAAGCAATACTCAGATGCAATCGTACATTACCAGAACTTGCTGGAAGGCAAACCCGACAATTACGAGGTGAGCAGTGTTGATAATAATTTGCTGGATGTCAAGCGTTGATGCTCGATGACACGTTGCTTCGCGACGCGTTCGAACCGTTTCTGGCTCCAAAGCGCACGATAAAGAATTATGTGGTCATGCGACGTTGCTGGTAGGAGCCCGGGGCCAGAAGAACAAACTTGGTAAATGAGACGTTTTTAGAAGTAAAGTATTGGTAAATTTAGCGTCGCTCTCATGCGTTTTAACCCGGTTTTACAAACTTGAGCAAAATTATTTGTGAGGAATATTGTTTTGCAAATTTTGCAGTCCGGTTTTTGCGTTGTTAGCGGCTTCCCTTCAACAAGTATGTCTACTACCCAAATCAGAATCGTCATACTGATGGCTGCCCGTTTGCTTCTGGGTGTATTGGCCACGACGTCATTTCTTGCGTCATCCTCTTGCAGGCCCTGGCGCGACTGATTGGTCTGCTTCGTCGTGGCGGTCAGCTGTACGAGGTCGCAAAGTTTCTGACGTCAGTCGAGCAAAAGGTCGGAGAAGGAAGGGCGGACATGGAAGCCGGCTTCCAATACTGCAAAGGATTGTACGAATGGTAAGCAACACCCTCCCCTCCGTCGGAATAAAACCCGACTTCTATTTCTATCAAGGGGCCTGTGCCGCGTACGTTTGCTCGTTCATCCGTAACCTTTTTTTGTGTTTTTTATTCATTGCGTAAGAAAAACAACGTGCTCGTCTGGTCGCGGACGACAGTCGCGCGTGCGTTGAACCGCCTCACGCCAAACTCCCCCCCGGTGTCGCCCGACGAGGGCTGCGATCGAAGTAAATGCGAATTTTTTTGCTGCGCAGGTATTGCGGCAAAGCGCACGAAGCGCTGCAGCTTTTCAACCGGGCCCGTTGCGACGAGGAGTGGTCGGAGAAGGCGTTGGAGAACATGATCCGGATTTGCCTTAATCCGGACCAGCAGACGCTCGGGGGCGAGGTGTTCGGAAGCTTGAGCGAGAAGTAAGGGACGGCGAGCTGGTGTCCGTTCAAAATGTAGAGTCGTTTGCAAAGGTCGCATAAAAAAGCGCTTATGTTTTGCGCTCAAGCATGTTGCATATCATAAGCTTCGCACTCAACCGGGCGAAGAAGTCGGGTGATTTTTGCGCAGCCCAATTGTACATCAAAAGCGTTGTTTCGTCCGCGCCGCTGACGAACGTCATTCGACACTTGTGGAGCAAACAAATAAAGCCTATCGCGTTGCTATTAATATGCGGCAAACATGCAGAAATTGTCATCGTCCGCAAACCCATCCACTTGTCCGCGCGCGACGATGTCGCGGCGAGCGTCCCCGCTTGCTTTGATCGTCGCCGTTCGGCGATGTTCGACGCCGCTTCTCGAACCGTTGTTTTCTTCTTGTTCAGTGGTTCCGAGAAAGGCAACGAAACGGCGCTCACGACCGCCGAGCGACTGGTGAAAGAGTTCAAGTCGTCCGACCTCTTCAAAGTGCAAGTCCTCGAGAGCATGGTGCTGGTCTCGAGCAAGCACAAGCAGAGCGCCGAGAAGGCTCTCGGCACCTTCGTCGAAATATCCCAAAAAAAGGTGCGAAAGCAAAAAGCAGTTTTCGAAAAGTCGCTCCGCTCATCAAGCGCTCCGCGCGTTTTGCCCTAAAGAGTTCTTCGTGGTTTCGCCGCGTGGAAAACGGCGCCGTAAAAATAAATGCCGCGCTCGACCGAACCGTTCGGGTTCATTCTGGGTGCAACCCGATAAGACCTGAGTAATGAACGCTTGAAAGTTGAACGGCGTTCCATCTAGCTCTGGCTGCTCGAATTGGCCAGCTTCAGTGAACTCTTCCCCCCTTCTTGATGCCGTCCTGTGCGTCGTCGTTCAGAGAGAACTCACGTTTCCGGCCTTCTAACGACGGCTGTCGAGCGGTAGACTGTGACTGGTTTATCGATCGCCTTATGCGTAACAACCATCAAAAGCTTTCGGGTCTGCAAAACCCGTTGTTTATGTACTTCGTCGTATCACCGCCGGCATCGCGCGTTAAGACTGAGCCGAAATGTACTACCGCGTGTCTGAGGGCAACGGAGCATGCAGAAGCGACGCTTTTTGCACAAGAAGAAACAGATGCGCGCTCGCGGTGGGTTGTGTCGCCATTAACGCTGTTCGGTTCTGTCGCTGAGTAAGTGCACCGTGTTCATTTTTTAAAAGTGCGATTCTTATTTCTCGCCACAGAAAGACTACGTTCCCGCTTTACTCGGCATGGCCATCGCATATCAGATACTGAAGCAGACGCCGCGCGCTCGGAACCAATTGAAACGGGTGTCCAAGGTGAGTTTGCCGATTGGTTGGTGATGCCACTCCCCCTACTCCAATCGTTTTCCAATACACGGTTTGAATCGGTGGGGAGGAGCCCGAAAGAGGCAATTGAAATTTGAACCGGCTTCACGCGTCTGTCTGAACACCTCCATTGCCCCCCGTGCCTCGCAATATTACGCTTCATCAGCCATCGCCATCAACAGCTTTCCGATTCGGGAGAACGTTTTCCTGCAATTGTCGCCCGCGCCGTGGCTGTCCTTTCGTTGCTATTTATCGTTAGAATTTAGGCCAGGGCTTGTTTTGCATAAAATCTCTTTTTATTTCGATAAGATTTCAGGACTGAGAATGCTTAGCGCCTTGGAGTTACGTGGAAAAATACGTGAACTCGACAACCTATTGAAAAAAATCACTGGTGGATTCGACTGTGTTGCCTTGTTGGAGACTAATTACGGTACTTGAGCAAAGACGTGCGCAAGTTTAATCATCGCAACGTCATGAAAGCAGAGCCCGGTCGACTTCGAAAGCTTTCAGCAAGTCTGTAGCATTTAATTGCTTCCTAAGGAATAATTGCTTTTCCGAAGTCGCGTGATTGGCGAATTCGGGTTTTGAGTTAGTTGCGTGGATGACGTAAAAATGTAAAAGTCTCGAGACGAACGAAATGGTTTTGCGTTCCAGTTTTGACCTTTTTCTGCGCAGACAAAGTAGACTGTTCGTGATCGTCATTTCAACAGCATCAACTCGGGCAGTCGGGGCATAACGAGTGCTTCGGCAGGCGAACAGAAGCGCCATAGAATAAGCTTAAAATAGCACACCTTCCCTTGACCTGAGAGCCGAGCTTCACTCACCAAGGTGTATTTTGGGACGCAACCGACGTGAGCAATAACGTGTCTGTGTGGCTGCGGCCCGCACAGCCATGCTGTGCTTTTATTCGAACACCTTGCGTGGAAAGAATGCGTCTAGCGATTTGCAATTGTCTGGTATTATGCGAAATTTTTACTTCGACAAAACGTGTACGAGTAGATAATGTTCGTCGCTTTGTTGGGCCCATGCTTGCTTATGCGAATATCTGGTTTTCCAGGTGTATAAGGTAAGCGATGGCGGCGAATAGCAAATTAAAATTCATAACATTAAGAACTGGCACTCCCTTCTCAGCGGGCGAAATGCTGTATATGCTCCGCTAAGATCATAGTGCCTGATTCTTGGCTGTGGACAGGATTCCTTTCGATAGACAGCAGTAAAATAGAATATGGTAACATACGGGAAGTTGCACTTGTTCTTATTTCCGTTGAAAAAATTGCTGTCTGAGTTACTGTCTAATCCTTGTAGTGTCCTAAACCGGCGTAGTTTCCCTCCTGGGCTGGCTATTCCCGTGTGGCTGACGCTTCGTCGATAGAAACAGAAACGTTATGGATTTCGATGTCCGTGCCATGCATAAAAAGCCGCTGCTGGTGACTGATAACGCTCATTAGCGCTTAATGAGCGATCGATAACCCGCGGTGCAGTCGACAGCCGTTACCGTCGCATGGACCCGGCTAAAGCCCTGCGTTAACAGTTGTCCGCTTCTGAAACACGTGCATCGGATGAAAGGTTTCATGCAAACCCAGCAGGACTCCGTCGCAACCGGACCTTGCATTACGCGAGGTCCTGTGACCGCACATGATCGATATTTGCGAGTGCGCGCGCGAGAAGGCTTGGGCTTCGGTTAAACGATGTAACCCTGCGCGGTCAGACAGCGGCAAAGGCGTAGTTGCGTCGTCGTTGTGGTCAGTTTCTTTGGGAAGAACGACATTGTTGCCTGCATGAAAAGAAACACCCCTGTCGTTAAAACTAGCACCCTCGGCGAACGTTCGGTCGCGTGTTATTTTGTTCGACGACCGCAGGTGCGCTTGCAAGCAAGCCTCAGCCTGGGACATGTCGACTTGTCGCCGTCTTTTGCGCTCAAATACGAACAGACAACAATGACTCCGGATTTGGATCTCCAGCCGTCCGCAGGTGATGCGGTCTTTTGTGGTGTCATGTCACACGGAGTACGAGGCTACGCGGTTTGTTGCCGTCGCGCATCAAATACCTTGTTGACCGGCGTTGATCGGGTATCTTGCACCGACCTGCCGTTCGTATTTCGATTAAATCGTTCGCAAGTGACGACGCATCGAGCGAGCGCCGTGCCGGCAAATGCTGCTGCCGCGATTTGCGCGCAACGAGCCAAATCGATTGATCCCGCTTCGCTTTGGCATCGATTTTCCGTCAAGGCCCATTTTTGCCGGCCGTCGCGAGCTTTCCGGCGCGCTCTGGCATTTCGCGTTTCTCGTCGCGAAGCGTGTAATGAATATTGGCGGGAGAATCGGGGCCGAGCGTTTAGTAGGGTCATTCGAAAGCAATCAAAGTGCAAGAACCCAAAAGAAAAAAGATTTGCCACAGCCGCTATCATATCTCATATCGCCTTTGCAGCTGTTCTGTATCAGCTCCAAGCCGCTTAAAGTGTTAAGGTCATTTAAATTTGGACAGTTGTTATGCGTCACTAGCGCCACTGAACGTGGGAGCACTTTTCAAATCGACCGTTTGGATCCGAAAGAAACAATGTAAGACAAAATTTCTTTGCAACTGCGCGAAGCACTTGTTTGTGTCAGGACAAGGCAAACATCCAAAAACTCATCGCGCTCTGGACTTTTTTCGCGTACGACGGCAGCGCGATATTTCGCCGTGGCTCGCTCCAAACCCTGTGACCCGACTGGTTCGAGTTCGCGGCTGCGCGCGTGAGGTAAACAGGATTTGCGCTCCCCTGTCAGCCAGGTTCACTGAACGACCAGTGCGCTACGTGCACAGAGACAAGCATCTGCTTTCCTAGCCTTTGTTATTTGGCGGCGGCTGGGTTCTGTTTTGCATACTGGAAACCCTGCAGGCATTTTTCGGATATTTTGTTTTGGCTTGTTTTTTTGGCAACATCTTTGTGTGGCTGCAGTAAGGCCTCAGTACGAAAACGTATGGGTAGCTATCTAAGTGGCCAACAATGCGAACAGTTGATTACATGAACACTTTTCTGGTGATTATTGATAATGAGGTTGAACCTGGCGGCTTGAAAATCGAACTGTCTTACCACCTTTCGCCGTTATTTCCTAGGGTCTTATCGTTGATGAAAATGTCGATTCTAGCGCATGTCCCCTGATATGCGTTTATGGTGCTCGCCACCACGACGGTGTTTGAAATAAAAAAGTTTTCTATTTTAGCAAGACTGCCCAGCCATGCGGCCCACGGGGTTGTTCAAAGTGCCCCGCGATGTAATAAGTTCGAAAGCAGACTTTTTACATTTTTAGCATTTTTTTATAGGCTCAAGTATATTTGCCATCAAAATTATACCTGTTGTTTCTGTTATGGACCTACCACCCAAAAACTTGTATAACAAACGCTTCGAAAATATGTCAATTTTTTAGATTTGGTTTACATCCATACAAGCTGGCAACACTGCGTGCAACTATA
>JGI24159J19872_10009799_pt1 | contig 12558 bp, 9 predicted proteins | sample Ectturendosymbi4_FD_19872 | JGI IMG/M metagenome (IMG submission 19872)
TCACTTGCAAAAGATTGCTGTGGAAGATGGTATGAAATGCAGTGTTGAGGACAGGACCGAAGAAGGGTCCATACTAAGTGTGCAAGGCCCGAAAAGGTGAGCGTTGTGTGCAGTTCTTGTTACATAGAGAAGCCCATGCCTGGTAAAATGTTGTGACGAATTCAACTAGTATTCTTTGTTTTAACTTCCGATAGAAAACCTGAGATCGACAAAAGTGTTTGTTTGCTCTTACAGTATGATTTGCACTCGTATTTCATTTTGTTCCATAAAGGTAATAGCATAATAGCTTATTTCAGAGTTAAGTACTGTATCAACTTTGACTTTCTATAAATTCGTGGATTATCCTACTTAAGGATTTAACTTGTGAATATTAGTAACATTTAACTTCTCTTAATGATAGTAAAATGCTTGGTAGAGCTCAGCTTTATCCTGAAACCAGCATTGTTTTGTTTTTGCAGCTTTTTGAATAACCATGAACGTCTGTGATGTGAAATTCGTACTTAAAGCTGGATGCTCAGTTGCGCAATGACTTTCCAGTGGCTAATTTCATTTTTTTGCAAGTTCGCAGAAAATGTCACCTGACGTAACGTATTTGTTAGAGGCAGCATAAGAGGGTGGAGAGCGGGGTCTAAAAGCAATTGAAATTATTCCGAATGTTTAGAAACTTGGCCTAGGGTGCTGTTATGAAGCTGTGTGTGGAAGAACTAACTTGCATGTTTTTATGCGCAGCCGCAATTTGCTGACACCGCTTCTGAAAAATAATGACACTTTTGAACAACTGAAATATTCACAGTGGGAGCCAAATTCTGTTGCTGGTTGTGATGCTTTGATTGGCAGGTGGGTTTAGTTCTTGTGCACCACTTCTTTATTTTCAAATATTTGCGTCTAGTTCATGACGAAAAAATGCAGACTTTCCTTCGTGGGTGAGCTTGGTTTTGAAATTCATTGCGCCAGCGATGACGTGAAGATGATTTATGACGCAGTCATGGGTGAAATGGACAAGCACAATGCCTGCCTGGCTGGTTTTCGTGCCATGGAATCTCTCAGCTTAGAGACAGGTGCGATCAATCCGGCGAGAGCATTCCTCACCAGTTGCTTTGCCTGCTGGCTTGCATTTGTTTCAGAGTTATGAGACTAATGCGCGTTGCTAGTCCACTACAGGGTTTTTTAGTCTTATGCACTCAAAGAGCAGACCTTTTAGTGGTTCTTTTCAATTCACTTTAATGTTTTTTGCTATTGAATTTCTTGTGTTCCTGGGCATTGCGGTTTGATTCACGTATTAGTCGTTGAATGTGTTATTCTCAGTAGTAAGTATGCGCATTTCCTGACTAAAATGTTGTGTGAATGATGGATATCTTTAAAATAAGGTCACTAGATGCTGTGGCAATGCGTAATGCAGTTGTTTGCTAACTTTTTTCTGCAGGTTTCCATCATTGGGGCCGCACGATTCATGCTTCAGACAACCCTTTGCAGGCCAGGCTGTCTCAGTTTTGCAGCGAAAATGGAAAGTACCTCGGCAGTGAAGCGCTTCGAAATTTGAAAGAAAAGCGTCTCACCAAGACTCTTGCCTGTTTCACTGTTGACGCGTAAGATTGCAGTGAATTTGTTCAAAGAATAGAAGGCCTATTGTGTGAAAGAGCCTCGCAGTTGACAGCTTTTTGGTTGGTAGATGGAAAAGTTTTGAAGATATACGTGTGGTGTTCAAGGTGGCTTGTGAGCTATGCCATAAGATGAATCGTACTGGCTGTAACCCCGGAATTAAAAAATTCAAACAAATTCACGGCCGAAAGTAAAATATTTAATGTCAAAACATGTTTAAAAATATTTTGGAAAACACTTTTTATATCGTTGACTACTGAAATCCTGTTGACAGCCAAACTTGAAAAGTAGCTGGAGCGGTGAAGTCAATTGGAAAAAAAATAAAAACACGTAATCAAAGTCGATTGATTTTGAGTTTGAATGTTTATATTTGTCGATGAGTTTAATGAACATTACTGAAGTTATTGCAGCTATTGCGTTATTGTACGAAAGTATGGTTAAATTTCGTAACTCTTTGAAAGGAATCCAACTTACTGCAATTTGGTAAATGTTTTAGGATTCAGTTCCATTCGTCGGAATCTTGACGTTACACCAGAATGTTAATTTTCATCTACAGGGACATTCCTTTGTTCGGGCACGAAACCATTTGGCGGAACGACCAAGTTGTGGGGTTCCTACGTCATGCAGACTTTGCTTATGCGCTCGACACAAACTTGGGATACGGGTAATTCAAGTTGAAAATCATGTGGATTTAAATTAGCGCAGAACACGTGCTGATATACTGTATATGTTTATTAGCGAAGAGTTTGTTTTCAAGTTTTATGTGGTTAATTAGGAGGCACGTCCAATGTTTGAAGTACCGACTAGGCCTATGGTGCTCTACTACACAACTCGCAGTCGTATCAACAGCTTAACATCACAGATCACACTGAAGTTTGGGTTGTGGAGATGTTCACTATTTTTCCTGGAAAAATTTTAGCGCATAGTCCTAAGTGGGTGGTGCAGCCGGTGCGCCGCACCAGACCAGAGCCGATGCAGCTCAAAGTTCAAATGCCAAATATGCATACAGCTTTTATTGTTGCATGACAATAAAAACTACATAGTTTTATTCATACAGTCTTTTGCAAATCAATTCACTAATGTTGTTGTTCCATTCTTTATACAATGTATCCCCGTTTCTTTTGTTTTGCGTTGGAAAATATGTCAATTGCTGCTGTTTTAGTGTTAGCCCAATCCACTAAGCACTGTGTGACGTGTCGGAACAAAATATTGTTTCATGACGTCTCGTGGGACATTATTTAATCAGCTCAATAGTGTTCTGGAATAAACCAGTTTTTACAGCACGATTGTGTAGTTAGGAGTCATACATGTTGGAATTTCTGTGATTTCTAATGCCAGATAACACATATAGGAAGCGGAGTCGCATTGTTAGGCTTTCAGAATAATGAGACTATACCCAAACAGCCAATTCAATTTGCACAAAGTATGCAAGGAAGACGAGCTCTGATTTACAGAAGGATTTGATGCATGCTGGATTTAACATAAGCTCAAGTGCAGTGCGACACCGCCCACTGCAAGCTGGTAGAAAGGTTAAGAAGCCGCCAAAAAGCAGCTTCTTACTCAGAAAATGAAGAAGAAAAGATTAGAATGCGCTGAAAAACGGAAATATTGAGCTGAGGAAGACAAGAAAAAAGTGCTGTTTTCAGTTGAAAGTCAATTTTTCGTTCAAGGGAAGCACAGTAGATTTGTCAGGATCAGGAAGGATGAGCAGTTAAGTCCTGCTTTTATCAGTGAGGTAGTTTAGCTTTTCTGGAGTAGGTTGACTTATGCCAATTGAAGCTATGATGAAATTAGACAAATACATGGACGTAATTGAAAGAAAAGTCATCCCTGAAAGAAAAGACAGATATGAGAGAGGCATTTCCGGTGGTGGAGTAATATTCAAACAGGATCTTGCCCCGTGTCTTTCGTCCAAAAAAGTGAAGACGATTTTCAGGCAATACAACTTAAATGTGTTAGATTTTCCAGGATATTCGCTAGAGATCGTAACCTCATTGAGAATTTGTGATCAATAACAAAATCTCAGTTACAAAAATTGGATTGCACCACCATGGCCAGGCTAATCGATGCCATTATTCAAGTATGGTATCCAGTGGCGTAACTAAAGGTTTGAGCCAGGGGGGGCAAACTCAGCTGAAGTGGGCCCATTGGCCACCGTTTGGGTATGCAACAATTAGATCCTGAAAACTCACATAGGCTATGTTATTTCACAAAAACAGGAAATATTTGTCGGGTGATATAATAAGCTTCAATTGGGGAAATGACTTTAAAGTAGAATTTCACGTTTTCATTTAACATATTCTATCTAAAATTGATGCCCATCAATGACTTCCGACTGGGTAAGTTAGGCTTATGATTTTTTGTAAGACCCACCACACCCAGGGCCGTAACGAGGCTAGATGGAGCCCGGGGCAAGAAACAAGTTTGGTGCCCTCGTGTTCGAACCTGATGTCTTTCGGAAACAAATGTTCTGTATTAAAAAAAGTACTGGTAGCATGGTTGGGACTTTTCGGCACCCCCGCAGTGATTCGGTGCCCGGGAATTGTGCTCCTCTTCCTCCCTCGTTGTGCCCCTGACCATACCTTAATCTTGGTAATTAACTCCTCAATTAATTCCATTTTTCTTCTAAGCACCAAGTGCTTGACTTAATGATGAGGCATGTGGGTAGATTTTGGACACTGCCTAAGGAAACAACAAAACAAATGTAGTGAGTCCAATACGGAATTTTTTGCGCAGTTCATTGATCTCTCTGCATCAATGACGAAACCACATTCATTTAGCAACTAAGAAGCAAGTAATGCCAAACAAGTTTATCTAAGTATGGAGCTGCACACCAAACAATTTCAAATAGGTATGAACAGTGGCATAGCAGCCCAACTATGGACCCGTCCCGAAATGCCTACAGGGGCCCCGCTCATGGTGATTTCTAAAAAAAGATGTCCAGAGAGTTGCTCCACTAGCGTTACTATTCGTCATGGTTTACAGCAGTTGTCATTGTAATTTATCTGTGGTACTACTACTCAACTGACGGACCGTGCTCATACAGCAAAACAAAACAAATCACTGTATAGTGGCACAGTAGCACACATGAAAAAATATTACATTACTATAACCATGAAAATATCATGAACAATATCACATAACAATGGTATCGAAACGTCTTGGAGCGAGCCTTTTGGCATGAAAAAGCCTTTGTGACATCATCCAAATCGTAGAGAGCGCACACATCAAGCTTCGACTGACAACATGGCTAATGAGGATAGTCTGCTATATGTCATATAAGACGCGTTGAAGGTTTTGATCAGCTTCAGCTTGCTGAAACGCATTTCAGCGCTGACAAAAGGATCGGGGCAGTTTAGCATAATCCGAAGTGCAATAATTATGTGTTAGGGTAAAAAAACATCACAATGATGTGTCTTGAGAATAGAGCTTAACAAAAGGAACTCGGTCTTAATCATTGTCATTTAATTAACAACGATTATTTAGACATGTAATGAAATGCAAATGCTAACAAAATTTGCAGGACGTCAGAGTCAAGCTTATTGTTCAGTTATAAAACACTGTTACCGAAGGAACAAACCTGCGGCCGGTCAAAGCAGTGCGCCGCGATGAACGTTTTCTTTTATTAGCGCTTAAGTGAATTTTGCTTGAAAAGCATGCGCAAAGCGCTTTTAACTGGCCGAAAAACGCATGCATAAACCTTTCTGATGTCTAGACTTGTTAACCTCCTGGTGCATGGCACATGTTGAGATTAATAACATTTTGCATCTCAAATAAGCTATAAATGTTGACAAATATAGACCAAAGGGGCATGGGCGTCGGAAGGACTTTTTCCAAGGGGGGGCCACGAGGGGATTTTTCCAAAATTTTTCTAGGGGGGGGCCAAATGTGATGAAATTTGCTTTTTCCGACTCGAAACTACGAAAAAAGCCTTTTTTTGCTGAAATTTTCAAAATCCAGGGGGTCCTTGTCCCCCTGCCTCCCCTCTTCCTACGACGACCATGCAAAGGGGTCTACGTGGACGCAACATGGTTAACATCCATAATCCACTAACTGCATTACTCGGTAAGGGACAAGCTTAGCGGTGATTGCTAAAGTAGGCTAAATAAATTTTCTGACTACACTGTCTTGCTATCTCCATCTTGCTGTCTGAACAGCAGGCCGCGCAAATCTGTAACTTTGGTCGTAAGCACCAAAGGTATCTTGCTTCTATGCAGTACAACATACGGAGAAGACTGCCTGAGCTAGCCATAATACATTTTTTAACAACAATCACTACACAAAATACGATGATCAGGTGTAAGGCTAACTTCTGGACGTATACCACTAGGCATTTAGGCTAAATTCACGTTCAACACTCCAAGCAATGAATGGTCACACTTCACGCTCAAGCCTCAAATATATTACCACACTAACGCACCAAAACGATCAGTCGATGGTATTCTAGGTAACAGCGGCAGGTACTGCTCTGTCTATAAATTACAGGACAAAACATAATACTGATTGACAAAAACTACACTGATTTCTAGTGTTTCGCATTTCAATTTTTGAGTTGAAGCTTTGTTTGGGGGGCTACTACCACAAAAGCCTCGCTGTGTCGATGGGACTTAATTTTGGGTCTCCTGTGTCGCTAGATGGTAAAGTTGCAGATATAAGCCTGATACGGATAATCACATATTCCGGTTAAACACATACAAAAATCTTGGCGAAATGGTTATGCGATTAACTGGATTCGGCAGTACTACCACCCGAAATCATCGGAAACACACCGAGAAATCCTTGAAAAACGCTGAACACAAAAGCCTACTAAAAACCCAGAGATTACTAAATACCGAAATACAAGCTAACAGGGGGGCCCATTTTTTATATTTAGCCTGACAGGGGGGACACCCTTTCCCCCCCGTCAGTTACGCCACTGATGGTATCGGGACAGTAAATCAAAGAAAACGCCAAAAACTGGTAGAATCCAATGCCAAAGTGAATAAAGGAAGTGCTAAAAACCAAAGGAGGTCAAATCAGTTGCTTTAAAAATGTTTGAAATGGAGTGAAAAGAAAAATTATTGTGATGGAGTGAAAAAATAATATGTAATTGTAAGTCACAGTAGTGACATACCCAAGTGAATCCACCACTATTGATTTGCACGGGTAGACTAGTAGTTTCTTGTATTTAAACACATCTTCAGTCGTGCGAAGCCGGTATAAAAACTTCCTAGCGAATGTTAACATTGAAACAATTGCAGAAAAAACACGGAAACTCCAATTCTCCCGGTTGGACATACATTAAGTGTGAATTCTGATCAAGTTGTACATTTATGTCTATGACTGCTATTGGTTATTATAGAAGTAGGCCTAGGCCTACTAAAAATTCCAAATGGCAAATTTGATTTTAATTTTTTTCCATTATCATGTATGGAATGTTCAGTGTACATTATGATGTTCATTAGTAAGCCAAGAAGTAAAATTACCGGGAGTTTATACTAAATTCTTGTCTTTCTATTACTGTATTAGGGTTATGGAACTATTGAATTTCCTTTCCCAGTTAGAATTGTTATAGTCTACTACTATTTTTTTCGGTCATAGACCGAAATGATTTTGAAATGACCGAAAAAAATTAATCATTTCGGTCAGAATGTCTGAAAATATAGGCTAATCAACATTGTTACGGCGAGTTTTACTACAACTGAGACAAATGACTGAAATGTCTCAGTGACCCATTTGTTTCAGCAAAAAATGACCGAAATGTCTCGGCGAAAAAACAACAGGCCTACCATTAATGTTAAACATTATGCATAGTTGTGAAATTCACAATGCAACTGCTATGTGTATCCTTTATTGATAGAAGCTTGAGACATTTTTAAATTAACTAATGTAGCATTAGTAAATGGTTATAAATGTAAAATAATAAATAAAGCATATCATTTTCTTGTCATAGTATTGAAAAGCTACTGAAGCTCTTAACCAGTTATGAGCTCTTAACCAGTTACGGGAATTTAATAACCGAAGATGTAAACAATAGTTTGCACTCTACCTTTTTAATTTCACACTGCTTTTCGGATGATGATCTGGCGCATGTTGCGCAGTCGTGAGGTCTGTGACCTGTTCCATTGGACAAGCAGCTTCATTTCGAGCTTGTTGAGGTCTTAGCTGCTGCTGTCACAGGATCTCCGTCTGCCCTGTTTCATTGTTTCTGCATACTGCGCCATTTTGTATGCCTGCGCTTCATGTACCGGATATTGCGATTGCTTATACACGTTGTATTACCAGTAAAGCAGTCTGTTCGGAGGTAAAACTCTCCGTATCCGTGGACAACTAATGTACTCTTTAACAGCATGCACCGCTACGTATTAGTTCTGTAACTAAATGTTCCCTTGACTGTCAAAAAATACGATTCTTCCAATGTGACGCAGCTACGTCAGCCTACCTTCCGTCGACGACAAGATACTAACCAGCGGCGAATACACGATTGAACGGATGGCAACCAAATATCCAGCTAAAGTCCACGTGGTCAGTCCATTCGATCCGAATTTCAAGAGAATTCGAGGAAAGTACGATTCTGGAGTTCAGGAAAACTTACTCGAACGTCTGAAATCACTCTGACCAGTGCAATTGTTCCCTGAAAATGCAATTACTGGCGATCATGCGTGCGGCATTAGTTAATTCTTGATCGTGGACTGAGTGATTTCGACGAGGTTTTGTGTGCCTTTTCAAAAGCAGCAAGACAACCTTGCAAATCTTGATCAGGTTTCTAGAGATCTGGTTCTGCAGAGGATGTCGTGAAGTGTTTGAAACGTGCACCAGAGTTTCTTCATTCGAACTTTGTAAGTTGCTTTCATACTTGGAAATACTCAGCTATAGTATCCAGTGCTGGTTTCTGTGAAACTAGTTTTCTGATAAGGAGTCGAACAGAATTATAACCCAACAACCAGTTACCAGTGGGGTTTTGACGAACCATTTATCATTTAGGTTTAAAAACCGTGACTGACACAGAATAACAGCGGTTTGTTGGTTTCTTTTCTTTCGCCGCATTCACAATAACTACTAACTAGTTACTGGGCTTCACCGGTTAATTTGAAGCCGGCAGTGTTATATTTGCCACAGAGTATATCGCAAGTTTTAAACGTGCCTCCCTAAAAACAGCTCTGTGCCATAATACAGCCCAAACGCGCAGGCCGTCACCAGGGGCGGCGAAGCCCCCCCTAGACAAATTTTCACCCCCCCACTGGAAAAATGTGTTGGACACAGTTTAAAAGTATTGGACAAAGTTCAAAAAATTTGGGCCCCTCTCGGACAACTCTTCGCCCCTCCTGGCGTCCCAAGCTGGTTACGGGCCTGCAAACGCGTTTTACCAAAATATGTTCTTTTACTGGGCTTCGTGGTAAACGCGGAGCGTTTTAATTGGAGCTGCGTATGACGTATCAATATGAGGTTTGTTTATTTTCTTACAACAGCATTGCTACCAGCAGCAGGTGGTAAACAAAAGGATAAGATCCTACTGGCACGTCACACACATTATTGTAAGCAGTGGCGACTCCGACACTCGGGCTCAGCCCGAGTCTTCGATTACGATTTATATTTTAGAACGTGATCTTGCTTTCTTTGTGTATTATACCACCGCCCACTTCACTAATGAAGGTTGTTAACTCTGGCTCTTTTTATTGGCTTTGTCACTGTTCATATGTTTTCGTTCCATGTCTGGCCTTTCGCGTTCATGTTGCAGGTGACCTGAATCAAAAAAATATCGTTCGCAGTAAACGTTGTGTCGACACTGTTCGCTTGCGCTTTACTCGGGCTCATCCGTTGAAGCCCGAGCTGCCCTCGGCAATAAGTATTTTTTTAAATATAATTCATATCAGATTGAATGCTTTTTTGAAGCAATGGGTTTGCACAGAACATTGGATTTGAATTCCAATCCAGTGGACAGTTCCCGTTCGAGAACAATTTCAAACGAGCGATAAATCGTCCAGTAACTCGGGCAAATATGAATGAGCTTAGTACGCAGAGGACTAACTGGTGTTATCATTGCGCTGTGACGTTGGTTACGCAACAATGGACAAGTTCTCAGGAGAACTTTTAACTAATTGTTACGTAACCAACGTGACAGAGCAACGATAGTGCCAGCCAGAATGAGAGTAAATGGAAATTTCAGTGACGCAAGCCTCGAACGGTTGCATTCAGTCAGTATAAGTCGCGTGATGATACCGAGTGAAGCTGTTGACCTGGAGTCGCTCCTGATTGTAAGACATACCCTTCAGAAGTGGTTCACGTACAGTAAACCTCGGTTAATCCGGATTCCATTTGACCGACGATTTTATCCGGTTTAGGCGGAGATCCGGATTAACCGAAAATGGTTGTTTCTAGCCTGACGTCATCCCAGTACTGAGATATCGGTGAAAATCACCTAAATTGAACATATTTACGACCCAACAGCGGACTTTCGCAGAAGCGAAACGAATTTATTGGCATTTTTACAACAGTACATCAGACTACTAAGCGCCATATCCAGGCAGTTACGCAGAAATTTCTGCGATTGGTCCGCAAGCAGTCACACTGCTTGGAAGGAAATGCCCTCCACACACGCGTACACTGATCAATAGATTGAAACCGTGGTACGGGGGCGGGCCCTGAACGTAATGTTCAACGTGAAATGTGACGTAATAATCGTCTCTGCGATTAGTCGAATGTTGCGCGCAGTTACGACCGTTATCATATAATTCTAAACGTTCGTTGGTGAATACACTTGTGTTGCGTCTGAAAGCTGCCGAATTTTACTTGAGACCAGTCAGCGTATTTTAAGAACACAACACCGTGGAAGTGCAGAAAAACCCGGATTACGAGATGTGAAAAGAGCAGGTTTTGTCCGGTGTTGGCGAAGATCCGGATTAAAAAATCCGGATAAACCGAAGATTAAAAGAAAAACGTTAGAAATCATTCGTACCACGAGTTTTGTCCGGTTTTGGTGAAGATCCGGATTAACCGAGGTTTACTGTAGCTATATTAGTGCGTGATGCAGCGCAAAAATCTCGATTCAGAGAAAGAAACGAATCAATATGAAATCTTTTCTAATGGTTTTCGTAGGTAAATCCTTTGTTTTTTGAAAACAGATTGCGAATTACGACGAACATGTGGCGGAATTTTTTACTGTGTCTTGCTGCAACTGGCTTTGGGTGATGTTCTTTAATTTCTAACACCTTCAGATCGTCTTAGTTTTGCAAGTAGCATTGTTATTTCCAAGACAAGGAATCACCTAAAGTTAGCGCAAAAACATTTTTTGAGAAATGATAAACGTGTTACGAGATAAAGTATCAAAAAATATGAATGGCTGCACTGTTGAGTTTAGTATTTTAAAAGTTTTGGCATATAGCAATTTAATTGATCGCAAGAAATTTATATTAAAAATAAACGGAAAAGTGCGTCGTTAATAATCCGAACAAGCTATGCGCAGTGGCGTAGGTGCCCAATGGCTACTATATCTCCAGCTGGGGACCAGATGTGTTGGGAGTCAAGTATGTTTGAGTCCGACTCCAGTCCTGATCCAAGAGGTGGAATCCTATTTGCAAAACAACTCCTGAAATCCAAATCCTGAAAAAATCCTGTTAGCATATTTGACTAATGTGCAACTATTTACCATTTTTGTTTCTGAAATGCAAAGCTTTGATTAATACCAAACAGACAGTGAAAAGTTAAAACATACATAACCAAAAATGGTACTAAAACTCAGATCCAGAAAATGCAGTCACCAAAGTTCATGCAACGAAACATGAAGCTGAAAGTAATATTACCAATTTGACTTAGAATCACGAAACAACTTAAGGTTGCTAGGGTTACTTCATCCACAAACAGTAACTGATGAATAAGCCCTAACCGATAAGTAAATAGGCACTAACTGATGTTGATGCACAATAAATAGATATTACAGCAAAATAGGCACAGCAACACCACATCTCTAACCTCGACAACTCACAATTTACGAATGTAATCTGACACCACGATGTATTGAGTCTGATGGGATACTATGGTGGTGGACTGGTGCCCTGCAGTGCACGACACGTCCAGTGTATAACAGCGCCTCTTTCACACATCTGCGATTGATGCGAACTACATTATTTCCTTTCAATCTTTGCAAAAATTCATTTTATGATTGTGTTACCGTCAAATACCAAAAAACTAAAATCTTGCTCCTGATCCGCAAACACGAATAAAACCGTAGTCTGGATGCGAAACGGTTTGTTCAAAATGTGCTGACTCCTGCCGGACTCGATTCCTGGAATCCGGATCCTGTACATCTCTGCCAGGGGCGGCATAGTCGTCTATGTTAAGCAGAGATAATTAAAAAGAGATGAGAATGAGACTCGTTCAAACTTATGCTCTCATTATTTCGATATCTACAGTACCTCTCCACGGGAATCTTCTTTGGGAAATGAACGCGGGAGATCTTGCCTGTTTGCCATATTTATGCCTTCTTTTATCTACTCCACACGTGCCTACTTTATCAGGTTGCAGCATCGTACTTCGCTCAAGCTATTACAATTACAGTTGCAGCTGGATTTTCAAAACAAGCTGCCTGACCCGGAAACTGAGGCTATCACCCTATACTTTACTGAGAAGGAAAGTTGCTAACTCCGAGAATCTTAAAAGATGTGACCAAGGGCGTACGCAAGGGGAGGTTTTGGGGATAAACCCCCCCCTTTGAGCTTGATGTTTTACAAAACTTTATTACCTGCGCAACGGAGATTAACTGTTTTCGCATACTCGTTGCTTGTTAACTTGTCGACTTAACGCAAATACCACATGTAATAATTATGTTTTGGTGGGAATTCGGGCTATCGTTTGCGTCCAGAAACCACATCAGCACTTTTTGCAAACCTCCATCCACTACGCATGTTTAAGATTGTGTTCCGCGATAGTTCACTTTATCCGAATCAATTGTCTTTATTTTGTCTGCTAAGGCTGATCAGCGCA
>JGI24159J19872_10009801_pt1 | contig 12558 bp, 7 predicted proteins | sample Ectturendosymbi4_FD_19872 | JGI IMG/M metagenome (IMG submission 19872)
AAACCTATTCAGTTAAAACGGTTAAAATAAACCAGGTTAAACTTCAACGAATGTTGAAGCGTTGATGGTTTGATTTAATGTAAACGCTCAAGTTGGTTTTATGTTCTCCTGTTTTATAGTTTCGTGTGCGCATGCAACAGTTTGAAGATTTTAATCTAGGACCATTCTTCTGAAAAAAATTTTGTTACAAGACTGTTGCGCACCACTGTTTATTTTCTTTATTTTGCAAATATGAACGCGTTAAATGAAATGACTGCAGGCACACAATGCCACTTGCCGCAACAACACAGGCATCACAGAGGAATGGGTGTAACTTTGTAAATACTGTAACTTTGGGCTTGTTTGAAAATATTGTACTCATCACTCATTTGCAGCAGTAATGGGAAAACCGCAACTGCTTAGGTTCTACCTATAGCTCTTTTACGCTTGCTCATTTCAAAGTGAACCTAACCTAGTCTCTGATTCACCTGCGGTTGGTCCGTTGTTGCAAACACAATTCGTGATCCACGAAGTGTTTCATTTGGAGATTCACGCAGAGCTTCCACATGGGTCAGATTAGGTTAAGGTTCGGTCACGGGTCCAGTGCTTTTGTTCTTAAAAAGCTTTCTGATATTATCTGATCATATCCATTGTGCTTGTGTTCCCCGTTTTTTCCACTCACTGTTCAGAACCTTGAGACAACGAAAGTTACGAACAGTTAGATTTTGTTCAAGGAAATGGTGCCGCGTTTGGAACGTGATCCTCTACAAACTCACACGTCAGCTGCCTTTTCTCTTCTTTCAGAAAAACAAGAGAATGTGAAGAGACTTATCTGCAGGTCATTTTTCACTTGACTTATCTGCAAGTCATTTTTTCACTTGACGAATGGCGGTTGATTTGAAAATCTGTTGCTGAAACACAAGAGTCAATCACGCGAATCGGTTTATGTCATCACAGTGAACCAGTATTAAGCGGATTTACAGAATAGTGATAATCCGAAAAAAATATACTAAAAATATGCAAAACTAATCAAAAATTTGAAAAATATACACTTGACGAGACCCGAAACATCCATTTTAATCTCAAATTGCCATGCTCAAACTTTCAATATCGCTGAGAAATATTTTTCAATATAACCTGCCAGCCACTGTGGTCGTACACCACTGACCACTGTTTCGTAAAATTGTTTTTTATTCAAATCAAACACGAACATTAGGCCATTCAGAAGTCGTTCCTAAGTCCGTATTCGAAACTTTTGGCCCTTCTGTAAAACCATTGGACTTTTGTGGCCGTGCCTGGTAATCGAACACAGGTGCCTTTGCTCTGGTGGTAGTTCAGATATACGGGGATTTACATTTAATGCACAAACGATGCACGGGGATTTGCATTTAATTTTTTTATAATTGGTGATAATCTTACCTCAGTTGATGTTTTTTTCCAGCATTTGAAACATACTACTTTTAGGCATTTTATCAGCGCTGACCCAAATGAATAAATATCTAATATAACGTGTTGGTTTCAATAGATGTGAATCATTTTACAGTAAAGACTGCCATTCAAACCTATAGAATCTAATCACCTCTGTGAAAGGTCATTCCATTTGTTTCAGACTTCTTGCTGTTCACAGTCAACTCTAACAGTGCACAGGACAAGAAAAATCCGGTTGAAACCAGTTTCATCCAAGTCGACAACGCAATAGCAAAAGCGAAGTCTGCTGCTGCAACCGATCCAGCAGACGCTGACTGCGACATCCTCATTGGTGACCCACGTGAGGATGTCGGTTGACACGCAGTGATGTTTGGCACGTTGCCCACGCTGTTGTGCACAGCTCGGCGTGCTCGGTCTCATCTGCTTCTCACCCCTTTATGCAAATATACACTGAAACAACCTTCACGAAGGACAGTGGAAATGATGTAAGAGCTCTGTACGTGAACGCTTCCGTTCGCACGGAAAAACCGAAACAAAGCGAACCGAGCGAGGTTATGTCACCTGCAAGCACGAATCGAGAGCGAGCTATTTTCGTGCCTGCAAACCTCCGCTTCAGGGTTATTGTTTCATTGTTCTTCATATTGAAGAACTTACGAGGCAGTGACAATGTCTCAGTGTTCTTTGTACAGCGTGCCTAACGCGGGATTCATACGAACGTCGTAGATCCTGTAAGTCGCAACTATGACAAAAATTTCGCGAACATTCGATGAGTTAATGTTAAAATTCTAAAAAATACGAAAGGAAAAGGGCGGATTTTTTGAGAACGTTCTGTACGGATACGCCCAAGCTTCAAAACCGTATGTTTTCCGGCAGTTCTTCGCCCTGAGGTCTAAAATGACAACAAAGTAGTTCTCATTTAGACTACTTGTCTCTTAAAGACCAACCAACCCTGGAAACAATAATGGGAAACCGAGAGTCTTGTCAATCGGTAAAAAACCTGAAATACTTCGGCATGCTGTCGCTTTGTCTCATGAAATATAAACGTACTTTCTCGCAAGTTAAGCACTTCTCTTCGCACCTCTGATTCTCAGTGTAAATTCATGTTGAAACGAAAGTGCGCCACACAGTAAATTCGTGATAAACTCTACCAGCCGTTAATCCGCATGGGAAAGAGTATTAAAAAAGCATCTCTGGCAGGAAGGTTTATAGGGTAGAAAAAACAACCGCAACTTTACGCAAACTTTAATTCCTACCTAAAATGATGTGTTTACGTTTTACTTTCAGAAAGTAACCATAACACATTAGCGTTTTGAGAAAACAATTCTGAAAGCCATGACAACGTCAAGGTAGATTAACTCGTTTTAACACTCTAGCGATGTTAATATTAAGAAAAACAAGGAACTACGAAGTTGTCAAACACTTCGCCGTGACCTAATTCAGTACTTACCAGACTGATCAGCATTCTCAGGTGTACGTTTCATTCATGCAGTGGTACCTGAGTTGAGTTCTTTGGCAAGTGACTGTAGCAAACTCACTAAACAGTTTGAAGAATAGTTTAAATAGCTAATGTTTTCATTGGCAGTTTGAAAATCCAGATTGATGAGTTTGACCAAGACCTATTTCAGGTTTTCAAAATTACGGAACTCAGTAGTGCTGTTTTTGTTTCGCTCAACCAAACTGACATTGTGTCTAATTGAGGGCAACAAAAAGCAAAGGACAGTTACCAACAAGTTTCACGGCAATTTGACAGCTGATGTAGCTTGTTTTCAATGTGTTGAACCAATAAATAACTTTACACAAAACGTAGATTGAAAAACAGGCTATGGAACGTTATAGCAAAAGAAAAAAGAGTAATTTGATAGTGCAGTACGTGAATTAAGTTGATTTATTTTCTGATGTAATATAAAAGTCAGCTTTTGTGTTTGGTAATTCTTTCAGCGCACCACGTGTGGTCATGGCTAGCTGAAATCCTCTACTGTTGCATAAATGTAGAGGGGAATTATTTTCAAAGCCGCAAGTTGTAAACCATTCTGAGCAGATTAATGTGAAAAATTGAAGCATAAAAGTAGAATCATTGTGAAATAAATAAAGCTTGAGGTTTTTCATTGCATTAACTTTTAACAAAACAAAATTTTAACTCAGTTTCATGACTTTTACAGAGTTTAGAAAACGAATGGAATGTTGTGAACTTTTCCTTGTTTTTCAAGTATACTATGTTATCCTTATTTAATACAAAGTGTTTATTTTGGGCCGACGTTTGCAGAANCCCGCATATTAGTGGTATGAAACTGAGTTTGAATTAAATTGGAAAAAATGTTTTATGTCAGAAAACATCTGCATTTGAAATCNATTCTCATCTTCTGCATGCTTTATAATCCAGATGTTAAGATGCCCAAACTAAATTGCTGCTTGTTTTTTGCAAACGTTTTTGTAAATTATTCCCTTCCGGAGGCTCTAAACCATTTCCATGAAGTCTGTGTTAAAAAAACACATGGGCAGAATGATTTTTGTTCAACTAGCCGTTAACCAGTAACCTAGACAACGAGTGGAAGTGATAAACGTCAGTACGGGAATTGGTAGAATATAAGAAGCACGGTTACTTGCATCCGACATAACAAAATTCAAAAACATATTTATAAACCTATTTTAATGCATGGAAAACTTCAAACGAAATCAGTTAAGAGCACCTTTAATAAATTATGCTGGAATAACTGCTGCATACTAGGTGAGGATACTTGTAGATTTGCTTAAGTTCCATTGCATTTCTGAGCTCAATTTTTTACGACGATTGACCGGCACAGACCATAAGCGAAATGCTTTCTAGGAAAAAGCTACAAGTGTATATTTTCACAGCGTAAGTGATGTACGTGTAATAAATCCACGCAGCATTGGTCGCATAGCAGCATTTTGACCTAATTGCAACAGTAAAGTCTAAGCATGGAATCCCAAATATAGACAACTGATTTTGTACGAAGAAACACAACCTGGTTATTACCTTGTTAATATCGGCTCCAGAATTCAAGTTGTTTTTTTCGTGGATTTCTGTTTGTATTGAGCCGTTCGAATGTCTGTTGAAGGCTTGCATACCTAATCCAATAAAACAAATCATTGCTGTTAGGGTTTGGCGGAAGATAGGCTTATTTTTTTCCTATTTTGAAGATGAAGTTTTTCAAGCCAGAGGGATAACCATTTGGGACTTTCAATCATAACACAAGAATTCTCGTTACGTTTTTCAAAAAGTGAACTATTTATAGACGGAAGCTAGCTTTGCTTGTAATCAGGAAATCGCAAGACACTTTCTCGTACGATGACAATCGGACTGTATTGGCTATTTTGTCTTCTGTTGTAGCAAAACCCACTAAGCCAGAATGTCTTATTTCGAACAAAATAGAACCTTGACAAATCTTCCTCGAAAATGATCTAGATGTTTTTTTCTAACGCCAATGAAATGTTCCTGGATCAGCAAAGGATCAGCCACTCCAGGTCACACTGAGAATATAAAATTCGCTTAATCTTGGAAGGTCTTCAAATTTTCACATAAAGAGAAGTTTTTTCATTTGTTTGTTCTCATTGCTTGAAGGATCACCTTTAATAAATTACGCTGCATGTGATCCTACGAATCGCGCTGAAAAGAAAGAATATTTGAATCGNATTCGCCTTTGGNTGGATAAGTGGAGTTTTAAGTTCACCCGCGTTTCTTTTGCGCATATGTAGCCCGGACTTAATTTCCAAACGGCACGAGATATAGCAATAAAACAGAGTTCGGTTGTGTATTCATTCATGTCCATAACCCAGTTAAAAAGCAACAGCATTAAACCTTCGAACTTTTAACAAATCGACACTTCGTTGGGTGACGTAGATCACGAAACGTTTTTGTATTCACACGTCAACTAGTCACGTCCAATATTACATAATTCACGCACAGTGGAATGTTTGCTGTTCTTTTATTTTCAGGAAGATTGCATCAGCTGTTGCAATCTTTTGTAATTACAAAGGAGTTAAAAGAGAATGATTCAGTCAAAATACAACAGAACGATTATTTTGTCGTGGCGTGCGTTATCAACTCAACAGATTGTTGCTCAATGTGCGTGAACTGATGGCTGTGTTAGCTGTGTTTGAGTCGATGAAAAAATGTTAGGTGGGGATTTCAGCGTTTGCTGAATTTACGAAACGCTTCTGATAGAACAATTTTGGACATACCAACAATCTATTAAAGTCAAAATGTGAATTTCAATCTTGAATCTTAAACTTTTTTTATTCGCAAAATCAGCAAAACATGTTTGCATTTCAAGCCATCAAACAAACGAAAAATTTGAAGATGTTCCATTGTCAAGCGAATTTTGTATTCTCAGTGTAACCTGGAGTGGCTGATGTATTGTTGAGCTAGGAACGTTTTCATTGGTGTTATAAACAACATCTAGATCATTTCTGAGGTAGATCACTTAAGGTTCTGCTTTGTTTGAAATAAGATATACGGGTGTAATAGCTTTTGCTATAACAGAAGGTAAATAGTCAACATAAAAGTGTTAGAAAAACTCTAATATTACTTCCATGCTGAGGGAAGAAGTTTCGTGTCAGGCAGTACAAGGCGTGTTTTTAGCGAAGTTACACAGGAAGCTATGCTGGATAAGCTTGCTATAAAAGACGTAGCTCTTGTCACCAAGGAAAGTTGTGCTTAAACTGGAAACCGTGGCAAAAGGCTGAAAAACGCCAATGTGAAAAGAGGAAATATTTCAAGAGACTCAAACACTTGCGTAGTTCTCATGACGCTGATACGTTAGTGATGGCCTTTTATTACAAAAACATTTCAAAATGTTTACATGACCTGGAAAGGTACAGATAAGTTAACATACGTACGTCTTTTTATAGGTACAGAAAAGTCTGTGTAAGTTTTTGGAAGAATCGGAATAATCGTGAAGGTATATATATCAACAGAGTTCAGCAAAAAAGTGCTTGCTGTAAAGTTATGAAAAAGTTTAGCTTTCGCTTATCTTATACTCACTTTATTTTCCGTTGGTTCGGTCAAACTCGTTCCTCACAAAAATAATAGAGCGAGCTCAAGTCAACCTAAGACAGAAGCAGGTTTGCTGGTAGGGCGGCAACGTGCTAGCAATATTTGACCATTTACAGTACACAATTTTCAAGATATATACATCATGTCAGCGCGCTTAACTATAAATAACTTTCCAGATTTAATCACTTTGGTAAAAGGAAAGTTTTNAGGCTAAATTCAGTGTGTCTTTGGTGTTAATTAAACTAATATGATTTCATTTGATAGACTACAACCTTTTACATCNCTACCCAATCGCCGAAATTTTCAACACAACTATTCTGTGCTGAATCTGACGCTGAACCATCGTTGCACTAATTATTTTTTGATACACTCTGATGTTTTTTCTTGTTGGTTGATTTTGTCTTATAGTATTTTCTAGTTGATTAAATTTTATACATGTCGCTCTAAGTAAATGATTTCCGCAATGTAAAAAGCACTCCAAAAGCTGAAAATATAATATTTGTGAAGCCTTGAACTGCTATGAAAAAGACTTCACATTTTATAACCGCTAACGATACGATTTTCTAGCTCAGAATGTATAGTTGCACTTTCTTTTTTCTTGAAAAGCGGTTGAGTTTTGTAGGCCTTACAAAAGCTGCTTGCCTTCTCGGCTAAAATACTGAATCCATAGCCTAAAAGCAAAGCTTTCTGAAAAATTGCCGCAACTTTTATTGACTGCAAGTCTGACGAAGGGAACCACTGACCCGTTTGGAATTAGACTTAAGTTTGGAGTTAGATTTAAGTCAAGTTTTCTAGTGCGCAGTAATGTCTCTATCCATATCCTTTTCACAGGATGGAGTCGAAGTGAATTAAAATGGAATGTAGTTTGAACGTTTAAGGTCAATCCCACAAATGGTGATTATGAAATTAAAAAATTGGTTGTTGTTTTTTTTCAATTACAGTGTTTGATGGCCAATGTCGCAGTATCTCTTTGCAAAGTTTTTGGATAGTTCGTTAGGACCAAAAACCAGAAGCAAATCTGTTTCGAAAAATTGATGCTTACGCCATAGTGTTAATTGACGTTTACACCAAAGTGTGGATGAGACTTCCACCACAAATACAATATCAGCTTTGCCACCGCAGATGAGATCAAAGCTCGATATCACTAGGAATGTGGACAAGTTGTCACACAAGAGCCCAATTATGCCATGGAATTTTTTCTTAGTTTGCAATTAATTGGAGACAAAGATTGTTTCAGCTTCCACTTCACGAAGACGCTTTTTTTGAAAACACGAGTGCAGCAGCGAAATTACTCAAATGTTTTGTAATTACTTGCAGTGAGGTATTTATTAAAGATATTCCAATAGGAAATAACCATTCCTATTTGGTAACATTTGTAGGGACCTTTACAAGTAACATGGCCGTAGTCAGGGTAAAAATTTTACCGAGACGAAAATGTTAATTACGCCCCCGGTTGGGAATGTTGTTAAATATAGTTTATAGAGACGTAACATCCTGCCCCCATTTAATCTAGGCTGGTAGTATCTCTGGTGGGAGCAACACAGTGTAGGTACAGTACTTCTCGTTTTGAAACAGCCACACAAAAATATGATTTGATTTAGAGTTCCCAATATGTTCTGTGGCAACATTACAGAAGGTTTACCTAGGCAAGTGTCTCGTTTGCCTCAATGTAGCTACGGCCTAGGGTAAGTGTTGCTTATCAAAAGCAAAAATTAAGCTACGTCCGTTACAAAGGAAAATAAAAGATAAATTTTAAAATGTTTTGGTAAGCATTGCACATTGATTTGCAACAACGCAACCCTCCTAATGTGTTTCAACATTTTTAGGTTTCAAAAAAATTTCTTTGAACCTACGTCGATCGCTACTGTTAGCATGTTTATTACAAAATTAGGTTTATTTTGACTTCGCGCTCTTCAACCAAACCTTTAATATATAAAGTGGTTAGCTGGCAAATCCACGTGCGCAAAGTCAATCCTGGTGTAGACGTGAATTGAAACACGGAGGCAAATCCGCATCTGAAGCGCAGCTCGCACGCAAAGTCACTATAAATGGCAAGAGAGCCTCGATGACTTGAAGACGAACAGTGTGTTTCTGTTGCGTGCTATTACTCGTTTCCGCCTTCAACGCATGTTGGTGAGGAGACTAGCAGCTTTCAAACAAGAAGACAAGCAATAACGGCGATGCGTTCACTCATGGTTTTAAGCTCTTTTCCGGTGGGAACCTCTCAGCTGTTGAAGGTACTGTTAACATAAGATTAGAAAGCAACGTCTTTGTGCTTTAAATCTTCGTGCAGTTTTAGGACGTTTTGCTTTTCTTCTAATGCTGTGAAACATTTTACGAGTGCCAAGACAAAAGTTTTGATAATTACGGATGTTTGCTAAAATTAAATGTCCAAAAACTTGGTGAATGTAACTCTGTTTTAAGACAAACTATAGAAGCTGTTTGTTTTGTCGAAAACCTTTATGTGGACCTAAATAACGGTTGTAACAAAGCCTTTAAACCACGTTATTTTATGCATGCTGTAGCGCACGCTCCATATCACATGAGCAAAGTATCTATTCATACGCAAATGTAAGTTGAAGCCATTGTCTATCGGAAGGGACAAATGCTTTTGTTTACTGTATATGTACAAAATTATGTTATCAAACCTACAGTGAAAAGGCAAAGTTTAAATGTTGCTGAAAAAGCATCCAACAGGAACAAAAAAGGGATACAAAACATGCCATGTTCATGAAAACTGTCTGCAATTCCGTGTTTCCAGTGGTGCCTGTCAATTGGAGAGCTGTAATGCGTAGCTTAGCTGAATAAATTTTGTAAGCAGAAATTCAGAGTTGCTTTTCAGTGAGATAAATTTTCTTCTCCAATTCAGATTTGACTGGAGTCTCTCTATCAAAATATTTCCAGTAATAACCCTATGCATGCACGAGCAAAAAACATTTTGAGAAGGACAAAAATGCGTGTTTGTATCACTTCACAAAGTAATTTACTCGGAATTGAGGTAGTTATTTAACAAATGTAAAAACAAGTGAACATTTTAATATTCTACATCCACCTAAAGTCACTAAAACAACAGACCATTTCATTTGGACAAAACCTTCCTAGAGTGTTTTTGTTGAAAACAGTAAGCCTACTGCCCAAATGTTCAACAGCCTAACCCACCATTAACGCCAAGCACGAGGCTGGACAGGCCGTAGGTACCGTTTTACAATTATTCGGTGTGACCCAACTGGGAATCGAATCCAAACTACCAGCGCGTGCTCAACCAATTGTGCCACTTAGCCGGTACTAGATGATAGTTATTTCATGATGTTTTCATTGTACCCTTGTTTTTTCGGATCTAATCATTAGCATTGAATCGGCACGCTTTTGCTTTGTTATGCAGCAGCAACTCACCGATTTTGTTCTGAAAACTGATGGCTTCAGCAAACATTGTTACGGAGAAATTATGTTTAAGGAACGCGGCTTTAAAAGTACTTTTTCACCGGTAAGTCAGATTCTTGGCAAGTTTTGCCAAACGTTTGAATCTTGAGAATTTTGTGTCGTAATCCCAAATATTTAGAATTTGCTAAGCGTGCTACAAATAGGTGGTATTTGTATTTAATTTTATTGTTCATTTAACTTTAAATGAACAGCATACGAAAGTCAGGACAAGGTGCAACCTTATGATTGTTATCCTAAAATGCGCCTCAAAATTTAAAACTATACATGTTTCAGTACGTAACAGTTGAATCACACGTGGACCCTGCTTCAGTCTGGAAGCTTCTGACCCAACACTGGCGTCTTGGAGTGCCTGAAATAGTGATTTCTGTGGCGGGAAGTTTCCAGCAACACGACCACAACTGGGAAAAGCTGGCAAAACATTCCTGGATTATAACCAGTGGCTCTTCACCGTTTTTCAAGACTGTTGAAGCGTGTGTCATTGCCGTGATTCCTACGAAAGCTGTGTTCAAACGAAAAGTTTTGTACTCCAGCAGAAAAATGGTATAGTCTCTTATTTTCATATTAAACGTGAAAGGTGGGAGTAAATATTTTCTATAAAAGCGTAATCCAGTGCGGTTTGGAAGATTGTACTTTAATTACAAATGTGTAAAGGTAACATGTCTCAACTTACAGATTTTAGCAAATCATAACTTCAACCCGTAAAGCATACAGATTTTGATTTTAGTGGCAGTTGGAAATATGGTCGTCTGAATATGTGAACATTTCTCTTTTTCTTTTGCTTAACCATTGCAGTAGACATAGGTCGACCCAGTGGTTATAAAGATCTGAAAAGTCTTGCTACATAACTAAGCAATATACAGTAGGTAGCAACGGCTAATAGGATGATAGGCTTTGACTATTCAAGAAAATATTAACGTCGCTGTGTCAGCAACCACTCTCGTTAATTACACAGCTGGTTTCAAACCTGCGCTTGATTGTTGTGTGAATATCACTCCTTATGGTCAATTTTGCCCATGACGTCTGCCTAATTGACGTATCAAAAGCTTTGTTGTTTTCTAACTGCACAATGAATCTTTGAAAACTATGCCCTTATATGTTTGCCATATGAATCACATTTTTAACTATAGAAGGGACAACAAATAGTAACCCATTCTTTTAAAAAAGAAATCTACCTCCAGAATGAGAGAAATCTTTAATGTAGACATCAGTAATGGACTCTCGAAACTTTGTCTCGGTTTCGAAACGTTTATTGAAACCAGTTACTGTAAGACTCGTTTTCGGCCTGGAAGCATGCATATATCAGTCTTCATCCTGCTCTGTCGATGCTTTCAATGCTATACCTGCAAGATTTGGTAGCACAAGCAGTTCAACCCTCTTGATTTTGAGCTTATCCTCGAGGAATGAAAAACCCAAAAGTTGACGAAAGTGGGTGAAATTCGACGAAAACGTCGGGTTGGAAGGACCTAAGAAAGTTTAGCTTCATTTTGTAGTAATTCGTAAAGTTTTGATGCAGCTAAGAAAACTCCTGGAAAACTAATTCTCGGCCTTTTTGACAAAGTCTTGGTCTCGGTTTCTGTATCGAGGTTTGAACCGTAAGGCGGAGGTTGTGGTTCCAACTGCATCACTGTTGCTCGCATTATACTAAGTAGTTACTTACACTAACCTGCAACTGACGAGTTAACAAGGCAGTTGTATAAAAGAAAAAGTTTTGGCATAAACCACCGTCTGCATCTCTTGGCACGAAAGCAAAGGTTTTCGGAAAGTCGCCATAAGAGAAAACGCTACTTAAGAAGAAGCTCACCATTGTTTTCTGAAGAAATTCAAAAAGTCTGAACAAGTCCATATCACTCCTTGTAAAACACTGCATGTGCAGTCACGTATGTTTCAATTGTGAGCAACCTAATAGTTGCATTAATGAATGTTGTATTATTGCGTGCACGCGTGTGCTTGTGTACAGTACATCCTGCACCAGGTCCAATTCAACAGCAATGTGTGTGTCTTTGCGTATTTGCATCACATCACGTATAACCTAAGTCACCCGGAGGATTTCCCTTTTGAGAGTGGCAAAAACTTCACCCTAGTTCAGCTATGTCCAACCGAAATGGCTTACTGAGCCAAAAAGTATGTCACTAGCTTGACCAGGGCCGCGCATTGCGTTACATATCTTTGAGGGCCTCCCATTAAATGGCTTACTTTGATTTCAGCAAACTAAATTAGGTTAAACTACAGGGTGACACAAAAAAACGGTCATCACCTAAACTTGAATAACGTTTGAAATGATTAATCAATTCTTTTTATTTTTCAGATTTACCAAGTAGAATTAATGTTCTAAGAGTCTACCAAATTTGACCTTCGAGATGGCATGGACTACTGAGTAAAAGATATTTATAGTCGAGGCATATTTTCGGCAGAAGTCTATCCACGCAGCTCAGACGAGGCACATTTTTTCGGACGAGGCACATTTTCTGTTGTCAGGTCACGTGAACTCTAACAACAACATCTTCAGGGGTAGCACACCCCCTGAGCACTGTCTGCAAAGACCATTACACTCTGTGAAGTGCACTGCCTGGGTTGCCATCTCCAAACATGGCACCATTGGACCATTCTGGTTAGAGGACGACAACGAGCGTTCTGTGACAACCAACACCGAGCGATATGTCCAGGTGCTTGGCAAGTTCTGGACAGCACTTGGTCGA